>SDBT01016429.1_pt1 | contig 11711 bp, 11 predicted proteins | sample 2277101 | NCBI WGS metagenome assembly SDBT01 (sample SAMN10404973, study PRJNA504765) | marine sediment metagenome | isolation source: marine sediment core GS10_PC15, 103 cmbsf | place: Arctic Ocean: Southern Knipovich Ridge | collected 2010
CGGGCTTAATTGCTCGCTGGCAAAGAGGAGACACAGAGCCTGCCAGGTGTATCTCCTGTAACAAGTGTCTAGCTATTGCAGGTGAGGAGAAGTCATTGGAATGTGGTGAAGAACGTCGTCTGCGTGAAGAGGCTGCTGCCGGCAGAGGTTAACCCTGACGCAGTCTCATTTCTATCCCCATCTCCTTGCCAAATTCCTCCAACCTATCCAGTGTAGCCGGAGGAAATGGGATAAGAGATATTATACGTTCAAAACAGGTTTTGGGCAACAAACTGAAAAGCTCTAATTTGTATCTAAAATGGTAGTTTAGCACTAAATGCTTGGATAAGAGATGTAAGTCTATCTATGTTGTGCCCGCTGGAGGCGGAGTGGAAACGAATCTTTAACATGAGAGAGACAGATGAAAACATAATAAATAAAGTCTTAACAAGCGATTGTATAGAAGGGAGATAACATGGAAAGCGAGTGGAAGTTTCATCATATGGCAGTGGTGGTCCGGGATATGGACAAGGCTGTCGAGTACTATAAATCCTTAGGCATAGCTACATTTGAGCCCGAGTTTATGCTGGATAGCAGTACATATAGAGGTTACGAGGTATATGGCAAGAAATCTGATAATCTTGATAAGACTAGAATGATGTTTGTCCAGATAGGTTCATTTCAACTTGAATTAGTTGAGCCTATTGAAGGAGAGCCTATCTATAAGGACTTTTTAAAGGATCACGGTGAAGGTACTCATCATATCGCCTACAGTGTGGATGATCTCGATAAGGAGACGGCTGAACTAACCGAGAAGGGAATTCCAGTTATCACCAGGGTGGACCTGGCATCCGGTGTCGCCTTTGCTTACTTCGATTTCCGTGAGGGAGGCGGTAATCTGCTCATAGAGCTGATACAATCGGCGAAGTAGAATAGCCAGCCTGAACGATATCATGGAGTTACTATACTTGATGACCGTAGATTAGGAAAGCACCGAAACAAGAACAGTTAAGCAGGCTTTTTTATATGATGTCACCGGGTAAGGCCAGCTTGAAATGAGCCTCTATTACTTCACTGAAGAATTGCCCGATGCCTTTTGCTTTATTAACCAGTATTCAAGGCTATCAGCCAGGGCTAGCCAGCTAGCTTCTATAAGATTGGTTGAACTGCCGACAGTTCGCCATTCTTCAACGCCGTCGCTGGACTCTATGAGAACCCGAACCTGAGACTCACTACCGATGCTTTCTTCCAGGATGCGAACCTTGTAGTCAACCAGCTTGACGGCAGCTAAGCTGGGGTAGAACTGTAATAACGCCTTACGTAGTGCCTGGTCCAGGGCGTTGACTGGGCCATTGCCCTCAGCCACAGTGTGCATTACCTCTTTGCCCACTTGTACCTTGACCATGGCTTCAGCCAGCATCTCTTCCAGGCTTCTTCGGGTAGGTTGACGTCGTCTTTTCTCTCTTATATAATTTTCCGGTGTCAAAGCACTGCTCCAAATGGTTTATCTCAGCTAATAAGCATGGCAAAGAGGGGGCAGATTTGTTTAAGAGAAACATAATTCAACGTATCCAAGAGATATAACCAATCACCGTTGAGAGCAGTTGGCAGAGGATATGATAGCTGTTTGTTGCTATTGGACTCATCAAATGTATTGACACCATTGGGGCGGAAGTATGGCATAGCTATAGTAGTTGATATGGTCAATACCGAATTACAGACGATTACCACTTTAATTACAATACTATGACGGGATAGTTAATTCGGTAGCTTGACTCAATGGTTTTCCTTTGCTACTATACCTTCGGAACAAGAAAGTAGATAGCAACCACAGCGGAGGGCATGCAATGCAGATGAAGAAAGATGGTTTCTCTGAAATTACTATTTGCGGTCGCTCCTACGATGAATACATCGAGATGGTCAGAGCCTTCCACAGTCATGTTGCACCGGGAATGGTTTTCGGTGGATTCATGGTGGATCTGGCCTATCGAAACCTTCCGCAAGGGGAATTCTTCGATGCCATATGTGAAACTCCTACATGTCTACCGGATGCCATTCAAATTCTAACTCCCTGTACAGTGGGTAATGGCTGGTTGAAGGTTATCAACCTGGGCCGGTTCGCCCTGTCACTATTCGAGAAATACACTGGCAACGGTATTCGGGTATATGTGGATAGCCATAAGCTCGATGACTGGCCAGAGATCAAGGCTTTCTTCTTCAAACTGAAACCCAAGAAGGAACAAGATTTCGAAGCGCTACTGAGTGAGGTTAGGCTCGCTCATACGTCAATCTTCGGCGTTCAACAAGTGATGATTGATCTGGATTCTGTCAAAACCCGCCGTCGGGGTGCTCTTGCTGTTTGTCCGCTGTGTGGAGAAGGCTATCCCGAAAATGACGGGGAAACCTGTCTAGGTTGTCAGGGCGAAGCACCCTATTCATACTTAGCCACGAAATAATTGAAGGAGAGGTTAGCAGATCATGTCATGGAAGAAAACAAGTTGTGCAATGTGCGGCATCAATTGCGGTTTGGAAGTTCAGGTTGAAGACAACCGGATTGTAAAAGTCCGCCCGGATAAGGATAGCCCCATCAGTGAGGGATATATCTGTCGGAAGGGCATGAACATTGCGTTTCATCAGCACAATGCCGACAGGGTGCTCTATCCACTGAAGAAGGTGGGAGATAGATTCGAACGGATATCCTGGGACCAGGCAATCAGTGAGATTGCGGAAAAGCTCAAGAGTATCCTTCAGCAACACGGACCGCGCTCTCTAGCCTCGCTGGTTGGTGGGGGGGAATATAACGCCCTCGGCAGGCCCTATCTCGCCCGGTTCGTCCGCAGGCTCGGCTCGAGATACAATTATTCATCCGCTAATCAGGAGTTTGCCGGTCGATATTGGGCGCATGGGCTGACGCTGGGAAGTCAGGATTTAGGCTTCGCACAGGATTATGAGAATACCGAAATGCTGATGGCTATCGGATGGAATCCCTTGATGAGCCACGGTATGGGTCAGGCACGAAGAAAGCTGCTGAAAATGTCCAAGAATCCGGAGCAGCTTCTGGTGGTGGTTGATCCGCGATCTTCGGAAACGGCCAAAATAGCGAATATTCATCTGGCTTGTCGCACCGGCACCGATGCGCTCCTGCTCAAATCGATGATTGCCATTATCCTCAGAGAAGGGATGCATAATCAGGAATATATTGACAAGCATGTCGAGGGGCTTAGTGAGATACTGCCATGGTTTGCTGATTTCGACATAAATACCGCGCTGAAGGTCTGTGAACTGGAGTACGATCAGGTTTTGCAGGTCTGTCGGGAATTCGCCACACGCAAATCGTGTCTTCGCGATGACCTTGGCATTCTGATGAATCGACACAGTGCGTATTTATCATATCTTCTGGTTGTGTTGTTGGCTATCTGCGGTCGTATTGGCGTGCCAGGAGGAAACTGCCTGACGGGTCGTAGAATCTACTCAGATCCGAATGACCCGAAGACGTGGCGGACGGTAGTAACGAACATTCCAGCGATTAACGGGATGTTTCCTCCCAATGTTATGGCGGAAGAAATCATGAATGACCATCCGGACCGGCTCAGAGCTGTGTTTGTCTTCGCAGCCAATCCGTTGCGTTCGTATGCCGATACGACTACGTATGAAAATGCTTTTCGCCAACTTGACCTACTGGTTGTATCTGAAATAGCGATGAGTGAGACTGCTGCCCTGGCCCATTACGTTCTCCCTTCTAAAACGGCCTACGAATCATGGGATGATACTCCCGGCAAGGGTTTCTCGGAAGTTTATGGTCGGATGCGACGCCCGGTTGTAGAAGCAGAAGGAGAACAAAAAGAAGGTGGTGAGATTTTCACCCTTCTAGCCGATGCAATGGGATTGATACCTGAGCTTCCTGAATCACTTTATGAGACCGCTAAAGCCGACAGCATCAGAGAATACCGGGATGTGTTGATGGATTATGTGAAGGAGAACCCTGAGAGCGGCAGAGTCCTTCAATTCATCGCTGCAAAGACCCTGGGAAATGCAATCGGTTCCGCTCACCTCGCTAGCTTTTTCACCATGCTTCTGGAGAGATCTCAGACCCAACAGGAAGAAGCCTCCAAAGCAGGCTTCGCTACAGGACCAGATCAAGGTCTGGATATATATCAATCCATCATCGAGCATCCGGAAGGTGTGTTGGTGGGTATGCGTGATATAGAGAAGAACATTGGGGAATTAGCCACAAAGAACGAAAGGATTCAACTTCACGTCCCGGAGGTTGAGGATTGGATACAGAAGATCAATCCAGCCGATGAAGAAGAGCAGCTAAAAGCCGATGACGAGTTTCCGTTGATTCTGATGGCGGGACGGCATATGGACATGAATGCCAATACGAGCATGCGGGACCCAGCATGGAACGAAGACAGACGACCATGCACACTGGCAATGAATCCAGCGGATGCAGAGCAATTTGGTTTTACTGACGGACAGATGGTAAAGATTACCACCGAGGCCGGAGAAGAGACCATAGAAGTGGAAGTGACGGAAGATACTAGAAAAGGACAGGTCATCATTCCGCACGGATTCGGTCTGGTTTATGACGGGGTGAAATACGGCGCCAATGTTAACCGGCTAACCAAGAATACACATCGAGACCAATTCGGAACACCGATACATCGCTATGTTCCCTGTCGCGTAGAGGCGGTTTGAAGGCAATAGCGAGGTAATGATGATACCTGGATTAGTTTTTAGGGAGCAGGTCAAACAGTTGTACTAGCAACTGTCTCGACGATACTCACTCCCAAGCATTCTTGGAAGAATGCTTTACTGAAGCTAGTAACTGCCCATTTCGTAACCCTTCCGATTTCAGTATGGACGTGATAATGGCTGTTTCCGTACATTACTATCTCCTTGAGGCTCAGATATTGATTGAGCAGTGGAGGAGAGAGTATAATCAAGTACGTCCTCATAGTGCCAAGAATTATCATCCGCCAGCACCTGAGACTATTTTAACTATAGCAATGACGTAAGAAGTGGTACAACTATCGGGGGCAGGTCATGGGAAAGGAGGACAGCTTTTATTTCTTGGTTGCATAGTCACAACACACCACAATTACCATTCAGCATACGTGTGCGGCTCGTGGTCGATATAATAAATACTAGGAGATTAACAAAACTCCAACCCTCTGTTCCTGAGGTTATTATACTGGTAACTCTAACTTAACAAGTGCTATCTCTTTTGAGGGCAGTTCAGTGGCACTTCTTCTCTTGCCAATAATATTCTAATGGGCCTTACTCTTTCTCTCTAAGCTATTGTGCCATGCTCCTTGAACTGAGCAATATCCTCCCAGGTGTAGCCAAGCGCCAGAAGAACCTCCTCAGTATGCTGATTAAACTCAGGAGCCGGCATCCTCACTGTCGCCGGGGTTTCACTCAGTTGAATAGGGTTAGCCATCACTTCTATACGTCCATAGGTGGGATGTTCAAAGGAGGCAAAGTAATCGTTTGCCCTCGCCTGAGGGTCTTTGATAACCTCACTGAGTTTCTGTTGTACACCAAAAGGAATGCCTGCTTCACTGAGACACTGCTTCCACTCCTCAAGGTTCCTGCTCCGAAAAGCTTCACCCATAATTTCATACAGGGCAGTGCGATTATCTATCCTGGCCTGATGATTCTCAAATCTTGGGTTATGCTCTATATCTTCCCGTCCTATCACCTGACACATCTTTGACCAGTAACGATCCGATTGTAGAGCAACAACCCCCAGCAATCTCTCGTCCTTTGTTATATAATAACTTGCTAGTGGATTGGGATAATCAATTCTCCTGGCAACCTCCGACAAACTGTTAACCACTGCCTGAGCCTCTGCCGTTAGCTCGGCCCGTCGCTTCACTTCCGGGTCTTCTGGGTCAGTGTTTTCGGCAATCCACTCCTTAATATCTTGACCAGTAACCAAAGCTCCAGCTATATCATAAGAGAGTTGATACATGCCGATATTGAACAAGGACATTTCCACCTCCTGCCCTACTCCCGTCCTCTCACGTGCATACAATGCTGTCATTATCCCGGCAAAAAGGGCGAGCGCAGCCACAGTATCTACAAAAGCAGTCCGATAACTAACATTGGGCATCCCTGTATATGAAAACATGTGACTCATCCCTGCCCTAAGCCAAGCAGCAGAAAAATCATAAGCAGGAGCATTCCTGTCCGGGCCCTTCTTACCCTGACCAGTCAACGAGCCATAGATAAGCCTAGGGTTCAATTTGTGCAGAGTCTCATATTTCACATCAAACTTCTCCCTCTCCCATAACCTCAGGTTGGTTACGAAGACATCTGCTCCCTCCACCAGCTTATGAAGAACCTGCTGACCAGCCATCTGTGTCAGGTTGAGGGTTATAGCTCTCTTGTTTCGGTTGAACACCTCCCAATTATAATTGATATCAGATGGCACACTGGCAGCGCCGTATACTCCACTCTGAAAACCTCGCCAGGAATCACCGGTGACTGGATTCTCAATATGAATCACATCTGCCCCGAAGTCAGCCAGGTGCCGGGCACACATCGGTACCGCTGCCACCTGTGATACATCTACCACCTTAATACCTTCAAGAGCTTGAGCCATATTCTATTCTCCTGATTTTTATTTGCTTACTAGACTCCGTGCGATCTGCCCCCATAAAGGATACCACTCTTTAAGTTAGAGTTACCAGCATAGTAGCCTCAGGAGCAGGTGGCTGGGATTGTCCTAATATCAAATTATTTTCAAAATGATATACTACTCAGCCACGAGTGTTACTCAATCTTGGTTGTTTCATTTTCGGTTTTTGCAATACTACGACAGGATTCTATACAAGTCCCACGAATATCAACATAAATCTCAGTTAGTACTTTTAAGCTTATTAATCCATATTCATTGTCAACTTTGACCTCGATTACAGTCCCTGTGTTAGTAGAACCTTCAGGTTCTAGAATGTCTACAGGATATCTAATAACATCCCCGATACAAGGTATTGATAGATACTTAGTGGGTTTTTTTATTTCAGCGAGACAGTCCCTACAAAAGCGGAAAGGATGTTCAGTGTTCGGACTAACCGAATCTGATGAGATAATTATCACCTTTTTATCTTTGGTCGCTAATACGTGACGGTGACATATTTCGCATCTATAGTATGGAACCTTGTCGTGGTTATCTATATTAATCATATTTTGGTTACCCACTATGCAAATCCTCCTGTATGGTATGATTCTCATATTCGTCATCTGGGAGGTAACCTGCCCTCAAAAGAGATACCACCCCTTGCTATTACTCCACTGCAACGAATGGTATAGCATATATACCATCTCGTCAACTGAGACCGGTAAATAGGACTCATGGACTACTATACGCTGACGTTACGATAGAAACACAGACATCCCAATGATTATATGGGAGTATTTACTCCTATCCTGAAGGGGATTATATTTCGGTGGTTGTGACCAAGTCTTGAACAAGCTCAGGGAGGTTGAAGTTCTCATCAGTCAAGGAGCCACCGCCATAGAAGCCAGCAGGAAGGCAGCAATCACGGAACAGACATATTACCGCTGGCGCAGGGAATACGGTGGGATGAGGATAGACCAGGCTAAACGTCTCAAAGAACTGGAGAAAGAGAACACGCGTCTCAAGAAGCTTGTCGCCGAATTATCACTTGATCTATCCATTCTCAAGGAAGCCACCCGGGGAAACTCCTGAGCCCGTCGAAGAGGCAGAAGGCGGTGAAACGTGTTTGTGGGGTTCTTAGTATCTCGGAGAGGCGGGCATGCAAAGTACTGGGACAGTGTAGAGCTACCCAGCGGTACAGTTCAGGTATTGGCAATGAGGAAGTAAAGCTGGTGGCTCGGATTACTGAATTGGCGACTCAATATGGCAGGTATGGATATCGAAGGATAACGGCTCTATTGAAGAGAGATAGCTTCAAGGTAAATCACAAGAGGGTAGAACGAATCTGGAGGAGAGAAGGCTTGAAGGTACCGCAGAAACAGCCTAAGAGGAGAAGACTATGGCTTACTGACGGCTCTTGTATCAGACTCAGACCTGAGCACAAGGACCATGTCTGGAGTTACGATTTCGTGGCCGCCAGGACATCTGATGGAAGAGCTTTTCGGATACTGACTATTATCGATGAATACACCCGCGAATGCCTGGCAATACTGGTAAAACGGTGCATTACTTCACAGGACGTTATTGATCAGCTGTTCCAACTAATCGTCTTCAGAGGCATACCAGGGCATATTCGTTCGGATAATGGTCCTGAGTTCACGGGTAAAGCGATACGAAGTTGGTTAGATCGTCTTGGGGTGAAGACATTATTCATAGAACCAGGTAGCCCCTGGGAGAACGGGTACATAGAGTCATTCAACGGAAAGCTGAGAGACGAACTTCTTGATCGAGAGATATTTACCACATTGCTTGAGGCACAGATATTGATAGAAGAGTGGAGGAAGGAGTATAATCAAGTCCGACCGCATAGTGCTCTGCACTATCGGCCACCTGCTCCAGAGGCAATCATACCGGTGATACTAACTTAAAAGGTGGACTAATTAATGGGGGCGGGCCACTGGTGAACTGGTGAATATACTCGGGGTTGAGTTCCAATTAGATACTATCAATAATACGATTCAAGTAACTAATCGATATGGTACATGGACTGACCTCGTTGATATCGCATGACTTGATGTACAAGTTAAACAATCAGCCAGAACGTATAATGAGCTAATGAAACAAGCTTCTGTTTAGGATTTGTGTTCGGCATTCAGAGTCCAGCAAACAGGTCAGTCTCCACTGCGGATCCGTCCCAGGGTGGTTCAGCTCGCACCCAGAAATCCTTGCCCAAGGCATCCAACACAAGCTCCCGGGGGAGTATGTCAAACGGTGACTGTTGAGAGCGATGGCTCTGAGCGGCCCTTATTCTCAACTCAACGTAAGGGGAAACGTCCAGAACTGACGTAATCTCTTCATCCGGTGTTCCGACGGTACTCGGGTCCAATTGAGCCATGGCATTTGAGGGATCGGTTTCTTTGATGTACCTAAACCAACGCACCATCATACTACGCGGGAAAACATGATAGTATAGCTTGCCAGGGATCCACGGCCCCGCCACGCCCTCAGACAAGACAGAAGGGTCGACTGCTTCTCTAAACGCCTGGGTGGTGACCTCGGCCACCCGGATATGGTCAGGATGACCATATCCGCCCTTCAAATCCATAGTGATGACAACGTGAGGACGGTATTCTCGTATGAGTCCCACCAGACGCCTAACGACTTCCGAAATTGGCGCGTTGATAAACGCCAAGGGACTCTTGTTGTCCTCGCTTCCCGCCATCCCAGAATCCCGGTAGCCGAGGAGAATTAAAGATGGCACTCCAAGGATTTTAAGAGCGGAGCGGAGTTCAACCTCTCGGACATCTCCAAGAATCTCCGAAGTCGCATCGCTTCCAGGTGCAATATCGCCTGCCTCACCGCGTGTTGCGCAGACTACGGTTATGTCCACGCCCTCGCTAGCATAACGGGCGAGCGTGCTTCCTGACCCGAAGGTCTCATCATCGGGGTGAGCAAACACGGCCAAAAGCCGTTTCTGTGATGTCACTAGATTGTCCTCAATTGCATGAATCTAGACTAGCACATGTCATAAGGAGCTAGAGCCACTCTAAAAGTATATTAGACTGAAATAACATTGGTTTTCAACAGCTAGACTACGTGACGTATATGCTCTAGTCAACAACTAACTGTTTTAGGATAAGGTAACAAAACATCTTTTTGTTACTCTACGATCAACCAGATTGTATAACCCTCAGAATCTAACGCGTCATTCGATTCTCAGGCACAACATGCTCCAAGATGAACGCATTCAGACCTTCTTCATAATGCCTGCCTGATGTGATGAACCCTTCATTATGGGTGCCAGAGATTTCGAGAAATCCCTTCGGCTCCTTCGCCACCTCAAACAGTTGCCGCCCGTGTCCAAAGGGCATTATTTCATCATCGCGGCTGTGGACAATCAGAACTGGGCAATCCACTCCACCCAGGTACTCTGCCGTATTGTATTCAAAACGCGATAGCCACCTTACCGGAAGGTAGGGGTAGAGTGTGGCAGCAATATCGGGAAGGGATGTAAATGTTGACTCAAGGATAAGTGCCCCTGGCGGGTGGGTCTGCGCAAGCCACGAGGCAATTGCACCACCAAGCGACCGGCCAAAAACAATTACTTGGTCTGGGTTCACTTGACGCGTCTCGATCAAGTACCGCCAGGCAGCCTCAGCATCTTTGTATGTACCCTGCTCTGTGGACTTCCCCTTGCTCTGACCGTAGCCTCGGTAGTCGAAAATGAAAACGTCCAGTCCGAGTCGATGAAACATTTGAACGGACTCCAACCGGTGTGATATGTTGCCTGCGTTACCATGACAGAATAGAATCGCACCTCTGTCACCACCGCTGGGAATAAACCAGCCGGAGAGCTCGACTCCGTCCGAAGTTTCAAATGAGACATTCTCGAAGTTGAGTCCAATGCTACCCGGGTCCGCTACAAGAATGCGTTCAGGATAGTACACATAGTGGGATTGAAAAATGAAGAGGAGGCCGACAAAGATGATGTAGGCGCCGACGACAGCGACAACAACCCAGATGCCTAGCATGAGAAGTCCTTTCCATTTCAGCAGACTTTGCCTAAGAGATTTCATTTGTATGTACATATAGCCAGTCTGTTTGATACCTGCCCGTTTCTGGGACGACACTAACTCATGGGAAGAACCTACAAGGCGGCCGGACGTGCCCGCGCTGTTTTCCTGCCTATTCCAGCTGTGCCTCTTCTAACCCAAAGAAGTGCCCCACTTCGTGAAGTACTGTGAGACGCACCTCAGCCTCAATGTCCTCCTCAGTGTGGCAGGCGCGCTCAGTGGGTCCCTTGAATATCGTTATCACGTCGGGCAAGGTGACATCTTCCAGTGAGCGTTCTGTGAGGGGTACTCCCTCATAGAGTCCCATAGTGTCTGGCATACACTCGGGGGGCTCATCCTCTATCACCACCGCCACGTTCTCCAGTCTGCTCCGGAATTCCTTTGGCAGGGTTGCCAGCGCCCTCCTCACCAGGCGCTCAAACCTTCGACGAGACAAGCTACTTCTTCCTACCATATCGGGTTTGTCCCTCCTGATTCTCTATTGTGCCTGCACTATGGAGGATAGTCAACACCAAGTCTCACCAGTCACTTCCGCTGATCTGCTGGGGCTTAGACCAACGTAACCTATGCGGGTTGGCTAACGTCTATGCAACAGTTGGCTCCGTCCGCAGGATCGCCACTCAGTGCCAACGGCCTTTTCCACAGCCTGGCCCGTGATGCACATTTCATCTTATTGTTACACAGATCTAACCGGGTTATTCACAAGGAATCAATTTTCGTTCTCAAGGTAATTATCATACAACAGAATACCAACCCAAGAGCTGGAAATCCTTACAAGGTGACATCACATACCGGTCGATTTAAGCATAAACTATAGCATTACCAGGAAACCAATAAGAAACTATATCCCAGTCTACCTGAGGTGTTTAGTCGTGGGGTGTCCCACTCCTTACGCCTGGCAGTTTACGGTCGGGATAAAAGAGAAGTGCAATTGTAGCATAATTCTGTTTGATAGCATAATATGCTATCAAAGGAGGTAATGGTGGCAAAAACAAAGGTCAGTGCTTCCGGCCGAAATCAGGGGGCACGAGATA
>SDBT01016430.1_pt1 | contig 11711 bp, 5 predicted proteins | sample 2277101 | NCBI WGS metagenome assembly SDBT01 (sample SAMN10404973, study PRJNA504765) | marine sediment metagenome | isolation source: marine sediment core GS10_PC15, 103 cmbsf | place: Arctic Ocean: Southern Knipovich Ridge | collected 2010
GGTGGGACTGGCGACGCTTCCGGCGATCTACTTTCTGGGGCGTGAGCTTTTCGGCGGCACCAGCGTCCGGAGCGGCCGGGCCGTCGGCCTCCTGGCAGCGGCGACCATGGCCGCCTCGTATTGGCACTTGAGTTTCAGCCGTCTCGGGTTCAGGGGCGTCCTGCTCCCTTTTCTTTCCACGTTGGCTTTCGCTCTGCTGGCCCGCGGGTTCAGGAAGGGAGGGATGGGAAGTTATCTGGGCGCGGGGCTCTGTCTGGGGCTATGCGCCTACACCTACCTGGCTGCTCGGTTCCTTCCTCTGGTGCTGGTGGCATCCGCGGTGGTCTGGGCGGCGTCCAGAGCCCGTTTCCGAAACGGCATCGGTTGGGAGGTGCCACAATGCAGATGGCGTTGGGGGTTGATCCTGTTTCTGGGAGTCTCGCTTGTCGTTCTCGCTCCACTGGGCATCCATTACATCACCCACCCTGGGGACTTCGGAACGCGGACAGGGGACATCGCCCTGGGATGGGATAATCAAGGAGCCTCGCTGTTGGACATTGGATCCAACGCTCTGCGTGTCGCGGGGATGTTCGGATGGCAGGGCGATGCCCACCGAGTTTTCAACCTTCCGGGGAGGCCGGCGCTCGATGCTCTGTCGCTGGCGGGGTTCACTTTGGGCCTGGGTATGGCAGTATGGCGATGGAGGAGGGCTTCCTACAGCCTGCTTCTCGTTTGGCTTCTGATCATGTTGCTGCCCAGCATACTGTCCACGGAGGCGCCCCACACCCTGCGCGCCATCGGCGCCCTTCCGCCGACCTGCCTTCTCACCGCCCTTGGGTTGTGGGCCCCGCTGGAGTTCCTTGTGGGGAAGGAAGACGGTCACTGGCGACGGGCGGTTCCAACTTTGCTGGTGGGGGTGGTTCTTCTGGTCGGCGGGACCCTGACGTGGCGCGACTACTTCGGCCGTTGGGCCGGGGATGTTGACACCTACTACGCTTTTCAGGGGGATCTTTGGGATCTGACACAGGATATTCTCGACATAAGCGATGAGGGGGATATCGTTCTGCCTCTTGTGCTCTACGATCATCCGACGGTCGCCTTCGGGCTGATGACAGCGTTTCCCCGGAAGGTGGGGCTCGAAAGGCCTGAGCTCCAGGAAGCGCATTCCGTCTGCCTTGTCACCTCGGAGAACGCCGAGGGCCCACCCTTCGTGCTGCTCCATTCCAATGGAGGCCAAGCCCACTTTCTCCCTCCTCTGGAGGATAATGGCCAGCGACGAGTGGACGAGAGCTTTGACAGGATGCCGTCCCGCTCCTTGCAAGACACCTACGGGCGGCGGACGGCTGGAGTCCGTTGTCTGGCGGATGAAAGCGGGACGTTCGAGATTCCTGCTGTTGAGATGATTCCTTTCGAGGCGACCTGGCAGGGAGGCGTGGGCTTGGCGGGCTACGCCGTGACCCCTCGCCGGGCCGAACCCGGAGATGAGGTGCGGTTGACCCTGTACTGGAAGGCCGTGCGCCCGGTGGGGGAGGACTATCGGGGCTTCGTTCATCTTGTCGACGTCGAGGGCAAGACCTGGGTGGGCGTCGATAGCGATCCGGTGGCAGGGGTTTATCCCACCAGCGCCTGGGCCCAAGGACAGACCCTGCCTGGCACCTTCAGCCTGACGGTGCCCTCCTGGGCGCCCTGGGGACGGTACGCCTTCGAGGTGGGCCTGGAGAACCCGTCCGTCGGAGGTCGGGTGGCGCTGCTGGACTCGGATGGAGGGACGGCGGAGAATCGAGTGCTTTTGGGCTCGCTCAAGGTGAGGACGGCAGAGAGAGTGTCTCCCATGGATATCGAGCATCCATTGGAGGTTCGGTTGGGCTCCTCGGTGGATTTGTTGGGGTACGACAGCTCTCCTGCCCCGGTGATTCCTGGTGGCGAATTGAGCGTGACATTATACTGGAGGGCCAGGTCCGCCATGGACAGGGACTACACCGTGTTCGTTCACCTGCTGGATGGGAACGGGCGAATCGTCGCCCAACGGGACGGCCAACCTGGCGATGGCTTCTATCCCACGTCCATCTGGGATCCCGGTGAGGTCGTGCCCGACGAGTATGCTATAATCGTGCCGCCCGACCTGCCCGCCGGTGACTACGAGGTGGTGGTGGGGATGTACTACTTTCCCACGGGCGAGCGGCTGCCGATCGTTGATTCATTCGGGGCGGAGATGGGAGATCGAGTGGTGCTGGGATCGATTCTGGTGAGATGAGCGGTTTGGAAATCAGCAGCCGAGGGTCGGGTCGTGGGCGCCCGGCGTCATCTGGAAAGGGGCCTTCGGTGCCGAGCAGCGGGTGGGCCAGGAGGCTCCTGCCTGACTTGGCTGCGGCCATTCTCCTGGCGTTCTTGTGTTTGCTCTTCTTCTGGCGGATCTGGGCGGTCGGCCTCCCCCCTGGGGATTTCCTGGACCAGTTCTACGCCTTCGGCGTCTACGAAGCCGCGGAGCTCTTCCAGGGAAGGCTGCCCCTTTGGAACCCCTATGCCTATGGGGGCAGCCCCTTTCTGGCCGATGTGCAATCGGCCATCTTCTACCCGCTCAGCCTTCTGACGGTTGGACTGAGCGGCATCAGCGGGGGCTTTTCGCCCGCTGGGCTGGAGATCGAGGCTCTCCTCCATTTCTTTCTGGCCAGCTTTTTCACTTACCTTTTCGTTCGCCGGCTGGTTGGCTCCCGTGTTGGGGCGCTGGTGTCCGCGATCGTTTTCGCCTACGGTGGATATCTCACGTCCTATCCCGTTCAGCAGCTGGCGATCCTCGAGGTGAACATCTGGCTGCCGCTGGTCCTTCTTCTGGTGGACCTGGCGGTCGCGACGGGCCGGAGGCGCTACACGGTGCTTGCTGGCCTGTCGCTGGGCGTCTCCCTCTTGGCTGGCCACCCTCAGTCTTCGATGTACCTCTTGTATTTGTCGGCCATATACTTGCTGGCGAGAGCGCGTTGGGCGGGAAGGCCGCTCTCGGCTTCGGCCGCCGACCTGGGCCTCTTCCTGGTCGTGGGCATCGGACTGGCGGCGGTTCAGTTGGTGCCCAGCGCCGAGTATATGTGGCTATCGACCCGTTCCCAGGCCGCCTATTCCGAGATGGCGAGCGGGTTGCAGTTCTTCGATCTTCTCCAGCTCCTCCTTCCGGGATCGGTCACCACCATGTGGCCCATCTACGTGGGGATCTTGCCCCTGGCGTTGGCAGCCGTGGCGTTGGCGATCCGGCCACGAGCGCAGGCCATCTTCTGGGCCTCGGTGGCTGCGGTCGCTCTGGTCCTCTCCCTGGGCGGCAATACCTTCGCTTATGGGCCTTTCTATCTGTTCGTTCCTGGCTTCGACCTCTTTCGATCTCAAGAGCGGGCCATGTTCCTTTTCTCGTTCTCCATGGCCGTATTGGCGGGGGTGGGAGCCTCCACCCTCTTGCGCGGCCTTGTTGGTGAGGAGAGGGAGCGCCTGGGGCGACTTTCGCGCTCGGTTGGATGGCTGGCCTTGATCGCGTTCCTGGCGGTTCTGCTCTTCCAGTACGGCTGGACCGACGCCGGCCTGTCGGGGAGCAGCCGGTTCCGATCGCTGCTTTCGAGCAGTGTGTTCCTCCTTCTTGTGCTGGGGATGAGCTGGGCGCTGCTCCGCGCGCGGCTGGGCAGTTTCATGGGGAGGCGTTTCCTCTCGATGGCGATGATCCTCCTGGTGCTGGTGGATCTCTTTACCATCAACGGCTATAAGGGCTTGCCGGAGGAGGGGGCGGAGAACCTGTGGAGGACCACGCCTCTGATAGGGATCCCCCAAGGGGATCCGGATATCTTCCGCCTTTCCAACGAGTGGCAGCTCCCTGGGAACTATGGCTGCGTCTTTCGCCTGGAGGACATCGGAGGGGCAAGCCCGCTGAAGATTCGGTGGTACGACGAGTTGGCATCGGCGGTGCCGGAAGCCAGGCTGTGGCGGCTGATGAACGTGAAATACGTCATCACTTACCGGAAAGCCGTTTCCGCGCCATCCGAGATCGTCTATCAAGAGGCGCAGGGGGATGGGGCTTCCTATCTCCATCGATTGGCGGATCTCGCACCCCGTGCCTTCGTGGCTTATAAGGCGCGGGGTGGGGTAGTAGACGACGAGGCCCTTCGACTGCTGGCCGACGAGGAATTCGACCCGTTCGAAGAGGCGATCCTGGCGGGTCCAGTCCCCCCGGGCCTCTCGGGGGGCACGGGCGCTAGCTCATCGGCACGCATATTGGAGAGATCGCCTCAACGGCTGGTCGTCGAGGTCGAGGCGGAGGCCGAGGGGCTTCTGGTGCTCAGCGAGGTTTTCTACCCGGGGTGGAAGGCATGGGTGGACGGGGACGAGGTGGCCATTCTCCGCGCGCAGCATGCCCTGCGGGCGGTTCCCGTCGCTCGAGGCACGCACCGTGTGGTGATGACCTTTGAGCCTTTATCGGTGAAGATAGGCCTCGCGGTAAGCGCCCTGGCCCTGGTGCTGAGCTTGGGTTTCCTGGCCTGGGATTGGAGACGAGCGGTCGATGCCTAGGAGGCTTCGCCGACTGCTCCCCTGGCCCCTGCTTCTCCTGACCGCCGCCGCGCTTTCGCTTCGCCTCTTCCGGCTGGACCATTTCAGCTTGCGCGGAGACGAGGCCTTCGACGTGCTCTTCGCCTCCCAGGGGCTGGATCGAATCCTGGCTCAACTCAGGATCTCCCAACCCTACCCGCTGCTCTTTCACACCCTCTTTCACGGCTGGCTCCGGGTCGCCGGGGAATCGGAGTTCGCCGTGCGGTTTCCAGCCGCCCTGGCGGGGACGCTGGTCGTTCCTCTCGTCTTCTGTGTGGGAAGTCGGCTCTTCGACAGGCGCGTGGCATGGTTCGCCGCGTTCTTGACGGCCCTCAACCCCTTTCTGATCTGGCATTCCCAGGATGGGCGCATGTATTCCCTTCTGGCCGCCGTGACCTTGGCATCCGCGCTCTTCTTGATTCAAGCGATCAGGCGCCCCTCAGCCGTCGGCCTTTGGATTGCATATGGATTGACGACGATCCTGGCGCTGCTAACCCACTACTTCGCTGTGTTCTTCCTGGCGGCCCAGGTGGCGACGGCGCTTTTCATGCTGCGGAGACGCGAGGGTCGAAGGCTAACGTGGATTTCCCGGTGGCTGACCACGCTGGGACTGGTCGCGGCTTTCTACTTGCCCTGGGTGCTCTACGCGGCTCCCTTGGTGGCGGTTCACGCCAGCGACTGGGTGGTGCCGGTGAGCGTCTGGGCCCTGTTTCAGCGATCTCTGATCTCCTACAGCGTGGGCCAGAGCGTGGACGCTTTGAAGGGCGGGATGGTGGCGGCGGGCTTCGCCCTGGTGGCTGTGGTAGGGCCGATGGTCTCCCGTCGCAGAGTGCAGGCAAGTGGGGTCTGGACGGCGGCCCTCTATTTGCTGATTCCCCTCTTGTTAAGCTACGTCGGATCCCTTTACCGGCCCATGTTTGACGAGAAATACCTGATCAGCGGGGTGAGCTTCTATCTGCTCTTGGTGTCGGCGGGGCTGGTCGCCCTGCTGGATCGCTCGCGACTCGTCGGGGTAGCGGTCGCGATTTTCGTCCTGGGTGGCACCATTTGGGGGAGCTGGGGCTACTATTTCGATGCGGCCTATGCCAAGAGTCCGGACTGGCGAGCCCTGGCAGACAGGATTCGGTCGCTGGCCGAACCCGGAGATGCCCTGGTCCACAATTATCCCGACCCGGCCGCTCGCTATTACCTGGCGGATATCTTGCCGGTGGAGCTTCTGCCCGGCAGCTTCCCCCTGGATAAGGAGAGGACCGCGGGGGAGCTGGAGGCGCTGACGGGGAGCTATTCGCGGATCTGGCTGCTGCCGCGCCGCGATGCCAAATGGGACGAAGAGGGTTTCGTGGAGACTTGGCTGGATGCCCATTGCGATCAGGTGGGCGAGGAGGCGATTTCCTCGTTTAGGCTCAAGCTCTATTGGACACCGGTCAACTTCGCGCGGATCATGCGCCCTGTGGGGGCCAGGTGGGACGAGGCCGTCCGCCTGGACGGTTACAGGCTGGAGACCGCCCCGCCGAGCCTGGACAGGGAACCCTCCTCGGCCGTCGACAGCCTGGAAGGAGGGGACATCCTGCGGCTCACGCTCTATTGGGAGACGCTCATAAGAACCCGGATGGAGTACAAGGTATTCGTTCATTTGGTGGGACCGGATGGGCGAATCTGGGCTCAGCAGGATGGCTTTCCCGTGGGCGGCACTCGCTCCAGCACCAGCTGGCGACAGGGTGAGACTCTCGTTGACAAGTACGCTATAATTCTGCCCACTCGAGCGCCCAGCGGAGAGTATTCCCTGGAGGTGGGCTGGTATCAGCCTGAGACCGGAAGCAGGCTTCTTTTGGAGGGACCTGGCGAGTCATCAGGTGCCGATCGGCTGGTTCTGGGCGCTCTTCGCGTGGCGCGCTGACGCTCGATGGTCAGCAATTGGGGGCTCCTGTGAGGTGGTCGATGCGGAACGGAGTTGCCATGAGGCCCGAGAAACCGGCTTTCATGCTCATGGTTATCAGCGCCGCCGTCCTGATAGCGCTGGTTATGGGAGCCCTGACCACCTTCGTGGCTCCCTGGATAGGCTTCGTTCTCCTGGGAGGGGTCGCCTGCGCCGCGTTGGTCCTCAGGGATATGCGATGGGGCTTTCTGGCCTTGATCGCTGTGGTCGGGCTTCTCCCTTTCGGCGTCATTCCCTTCAGCGTGGGATTATATCCCACGTTCCTGGACATGGCCCTTTTGGCCTTGTTTGGTGTGTGGCTGGCTCGGGTGAGCAATCACCTGGATGGAGGATTTCAGACATCTCCCATCGATATGCCCGTGGTGGCCTTCATCCTCCTTGCCTTCGTGTCTTTCGTGGTTGGGCTGGGTTACGCCGAGGTCACTCGAGAGACGGTGCGCCGATTCGCGGAGGTGATCCTCAGCGTGTCGCTGTTCTTCGTGGTGGTGAATGGGGTCAGGGATGAGGGGCGATTGTACGAGATGGTCCGGGCCATCATACTGGTGGGCTTCGCGGCCGCGACCATCGGCGTGGTGCTCTACTTCCTTCCCCAAGAGCTGACGATCTCCATATTGTCCAAGCTCAGCATCTTTCACTATCCTGCTGGATGGAGCGTATTGCGGTTCATCGAGGACGACTCCAGCCTGCCCATGCGCGCCACCTCCACCGCTATCGATCCCAACGTGCTGGGCGGGTTCCTGCTTCTGGTCACATCGTTGACGGTCCCGCAATTGTTCTCCAGGGCCCCTCTGTTCCCGCGTTGGTTGACCATGGTCATGGTAGCCGTGATGGGGCTCTGCCTTCTGCTCACCTTCTCTCGGGGATCCTTTGGCGGACTTGGCGCCGCATTGCTGCTGATCAGCCTGTTGCGCTACCGCAGGCTGTTCGGTTTCCTGCTGGCGGCGATGGTCGTAGTCTATCTGCTCGTTCCCCAAGGCCAGACCTTCCTGCTCCATGCGGTATCGGGCATACAGTTTCAGGACAAGGCGGCGGCCATGCGGCTGGGCGAATACAAAGACGCGCTTCGCTTGATCTCCTCTTATCCATGGTTCGGGGTGGGATTCGGCGCGGCGCCCTCGATCGATCTCTACATAGGCGTATCTAACGTTTACCTGCTGATCGCCGAGGAGATGGGCCTGATAGGGCTGGCCTGCTTCTTGATAGCCATGGCGCTCTTTCTCAAGGGGGCCCTTCGGGCTCTGCGTCCTTTCGCCTTCGGGCGCCTCTCGCCTGTGCTGCTGGGCCTGACCGCTGCCATCTCGGGTGCGCTGGTAGCCGGATTGCTCGATCATTACTTCTTCAACCTGGCGTTCCCCCATTCGGTGGCGCTTTTCTGGCTGTATTTGGGGCTGGCGATGGTGGCGGTGAGATTGATCGAGGCGCGGCGAGAGGATGGCGGCGAGGCCGGCGCAGCATCCTAACGGTCGTGCGTAGCACATCCGGGGAAGATTGGCTGTCGAGGCTTGCAGCACGCCTCTCCTGTATCCGGGGCCGGCCGCGCGGGACGGGGAATTTCGATGCGGGCTGGAAGCGTTTATGAGGAGGGCTCAGCCGGCGTTTGCCCCGAATTCACGCTCCGGTGATAGCGGGAGAGCCATTCGAGGATAGTTTCGTCCTGCGATCGCCTGCGCTCCCTCTGCGTCCTCTCCCGGAAGGCTTCCAGGTGATCGACGATGATCTCCTGTACCTGCTCTGGATGGGGCACGTTGTCGAAGGTAAGCCGCCCGGTTAGGCCGGCCGTTTCCAGGAGCACGTTGCCGAAGTCCAGTTGTTTGGCTGTGAAGCTGGACTGGGTGTAGCGCACGTTCTGGATCCTGCTCAGGTTGGCCTCACGCCTGTGCTCGAAGATGATGGGGATCTTCTCGATGTCGATCACCCGGTCCGGCGTGACGATGTACATGTCGTTCTGCCAATCGAGCACTTGCCATGCGATCCAGACCAGGATGACGCCCAAGAGGGGTACTAATATCAAGTCGAGCAGAGGCGGGTAGCGCTCCAGCATCACGTGCAGCGAAATCCAGCCGATGGTCAGAAGCGCCAGGATGAGTGCAGGGCCGACCAGATGCTCCACCAGGATCCACCAGTGCTTTCTCCAGATGTGGTAATCTTCTCCGTGGATCTCAGCCGGCCTGAACGTTCGCCGCACGCCGTCGACAAGCCGCTGGCGGCGGGTTTTTCCGGGGGCTGGGGTCGGCTCATCATCCGGCTGGGGGGTCCTCGATGGAGGAAGTCCCAGGAGGTCGCGTATGGGGTCCAACTCCGCCTCATCTCCTCTCGCCTCGTGTTGAGCCCGTCTGTCCCTGTCGACGAGCCGGAAAATGGTTTTCTGCACGGCGTGAGGCAGGGAGATCCCTTCGAAGGCTATCTTCCCGGTGGTGCCAGCGGTCTGGATCTCCACGTTGCCGAAACCGAACAGGTTGGCTGCGGGGCTGGGGAACACCACCAGCACGTCTTGGATCTTGTCCAGATAGGTCTCGTCTCTCCTCTCGTAGAAGAAATAGATCTTCTCGATGCGGATGGCTCGTTGATCGGTCACGATGTAGAGGTCGTTTCTCCAGTCCAGGTAGGCCCAGAGGGCCCAGGCGGAGGTTGGGAGCAGCAGAATCATCCAGGTCAGGGCGATGCCCTGGTCCGAGAAAGGCAGGATATTTGCCAGCGCGGCCTCGCTGATCATCCAGGCTGCCAGGAGAGAGCCCAGCCACAGGAGGCCGGGGACGGTCATCCACCGGATCAGGGTGTACCAGTGGCGGCGCTGGAAGATATGGATTCTCTCGCCTCTCATCCTGCCGGGGAAATCGAGTCTTCCAGCCATCCTACGCCAACTCCTTGACCCTTTTGGCCAGCTTGCGGCTCACGATCTTGGTCGAGGCCAGCTCCTCAATCGACGCCTGTCGAATCGCCTCCAATGTGCCGAATCGCTTCAGCAGCGCCCGACGTCGCTGGGGGCCGATTCCGGGGATGTCCTCCAGGATGGAGGCCAAGCTCGTCCTCCGCCTGAGCTTCCGGTGATGGGAGATGGCGAACCTGTGGGCCTCGTCGCGGATTCGCTGGACCAGGAACAACGCCTGGGAGCCCTTCGGAAGCCTTCGTGGCCCGGCTTCGCCTGGCAGGTACAACTCCTCCTGGGCCTTGGCCAGTCCCGCTATGGGGATGTCTTCAAAACCGAACTTCACCAGGACATCCCTGGCCGCATTGAGCTGGCCCTTGCCGCCGTCCACGATTATGAGATTGGGCAGCATCGCCCATGCGTCCTTGCCGGGCTTGGCCTGGCCCTCTCGCGCCCGGGACATCCGGCGGCGGATCACCTCTCTCATCATGGCATAGTCGTCGGCGCCCTCCACGGTGCGGATTCGGAAGTGCCGGTAGCTGCGCTTGTCGGGCGCCCCTCGGACGAACGCTACCATGCTTCCGGTCGCCGCCTGTCCTTGTATGTTGGAAATGTCGTAGCATTCGATGCGGGTGAGAGGCTTCTCCAGGCCCAGATGCTCCTGTAACTGCGCCAGGGCCTGCACCTGCTTCTCGCGATCGGCTGCGAACTGGGCCCGGAGCTGGCTCAGCGTCTCAGCCGCGTTGGTAGCTGCCATCTCCACCAGCTTTCGCTTTCGCCCGCGACGGGGGACGTGCAGCGTGACCTTGCTGCCTCGCTTATCGCGGAGCCATCGCTGGATGATCGCGAACTCGTCCACCTCGCTTTGAAGGAGGACTTCCTGGGGCACGTAAGCTGCGTCATCGTAGAATTGTTTGACGAAGGATGTCATGATCTCCCTGGCATCTTCGCCGTAGGGGCTCACCAGGAGGAAATACTCCCGACCGATGAGCTTTCCGTGGCGGATGAAGAAAACCTGCGCGCACGCGTCGCCGTCGGCCCGGGCGAAGGCGATCACGTCCTGGTCCACCGCGACGCTGGACACCACTTTCTGCTGCTCCACGACGGACTCCAGCGATCGCAGCCGATCCCGCAGGATGGCGGCGGCCTCGAAGTCGAGGGAATCGGAAGCGGCTTGCATCCTCGATCGAACATCCCGGATGATCTCCTCGCCTTTGCCTTCGAGGAACAGGCGCAACTCTCGGATGTTCGCCCTGTATTCCTCTGGGGACAGGGCGCCGATACAAGGGCCGGAACAGCGGCCGATGTCGAAATAGAGGCAGGGGCGCTTGTCCTTCCCGGTTATGTCCTGCTTGCAGGTCCGGTACTTGAAGATCCGGCGCAGGAATTCGAGGCTTTCGCGCGCCGCGACGGCGGAGGTGAGGGGACCATAATACGCGGCGCCATCCCGCACTATGCGGCGGGTCAGGTGGACCCTGGGAAACGGATCCTGCCAGGCGACCTTGATGTAAGGATAGCGCTTGTCATCCTTGAACCGCACGTTGAAGCGAGGGCGGTGCCTCTTGATGAGGGTGCATTCCAAGATCAGCGCTTCCAGCTCGGAGTCGGTGACGATGAAGTCCAGGTCGGCGATTCGAGCCAACAGGCGTTGGAGCTTGGGTGCGAGGTCCGGGGAGGAGTGGAAGTAGGAGCGCACCCGGCTGCGAAGATTGACGGCTTTGCCCACGTAGATCACCTGACCGGCCGAGTCCTTCATCAGATAGACTCCGGGCTTGGTGGGAAGGCGGGCAAGCTTGCCGCTCAGAGCGGATTCGCGTTCCTCTCGAGCGCCTCCACCGGCGGGAGCCGCGCTCGAATGCGGTGTGGTGTCAAGACCCATTTCTTGCGATGGCCACCAACTCTTCTGGTCTCAGGATACGGATGCTCTTCCTCTGGATATTCACCAGCTTGGAGGCCTTGAACTGGCTGAGGGTTTGGGTCACCGTCTCTCGATAGGTGCCTATCATCTCCGCCAGCTCCTGATGGCTGAGGCCGTCGATGGTGCTCTCGTCGTCCCTGCTCAGTCGGAGGAGCAGAGATGCCAGCCTTGCGGCGACGCTTCTGAAGGCCATGTCTTCGAGTTTCTTCTCCGCCTCCGATAATCGCTTGCCCAGGACCTCCAGGATTCGGAGGGCGACCTTGGGCTTGTCCAGGAGCAGGCGTTCGAGGTCGTCCCGGCGTATGAGGCAGAGCACGCTGTCTTCCAGGGCCTGGGCGAAAGAGCTGTGCATGTGATGGCCGATGAGGGCCATCTCCCCGAATACCGCTCCCGCTCCCAGGTTGTCGATGATGAATTTCTTGCCCTCGGGGGAGATGCGGTAGATCTGAACAGAC
>SDBT01016431.1_pt1 | contig 11710 bp, 10 predicted proteins | sample 2277101 | NCBI WGS metagenome assembly SDBT01 (sample SAMN10404973, study PRJNA504765) | marine sediment metagenome | isolation source: marine sediment core GS10_PC15, 103 cmbsf | place: Arctic Ocean: Southern Knipovich Ridge | collected 2010
ATTTGTGGACCTAAGGGGATTTGGTTGGAACCAGGTTATTATAGAGTTAATGGATATTTCATCACTTGTATCCCCTATTAATTAGTGGTAACTTACTATCGTTGTTTAAAAAAGGAGAAACGGATGAAAACAAGATATGGATTTGTGTGGCATGTCATAACAAGCGAGGATGCTGCTGGAGCAATTTGCGAATCTGCTGAAGTAAAAGCTTCAACAATAGCAGAGGCAGAAAAGAAGATAGAGGCTTGGATAAAAGAGTGTCAGGTTGCATGCGACGCTACAGAATGCGCTTGTAAGAAGTTTGGGGGCGACATTGCTGAAGATATATCTCCCAAGATGATTATGAGCGGGATGACTCAGAATATGGTCAAATTAAATTAACCCTGTTAGTGCAGGGTCTTTTTATTTTGCTGTGGACATAGTGTCTAAAAGTTGGAACCGCTTAGAAGAGTGGATTTTAGAAGGTTATGAATTATTGAATAAGAACGAAATGTCTGAAAAATCCTGAAAATCATTAAATAAAGAGTTCCTTAATAGACACATAGTGTTAGTTAAACTGGACTAAAAAAGACCGCTGGGAGTACCATATGATCTTTTAATTTATTGGGGAATACGTACGGTCAGCTTAATACTTCTCTAAGCTTCTCTCGAACCGATCTCCATACTTCTTCAGGAGTTATAAAAGAACGGTCAGTTTTATAATTATGTCCGTATAACTTATCTTCAAATATAATTCCCATAAATGTTTTCGGTTTTGCATAGCGAGGAATAAAATGTGCGTGTAAATGTCGTGTTTCGTTACCTAGAAATGAATAATTGAACCAATTAGATTGAAAGACTTTTGTAGTTGCTTCTTTTAGTAAGCTTAAAACGGTAAATAATTCTTTTTGTTCTTCTTCTGTCGCATCAGTCAGATCAAGTGCGTCTTCTCTTTTGCACCATATAACACAACGACCAAGATATCCTTGATTTTGATGAACATAAATTGACCAATGCTCGTAGTCCTTAATTAAGTATTTTGAGAATTTCTTACTCATAGAAAGTGGTTAAACTTAGGCTAAATATCCCAATTTAAAAGCGTTTTGTCAATTGTGGACCTGAGGGGACTCGAACCCCTAACCTCTTGCATGCCATGCAAACGCTCTGCCAGTTGAGCTACAGGCCCAATTTTGGTTGAAAATATACCATAAATCTGCTAAATTGAAAAGGTTGAATTAAACCTGCCCCCGTAGTTCAATGGATTAGAATAGGCCCGTCCTAAGGGCTAGATGTGGGTTCGATTCCTGCCGGGGGCACAGTATATTATGAGAGAAGAGAAACTAATTAAAAAATATGAGACAATAGAGACTATGGAGATACCAAAAGAAGTTGCAGAAATATTAAACAAACTCGAAGAAAAAGGCTTTGAGGCATATACCGTTGGTGGTTGTGTTAGGGATATTCTTTTGGAACGAGACCCGAAAGATTGGGATATTGCTACTAACGCGAAACCCGAAGACATACAAGGTATCTTCCCGGATAACGTTTATGAGAATACATTCGGAACCGTTGCTGTAAAATCGGGCTCGGAGGATCCAAACCTGAAGATTATTGAAGTTACGACATATAGACTAGAAGCGGAATATACCGACAAAAGACATCCGGATAAAGTTACATTCACTTCTAAACTTAAAGATGACTTAGCCAGGAGAGATTTCACAATGAATGCTCTTGCTATGGATAAGCATGGAGAATTTGTCGATCCTTTCGGTGGTGCGGATGATATAAAGAATAAAGTTATCAAAGCTGTGGGAGATGCGAATCAAAGATTCGATGAAGATGCACTAAGAATGTTGAGAGCCATGAGATTTTCCAATCAACTAGGTTTTGATATTGAAGAAAAGACGTACGAAGCCATTAAAGAGAATGCTAATCTAATGAACGCGATCTCTAAAGAAAGGATTCGAGGAGAATTCGTTAAGGTTATTTCTCACACTCCCCCGTCATGGCTTGCAGCCAAAGAAAAAAGAGAGAAAGAGAAGAGTAATGAAATAAGCAAGGAAGAATACGATAACGGACCCGTAAAAGTTTTTGAAATGTTGCGCGAAACAGGTTTACTTAAAATCTTCCTCCCGGAATTGGAAGAGGGATACGAGGTCTCACAGAACAAACATCATATTTATTCGGTTTGGGAGCATAACCTTCGAGCTCTAACGTATGCTGTAAAAGAGAATTTTGATCTGGATACCAGATTAGCCGCATTGTTTCATGATGTTGGGAAGCCTCAGACTAAAAGAGGAGAAGGGGAGAGTTCAACATTCCATGGGCACGAAGTTGAAGGAGCGAAAATGACCGCAAAAATTATGGATAGGTTGAAATTCCCCAAAAAACAGACAGAAAAAGTTACTCTACTTGTGAGACACCACCTATTTCTATCCGATCCGGATAAGATTACCGATTCTGCGGTAAGAAGAGTCGTGAGAAACGTTGGAGAGAATAGCGTTTGGGATCTTATGAATGTGAGGCTATGCGACAGGATAGGCTCGGGTGTAGCTAAAGCGGAGTCATATAGATTAAGACAATACCTAGTAATGCTTGAAAAAGCATTAAGAGAACCAATTTCTCTTAAACAGCTCAAAACAAATGGAGATGAGATCATGAAAAAACTCGGTGTTGAGCCTGGGAGGGAAATAGGTTTGATTTTAAATACTCTAATGAATGATGTGATCGATAATCCTGGACACAATGAGAAAGATTATTTACTTGAAAAAGCTGAAGAGTTAGCTAAACTTCCTGACGAAGAGCTAGAAAAGACCGCCGAAGAAGCTATAGAGAAGATGGAGGAGATTGAGATGAAAAAAGAAGAAGAAACCAAAGAAAAGTATTGGGTCGGCTAATTCGGGGTGTGGCCTAGCAGCTAGGGCACCACGTTCGGGACGTGGAGATCGGAGGTGCAAGTCCTCTTACCCCGACAAACTTACATACTAAACTACTGATGGGGCTTATTAATATGACAAAATCGAGAAAGATTACTTGTATCAATTGTAAGACACTTATATTCCGGTCGGTTGCTCATATTAATGAGAATCTTAAACTTGGGCGCAACTTTTATTGTTCACTAAAATGCCAGAGTCAATATCTATCACAAAAAAAGTCATTACCGTGTGAAAATAATAATTGTAGTAATACATTTTCAAGAAGTCCAAAAGAAATTTCTTGTCACAATTATTGTTCTCGTTCGTGTGCAATAAAGATCAACAATAGGAAATTCCCTAAAAGAAAAGCTCTGATTAGTATTTGTCAGAATGACCTCTGTGGCAGAGAATTTAAGGGAGTGAATAAATATTGCTCTCGACTCTGCGTTTTTATAGCAAAGCGGAAATATACTAGCGAAGAACTTATAGAAATTATTCAAAAGGTTGCTAATAAACTTGGAAGAACGCCTGCAAAACGGGAAATAAAAGAAGTATCGGAACGAGCCATAAAACTATTCGGTTCATGGAATAAAGCTATTATTGCTGCCGGTCTACAGCCGCTTCGATCGCATAGTCAGCGGATGTATAAACGAACCAATACAAAAGCAAAGGATGGTCATATTTGCGACTCCATATCCGAAGCACTTGTCGATAACTGGCTTACCGAAAAAGAGATTGTGCATAAAAGGAATTTCCCTTATCCGAAGACGGGTCACAGAGCAGATTGGGCTATACTTGATGGGAAGTTACTTATTGAATACTTCGGTCTGGCAAAAGATAGTCCTCGATACGACCGGACTATACGAAGAAAGAAAGCTATTTGTCGCAGACATAAATTACAACTTGTGGCAATTTATCCTGATGATTTATATCCTAAAAACCGACTTGATGAAAAATTAAAGAGTTTAACCAGTTTATGTGCACAAAAGGGGCGTAGCTTAGTTGGTTAGAGTTCTGAGCTTACCTCGCTGGATTTCTGGGAGTATAGTCAAGTAGTAGAACATGGCATCTGCATTGCCTAAGTCCGAGATCCAATAATTCTTGGCAGCCCGACTTATATGAGAGGGATTTCTAATATTCCACCTAAAAGACTAATAGTTTATGGGATCCTTGTCCTCTTTATTCTGCTTCATGTATTTCTCCTCTCAAAAACCTTTCTATACGATGATGTCGGGAATATAAGAACGGCTATATCAGGCTATGGAGATATTCCCTTCCATTTAACCCAGATAAGTAAATTCGCCTACGGAAGCCTTTTCGACCTGAATGAACCTATATTCACTGGAACTCCCATAAAATATGCTTTCTTCGTTAACTGGATAAGCGGATTTCTATTTAAAATTGTAGGGAGCCTTCGCCTTGCCTTCCATTTACCTGGCATGCTCCTCGCGGCGGCGGGCGTCTTTTTAACATTTTTGATATATAAGAAGCTTCTCAAAAAAGAATGGGCAGCATTACTTGCAGTATTGGTGTTCTTTTTGGGTTCTGGCTTTGGAGCGTATTCATTGATAACCGATCAGCTCATTGGACAATCGATGTCCATATCCGAATTTGCTAATTTTTTGGTTGATAATAATATCTCGACCGTCGTCAGATGGGATGCGGTCTATCCTCAGCAAAATATTGCCTGGGGAGCTCCCTTGAGCCTGGTTTTTCTTCACCAGAGGGCGTTCCTATTGGGTTATGCTCTTTTCGCTTTATTCTTTTATTTGCTTTTACGTTTCCAAGAGACCAAGAAAAATAAATTCTTTTATCTCCTCATAATCATATTAGGACTCTCTCCCCTGGCGCATTACCACTCATTTTTGGCTATGGGGTTTACGCTGGTTTTGTTTGCCGTATTTAATTGGTACAAAAAAGAGCGTGAACTTTTTAGGAAAGCATTAAAGATTTTAATATTCGCGGCAATACTTTCTATACCGGAGGTCCTGTATCTAATCATAGGAAAAGAGAATATTGTTTCTGGGAGCAATTCATTTATTCAGCCGAGATTAGGCTGGATGGCAGATTCGACGATAGGATCTGTGAAATATCCAAATAATGATCCTAATCTATTTGAAACGATTACTTCGTACGCGAAATTTCTCTGGATCAATTTTGGTGTGATTCTCCCACTCTTCATCGGCGCTGCCTTCTGGGGGCTAAGGAAGAGAATAAAGCATGATGCTCTCAAATTCTTTATCTTGGGAGGTATAGTATTTTTCGCACTCGTTCAATTATTTAAATTTCAACCTTGGGATTATGACAACAACAAGCTACTGGTATATTTCCAATTCTTTGCTGCCCCAGTTTTAATATTCTTTTTCCTTCATTTGATCAAAATCTGGAAGAAGATAGGGATAGCCCTGCTTGCCATATTCTTTATCCTGGCTATTCATTCGGAGATAATCGATATTGTGCCGAGATTCTTGGTTCCTACGGAAAATATTCCAACGATATTCAATACGGATGCAATAGATATGGCTTCATTTATCCGTCAGAATATTCCAGAGGACGCACAGATACTAACCAGTAGTACGCATTTGAATTTGGTATCCTCGCTGGCCGGAAGGCCTACGTTAGTAGGATATCCCGGCTGGCTTTGGACGAAGGGAATTGATTATTCTTCGAGGGAGACTGATTTGAGGGCTTTCTATACCAACCCTGACAATTTTGAGATATTGAAAAAATACAACGTACGGTATATTCTACTTGATCCTACGGCAATATATGATTGGAAAGCTAATAAGGGGTTGTTTGATGCAAGGTTTCTAAGGGTGTACGGAGATGATACGTTAGTTTTATATAAAGTAATGGGCCTATAGTACAGCGGCAGTACATCGCATTCGCATTGCGGAGACGGGAGTTCGATTCTCCCTAGGTCCACTAATTTGGAAATAAAAAAACGAGGTTTATTTATCCTCGTTTACCTGTGTACCAAACCATCTCCTATTTTTTTCTTTTACTCAGCCAAAAAGTCATTATTGCCGAATATAATAGGCCACCTAGCATGCCAGCTAAAAATACTTCTCCAGGGTCTTTTCCAAGAATGGGCCACCCGATGATAACCCATAAAAATGTAAAGGTTAAAAAAAGCTTAAGAAACGTTGACATAGGTCACCCCTTCGATCATTTTAAAGATCAACTGTATGCACGTTACGCTGGTTTAATAATAAAATCAAGCTAATCATATTTTTTTTACATAAATATCCTCAACCTGTTTAAACAAAAAAAGACGCACCTAACGATGCGTTATTGTCTTGGAGGATACAATTCTCTCAGTATCTTTTCGTATGCTCATATTCCTTCCAAGGAACAGTGCTTCAACGCTAGGGTTTTAAGCGGAAAAGTCAAATTGACTAAATATGCATGTTCGTGGTATAATATATATAGTAACTAGACAACCCAATACAACAAGAGAGGAGGAAAAGAATGAGTTTAGATTCTAGGGATTGGCCAACAATGGACGTCGCCGTTCGAATGAACGGTGTGAAACTGTCCATCGATCCGGAAGACGGCTACATCAGACACATTGATGATCGGTGCAATCTCAGGTTAGAGGTGACCGGTAATGAGTCCAATGTCCCCTTCTTGGTGAATCGGGAGAGGGACGACAAGCCGGTTAGTCTCTGTGATGTCCTGTTCGGGTTCCGGGAAGTCCGAGTTCGGCAGAGCAAAGAAGGTCACTACAAGACCGATTCGCGCTGGAACAACGTCAAGCTTCTCAGTCTGGACTACAGCCTGGCCCCCGTCGTCTTCACGGTGGCGGTGGTATCGCAGAAAGGAGATCTCTTCGTAACCTGCGACAAAAGATTGGCGTTCGGCGTCGATTCTGACAAGCAGGTTTGGACCTATACCGCTGATTGGAGGAGCTTGGCCTCAAAAGTTTCCATGCTCACCGGCGGCCGCAGAGTCGTCAAGGTCGAGCGGGAGATCCCTGTTTTCTGTGCATGGGGAGAGGCGGGGTACACTTCCTGGTGGGATTCGTCCAGTGGTGTTGGGTCTGTGTGGATTTTGCACGAGAATGAAAAGATCGAGGTTTCGGTTTACTGGGCCGAGATCAAAAGACCCGGCCGGCGTGCTTACTTGGTTCCAGGCGAAGCAGTCTCTTACGAAGGAGTGAGAGCCAAACGAAACCCGTCAGGGCGCAGTAGCAGCTACAAGCTCGAGCTCACGGGCGTATCAGTCGTTCAATAAGTCTCTCTACCCTCTCTTAGGCCCTGGTGTAAAAGCCAGGGCCGTTTTTTTTCTTTACAAAACTGGTAAAAAATGTTAAATTTACTGGACTTTTGATATCCGGAGATGTGCCGGAGTGGTTTAACGGGGCGGTTTCGAAAACCGCTGTACCTTTACGGGTACCGGAGGTTCGAATCCTCCCATCTCCGCTCATTATGAATCTAAAAAACAAGAAAATTTTGGTTTTCGGGCTTGGTGTGCTCGGAGGAGGGGTTGCAACCACAAACTGGCTCTTGAAAAAGGGAGCCAAGGTCACGATAACGGATCTTAAAAGAAAGGAAGATCTCAAAACCGCCTTGAAAAAAATAAATGGCAAGGCAGCTTTGGCCCTAGGAGGACACAGCAAGAAGGATATTAAAGACAATGAAGTAATTGTTTTCAATCCTGACGTTTCTTTCAGAAATAAATATGTAAGTTTAGCTAGGAAATCAAAGAAGCAGATCGAAAACGAAGCTACGCTGTATTACAAGCATTTTAATAATCCTAAAATCGCTGTTACGGGGACACGAGGAAAGACAACCACTACTGCTTGGATAGCTCACTTCACTGATGTCCCAGCCGTTGGAAATTCGAGTACCAATCCGTTCATGAAAATGGCAGATAAGAGGGCCGGTATTGGTGTTACAGAACTGCCGTCCTACCTCTTAGAGTTATTTGATCGTTCTGTCCCCGCTCCATATATATCGATAATTACAAATGTATATAGGGATCATATGAATAGATATAGATCGTTGGAGGATTATGCGAGGATCAAAGCGAACGTATTCAAGTTCCAAAAGGCGGAAGATTATCTCATTTTAAATTATGGAGATAAATGGACGAATTTTTTCTTAAAACAGAAACCCAAAGCCCAAGTCTTATATTTCTCGCAAAAGAAATTGCCCCGCAAAGTAAATAGTATCTTTCTAGAAGATCGTAATGTTTTTTATCAATCTGCCGGGGAGACACAAAAAGTTTTAGATATTAAGGATTTTCTCCAAGATTGGGGAGAGCACAATGGAGATAATCTGTTAGCTGCTCTTTTAGCAGCTAGGTTGGCGGGAGTTTCGTGGTCCAAGATGTCGAAAAGAATAAAAAGTTTGCCGCAAGTTCCGTTCAGACAGGAAGTGATATACAAAGACAAAAAAATCGAGATCATTAACGACACAACCGCAACCTCCCCTGAGGGCGGCATCGCGGCAATCAATAGATTCGCTTCTCCTTCCTGCGTTCTGCTATCAGGGGGAACGGATAGGAACCTTGAATTTAAAGAATGGGGCAAGATGGCCAAAAGAAGCCTAAAGAAAGAGAATATCCTGCTTTTAAGCGGAAGTGCTACTGATAAGATGTTAAGATATTTAAAAGGGGTAAAGGCATTCGATTCTTTTGAAGAGCTTGTATCAGTCGGATTACGTAAGGCCTTGAGATATAAGAAAAGTGTGTTATTGTTTTCTCCAGCATCAAAAAGCTTCGAAAAGTTCAAAAATGAGTATGATCGCGGGAAGCAGTTCAATAAGTTTATAAAAAAATGGAAAATTTAATCACAAGACCACCTATAGTCGTAATTCTAGGGCATGTCGATCACGGCAAGACCAAGATTTTGGATTACATAAGAAAAACCAAGGTTGCAGAAGGAGAAAGTGGAGGAATTACTCAGCACATAGGTGCTTATCAGGTAGAACAAAACGAAAAAATGATAACCTTTTTGGATACTCCGGGCCACGAAGCTTTTTCAGCTTTGAGATCTCGGGGTGCAAAGGTAGCAGATCTTGCTATTTTGGTTGTTGCAGCGGATGAAGGAATTAAGCCTCAGACAAAGGAGGCTATTTCTCTCCTCAAAGAAACCAATATCCCCTACGTAGTAGCTATAAACAAGATTGATAAGGAAACAGCTCAATCTCAAAAGATAAAAACGGAGTTGTCCGAAGAGGAAGTCTTAATCGAAGAATGGGGCGGAAAGATTCCTGCTGTTGAAACTTCGGCTAAGTCGGGACAAGGAATTGAAGAGCTATTAGACCTACTTCTTATCTTGGCGGAGCTTGAGGAACTCAAAGCCGATCCTAACGCCAAAGCGGAAGGTATAGTTATTGAGTCAAAGCTTGATAGCAAAAAAGGTTTGGTTGCTACATTACTGGTAAAGAATGGAACACTTAGGAAAGGAGATGTTGTTGTTAGCGGAAGCAGTATTTGTAAAGTAAGGAGCTTGGAAGATTTTACTTTCAAGCAGATAGATGAAGCCGACCCGGCTTCTGCCGCAGTAACCACTGGTTGGGACTCTGCTCCCCATTTAGGACAGGGTTTCAAGGTTGTTGGCTCTCTTAGCGAAGCTAAGAAACTAGCGAAGAAAAGCTCTGAACTTGCTCCCCCACCTTTGTTTGTTACTGAGTCTGGAGCACAGACCGGAGAGAAGAAAATTTTGAAAATTGCCATAAAGACGGATGTATTTAGCTCTCTTGAGGCAGTCGATCAAGTATTGAAAACAATTCATTCAGACGAAGTAGGGTACATCGTTTTATCAAGCGGCGTCGGGAACATTAAAGAAGGAGATGTTATTGCTGTAGCCAAAGACCATGGGAAGGTGTATGGCTTCAGAGTGGGCGTAGAGGGTTCTGCAGAGATTGTAGCCCGAAAAGAAGGAGTGGAAATCGCTACATATGAAGTTATTTACGAAATGATTGAAGATATAAAGAAAGATTTATCTGAATTTTTGGAACCGGAGATAAAGAGAATACCGTTAGGGAAAGCAAAGGTTATGGCCACGTTCAAGACTACGGACAGATTCCAGATCATTGGAGGAAAAGTTATGTCAGGAAAGATTGTAAGAGGTGCTCTAGTAGAAGTCATGAGGGGCTCTAACCCCTTAGTCGAAGGAAAGATAACTCAATTACAACACAATAAAGCTGATGTCGAAGAAGTAACCGAGGGTCTTGAATTCGGGATTAAATTCGAAGGGCCCGAGGAAGTCCAAGAGGGAGATGTCTTGGAGATCTACCAAGAAGAAAAAATTACTCGAAGCCTATGACAGACAGACTCGATAGAGTAAACGAAGTCATAAAAGAAGAACTTTCTCAAGCTCTTTTGCATGAGCTTGATTTGGAAGAAGGTATTTTAGTTACTGTAATTAAAGTTGATACGACAAGAACATTGGAGCATTCAAGAATTTGGATCTCAATATATCCCGAAGATAGGGCGGAAGAGACTTTGGAGCAGATGAATAAACAAATTTATGATATCCAGCAGGTTCTCAATAAAAGACTGCATATGAAGCCCGTTCCCAAGATTATCTTCAAATTAGATAAGGGAGGGCAAGCTGTCGGGGAGGTTGATAAAATAGTCAAAAAGTTGTATAATAAGTAAAGACGGCGTGGTGGCCGAGTGGTTAGGCAAAGGTTTGCAAAACCTTTCTACGCAGGTTCGAATCCTGTCCACGCCTCCAAGCCGGGGTGGTGGAATTGGCAGACACGCTTGATTTAAGCTCAAGTGTTCGCAAGGACGTGCGGGTTCAAGTCCCGCCCCCGGCACCAAAATAACCAGCTTCTCAGCCGGTTATTTTTTATCGTGAAACTTTTTATGTACTTCACGTAACTGCTTGTCGGTTACGTGAGTATAAATCTGGGTAGTCGTGAGATTTGAATGACCCAGTAGAGCTTGAACGGAGCGGATATCTGCTCCGTTTTGTAATAGATCGGTTGCGAATGAATGCCTTAATATATGCGGGGTAATTCTTTTACCTACAATTCCAGCTACGATGGAATACTTTTTAATCAATCTTTGAACACTCCTTGGTGTGAGTCTTAGATTCTCATATTTTTCGAACCTTGCGTTCTTGGGAATTTGGATAAATAGTGCATCGTCAACATCACTTCTTTTATTAACGTAATCTTTTATTACATTTTTTGCTCTTTCCGAAAGGAAAACTAGTCTTACCTTCCCTCCTTTCCCTTTTACAGCTACTTCTCCCCGGTCGACATTTATCTCGTTTCTATTTAACGAACATAATTCGGATACACGAAGACCGGTGGAGAAAAGAGTAATAAGCATTGCTTTATCTCTCAGCGTTCTTAAATCATCTCCTTTTGGTGCCTCGAGGAATCTTTCCAGATCTTTAGAATCTAAGAAAGATACTTCCCTCTGATCTTGTTTGGCCAATTCTATTTTCTCGGGGGCAACTGATTTAACGCCAACCTTAGATAGATATTTAAGAAAGGCTCGGAGAGCTATGACATGATAATTCTGAGTGACCTTTTTGAGAGTCTGCCCTCTTTCGTCAGTAATTCTATTCAGATACAATCGATATTTTCTTATTAGATCTTCGGTCAATTCCGAAGGCTCGGATATTTTAGCGAAGCCCAATAACCTTTTTAAATATCGATCATAGTTTTCTATAGTTTTGGCTGATCGATTCTTCTCGATCTCCAGATATTCGAAAAATTGAATTTTGTAATCATTCATATTCATGTCGCACAATATTAGTATATTACGACACGATTTAATACGAAAGGTACATTTTATTGACGACATCATTTTTATCTGGTATAACTGGGGCGTTCCTTCAAAGGAGA
>SDBT01016432.1_pt1 | contig 11710 bp, 9 predicted proteins | sample 2277101 | NCBI WGS metagenome assembly SDBT01 (sample SAMN10404973, study PRJNA504765) | marine sediment metagenome | isolation source: marine sediment core GS10_PC15, 103 cmbsf | place: Arctic Ocean: Southern Knipovich Ridge | collected 2010
GCGCTGATGACGCCGCTCCTGACGATGCCGCTGCCGACGGCCTGGGCGGCCTGGTCGCCGCCGCCGCCCACGATGGGCGTGCCCGCCGGCAGGCCCAGCTCCTCGGCCACCAGCGCGCTGACCCTGGCGCTCGGCACGTCGGACTCGTAGCAGTCCGGCAGCAGGTCCTTGTCGATCTGGAGCGCCTCGAGCAGCTCGTCGCACCAGTCGCGCTTGCGGATGTCCAGCAGCAGCATCCCGCTGGCGTCGCTGACCTCGGTGGCGAACTCGCCGCTCATGCGGAAGCGCACGTAGTCCTTCGGCAGCAGCACCTTGCGGCACCGCTCGTAGTTCTCCGGCTCGCGGTTGCGCACCCACAGGATCTTCGGCGCAGTGAAGCCGGTCAGGGCCGGGTTGCAGACCGTCTCGATCAGCCGGTCGTAGCCGAACGTCTCGGTGATCTCATCGCACTCGGCGGCCGTGCGCTGGTCGTTCCACAGGATGGCGGGGCGGATGACCTCGTGGTTCTCGTCCAGCATGACGAGCCCGTGCATCTGGCCGCTCAGGCCGACGCCTTTCACCTCGGCGCCGCTGACGCCCGTCTCTGCCAGCACGCCGCGCACGGACCGGCACGTGCCCTGCCACCAGTCCTCGGGGTCCTGCTCGCTCCACAGGGGCTTCGGTGCGTAGCAGGGGTACTCCGTCGTGACCGTCGCCAGCACCTGCCCCTTCTCGTCGCACAGCAGTGCCTTCGCCCCCGTCGTGCTCACGTCGATGCCCATCAAGTAACCCACGGTGCGTTCTCCTGCAACGGACTGCTGACCAAGCGTTCGGGGTGATTATACGAACGCCCGGACCGGTGTCAACATGGCCGAACCGCGGTCGCAGTCGCGTTCGACCGTGGTATAATGCCGCCTACCTCAGATTGATCCGAGGGACGCCATGGGCAAGATCATCAAGTTGGCCCTTGGGGCGCTGGCGGGGCTCTATGCGCTGCTGCAGTTGCTGGTGGTGACCGGCTTGGCGGCGGGGAACCCCCAGGGCATGCAGGCGCGCACGAGCACGTCGACCGCCATCATCTTCGCATGTGTGGCAGCCGCGATATCGGCCCTGCTCCTGCGCAGCGCCCTCCGGCGTCCGTCCGAGCCGCCGGCCAGGGACACATTGGGTCAGATCATCAAGCTGAGCCTTGGGGCTCCGGCGGCGGCCTACGCGCTGCTGCTGCTATTGCGGGTGGTGACGGATCTGGCGAACCGGGCGGCGACGGGCCCCCGGCGCCCGCAGGAGTTCACGAGCCTGGGCGTCAGCATCGGCCTGCTGTGCATAGTCGCCCCCATTTCCGTCGCACTCCTGCGCAGCGCCCTCAGGCGTCCTCCCGACCCGCCTTCCGACGAGTAGCCGCCCCGCTTGACGGCGTCCGCCCCTCGCATTACACTGGTTAGTTCCGCATCGTGGGGTCGCTCCGGCCCTGGGCCGGCAGGGCTTGCCCGGGGAGCAAACCGCTACTGGCCAGGAGGAGGAAGGCGTCTTGTCCGACGACACGCAACGCATCGTTCTCGTAGTCGATGACGAGCCCGACGCCGTGGACTTCGTCACCGCCGTCATGGAGGAGGCCGGGCACCGTGTCGTGAGCGCGGGCAGCACCGATGAGTGCCTGGAGCGGCTCAAAGAGATCACCCCGGACCTGATCGTCCTGGACGTCAACATGCCCGGCCGGCCCGGCTTCTACGCCTTGAGCGACCTGAAGAAGGACCCGGCCACGCAGCACATCCCCGTTATCATGCTCACCGGCGTTAGCGGCCAGATCGGCGTCAGCTTCTCGACCACTGACCTCAACGATTTCCTCGGTTGCGAGCCGGACGTCTTCCTGGAGAAGCCGATCGACCCCGAGTACCTGAGCAAGGTGGTCGCCGACCTGCTCGGCCGAGGCTAGTCCGCCTGAGCCACGACCCCATACGAGGACCATCAATGGCCGCACAGACCCAGGCGCAGAAGCTCGGCGCGCAGCTCTACTCCACGTCGTTGTTCGGCGCCGCCGGCAAGCAGCGCAAGGCGTGCAGCAGCCTGGCCGGGCTCGGAATCGCCGACGCCGTGCCGTTCCTGGTCTGCGCCCTTGTGCACGATGACGACCAGGTCAGGGCCGCGGCCGCCGAGGGGCTGAAGTCCCTGACCGACTCGGACGCCCTGGCCGCCCTGCAGCTTGGCTATGCGTTCACGCGTTCGGACGCTGTGAAGGACATACTCGGGGCGCTCGGGCAGGAGGCCAGCGAGGTGGCCTGGCTCTCCAGCGACGGGCCCTCCGTCGCCGAGAAGGCCTGGCAGGCCGAGAACGAGAAGGACGGCACGGTGCTGGCCCTGGTGCCGGCCGGCGAGTTCCAGGTCTCGGACAAGAACTTCAAGGTCAGCCTGCCGCCTTACTACATGGCGCAGACGGCCGTCACGAACGCGCAGTTCGCGCGCTTCCTCACGGGGAGCAAGCCGAGCGCGGACCAGCTCAAGTCCTGGGTCAACGCCAGCGAGGACTCGCCTATCAAGCAGGACGGTTCGGGCTACGCCGCCAACGCCATCCGGGCCGACCACCCCGTGCACTCGGTCCTGTGCGAAGGCGCCCAAGCCTACTGCAAGTGGGCCGGCCTGCGGCTGCCGACCGAGTTGGAGTGGGAGAAGGCGGCCCGCGGCGTCGACGGGCGCGTCTATCCGTGGGGCCATGAGTGGGGCGGCGGGCGTCCCCATCCGGGCGAGGAGAAGACCGCCGGCGAGCTGTCCAACGTCACTGCCTACCCGACCGATCGCAGCCCATACGGCCTCTACCAGATGATCGGCGGCCCCTATGAGTGGTCCGCGGACTGGTATGAAGAGGGCGCCTACGGCCGCTACGCCCGAGGCGATCTGAAGCCGCCGGCCCAGAGCCAGAACCACGTGCTGCGCGGCGGGACGTGGACCTTCGGCGCGATCGCCACGTTGCGCACGCCGTTCCGCCAGAACACCGTCTGGCGCGCCGGCACGTTGCTGTGCGGCCTGCGCTGCGCCCGCAGTCTGTGACGAAACGGCACTGACAAGCCGGTGGCTCTCCGGTCTCGGGCGGCTCACGAGCCGCCCCTACGGGACTCGCACGGTCGCCCGCAACTCGGTCGTCTCCCCGGCCTGCGTCACCAACTCCTCCACCGCCCCAGCGCTCATGACGTCTGCACGTGCGGCTTCGAGCGCCTCGACCATGTCGGCCGGGCCGCTCACGGTGACACTCGCCACGGGCGTGCGCAGGGAGAGTTGGTTCTCGGTCTTGTAGCGGCGGACCTGGGTGAGGACCTCGACGGCGGCGTCGAAGACGGGCCTGTCGCCGGTCGCGCCGGACAGCTCTTCGGCCTCCGGCCACGGCGCCCGGTGCACTGACGTGCCGTCCCGCCCGAAGTGCCACGACCAGACCTCCTCCGCCACGTGCGGCACGAACGGCGCCAGCAGCCGGAGCGCGCCAGACATTGCCGCCTCCCACGTCGCCAGCGCCGAGCCGTCGCCCGCGTAGGCGCGCGCTTTGGTCAACTCCAGGTAGTTGTCGCACAGGTCGTGCCAGAACCACGTCTCCGCAGCGTCCAGCGCGCCCGCGGCATCGAAAGCGTCGAGCGATTCGGTCGCCCGGGCGGCAACGTCAGCCAGCGTGCAGAGGAACGCCCTGTCCAGGGGCAGTATGGTCTCGGTCGAATCTGACTCCCGCAGGCGGCCGACGATCAGCTTGCCGGCGTTGAACAGCTTCGTAGCCAGTCGCTTGCCAACCTTGAACTCAGCCTCGTCGTAGGCGGCGTCCGCGCCGAGCCGCGCCCGCGCCGCCCAGTGCCGCACGGCGTCCGCTCCGCAGCGGTCGATGAGCGCCTGCGGGGTGACCGTGTTGCCCTTCGACTTCGACATCTTGCCGCGCTTCGGGTCACGCACCCACCCGGAGATCAGCGCGTTGCGCCACGGGATGTCGTCCCCGTGCAGGTGGGCGCGCGCGATGGTGTAGAACGCCCACGTGCGGATGATGTCGTGCCCCTGCGGGCGGATGTCCATCGGTCGCAGGCGCTCGCGGGCGGCCCCGTCCGGCAGCCGGGCCAGGGCCAGTTCCGGCGTCAGCGACGACGTCGCCCAGGTGTCCAGCACGTCGCCGTCCGCCGTGAAGCCGCCCGGCCGGTCGCGCTGCTCCTCGGCGTAGCCCGGCGGCGGCTCGGCCATCGGGTCGACGGGCAGGGCGCCGTCGTCCGGCAGGATGGGGGCATCGTAGTCCGCCTCTCCCGCGTCATTCAGCGGATACCAGACGGGGACCTGCGGGCCCAGGTAACGCTGCCGGCTGACGCACCAGTCGCTGCGCAGGCCCTCGACCCACTGCACGTAGCGCTCGCGCATGAAGGCCGGGTGCCACTGCACCTGCCGGCCGCGCTCCAGCAGCTCGTCCTTCCTGTCCATGAGCCGCACGAACCACTGCCGCGTCAGCAGGATCTCGAGCGGCTGATCGCCCTTCTCATAGAAACGCACCGCGCGGCGGACCGGACGCGGGTCGCCCGCCATGCCGCGACCGGCCAGCAGCTCAGCCAGCTTCCTGCCTGCCTGCTTCGCGGGCAGGCCGACCAGGCGATCGTGAAGGAGCTGCGCGGCCGCCGGGTCGGTCGACTCCCATCCGGCCTCGCCCCACGGGGCGTCCCGCAACGTGCCGTCGCGCTCGACCAGCATTCGGGTGGCCAGCCCCAGGCCCTGCCACCACTCCACGTCCGTCGCGTCGCCGAACGTGCAGACCATCACGACGCCCGTGCCCTTGTCCCGCTCGGCCAGGGGGTGGGCCATGACGGGCACGCGGACGCAGTAGCCGGGCGTGACGGCCGTGCCGCCGACCAGCCTCGCGTACCGCTCGTCCTGCGGATGGACGATGACGCCGACGCATGCGCCCAGCAGCTCGGGCCGCGTGGTCATGATCGGCAGCGCGCCGCCCTCGATGCCGAACAGCAGGCGGTGCTCGAACCCGTCAGCCTCGCGCTCCTCCACGTCCGCCTGGGCGACCGCCGTGCGGAAGTCGACGTCCCAGACGGTCGGCGCGTCCGCCGTGTAGGCGTCGCCGCTGCGCACCAGTTCCAGGAATCGCCGCTGCGTGATGCGACGGCTGACCGGGTCATTGGTCGAGTAGGTGTGGGCCCAGTCGACCGAGAGGGCGAGCCGGCGCCACAGGTCCTCGAAGGCGCGCTCGTCCTCGTCGGCCACCTGCGCACACAGTTCCAGGAACTCCTCGCGACTGACGGACCGCGACCCGTCCGGCGTCCTTCCGGACCGCGGGCCTTGGCACCTGACGTTGTGCAGGTTCCGGACGCGGCGCTCGGTGGGCAGGCCGTTGTCGTCCCACCCCATGGGGTAGAAGACGTTGCGTCCCCGCATCCGCTGGTAACGGGCGATCAGGTCCGTGTGCGTGTAGCTGAAGGCGTGGCCGACGTGGAGCGCGCCGGACACGGTCGGCGGGGGAGTGTCGATGCTGAAGGTCGGCGCATCGCTGTCCGGATCGAAGGCGTAGGTGCCGCGCTCGTCCCACAGCGCACGCCACTTCGCCTCGACGGCGGCGGGGTCGTACTTCGCGGGCAGTTGGTCTGGTGCGGACATGGGTGACTCCATTCTGGACGTTCGGGGCAGCGGGGGCAAAAAGAAACCACGGCACGGGCCGTCGCCCGACCGTGGCGTCTGGTCTGCCGATCTGTCCTTCGGGAGCCGTCACATCACAGACACACAGACGCACCGGGCCGTCGGCGGCCCTACAGTACCGCTACGGCTACGCGCCCCTGCATCCTGTGATGTCCGTCAGTCACCTCAGTATCCTCCAGTAGCGCTCGATCATAACGCCTGAGACCTCGCCCCGCAAGCGTGTAGATTGGCCACCACAGTTCGCATCGCCTCTCAACGACCAACTCGTTGCGCTTCAGCGACGTCACAGCTTCGGCGGCCAGAATACCCCAAGGACCAGCCATGTGTTGTAAGGAAAGCGGGTGCCCATGAAGAACCGGGTATCCTTGTCCTTGCGACACAGTTCGCCCAGGTACTTGGCACGGACGCTCTCGGCTGCCGCCTCATCGGACCTCAGGCGTTTGCACTCCTTGAGGAACAGGGCCCCAAGCTCCCAGTCTTCGATCATCGCCCTATGGGGCTTCTCACTGTCCTCACACTCGAAGACATACTGGAACTTGAAGGGCAGCTTCCGAAGTGGCTTCTGGGGCATTCCGAAGAGCCGGGTCTGCGTAAACAGCGCCTGCCACTTCGGCTTCCAGTCAGCCGTAACGCGTGTCACCGCGACATCCAGCACTCGTGCAGGGCGGACGACGCCCAGTGACACCCGTTCGGCATCGTACATCCGCACGAGTTGGTTGACCGTATGGTGTGGCATTGGGTCGATAATGGCACGCCGTTCTCGCCACCCGTTCTTCGTGCTGAGTGGCGGCCCCAGGATGCGGAGCGTATCGAGGTCGGGCCTGCGACTCTCCTTCCGCCTGTCGCTCCCCCGCCGCGCGGGCTCGAAACTCAACTCCACCCACTGGTACTTGTGGAACCTCATGCCGCTGGGCATGTAGCGGTAATCGACGGGGTAGAGTCGCACCCACTGACGATCCACGGTCACGCCTGCCGTGCATACGAGCTCCTGGTATCCGGCGGATGGGTGGGGATACGTCATGACCGTGATCAAGACCTTGGTCGACTCCTGATCACGCCTCATGCGGCAGGCTCCAGATGGCAGACGGGCAGTCGGGCCTCGCGCGAAATGGCCGTGGCCAAACGCCCACGGTGGCAAGCGGTCGGCTCCCGCTCAACGCACAAGAGGGCGCTTGGCATGAGCCTTACCATATGCGCGACACGACGGACTAGGTCTTTGCGCCTGGGCAGTGCCACGTTCTCGTACTCGTCGAAGAGACGCTCGAACTCCGCCGGTTTCGTCAGGCCACGGCGCTGCCGGGAAGGTATGCCAAGCTCGGGGAAGTGGGTGTAGCCGATCCTCGCCAGCCGACAGAGACGCGACAACGTGCCTCCATGGAAGCCGTAGCTGCGCGAGATGGGGTTGTGACGAACGTCCAGGATCTGCCGCAGTCCGCGTCTCAGCGCGGCATCAAGGAAGCCGTCGACCGAGACTCCAGCATAGCCCGTAGTGTAGACGGCAGGCTGGACCTCGGGGCGGTCCATGCGGTCCGCAGATGAACTGTTGATGGCGAACCAAGGGTACTGCCGGTACACGTATCGGAGCAGGTCAGGCAGCGCCAGATCACGGAACCGATCAAGGATCGCGCGGATGCCGCTCTTGACGTCGTGTCCGGTCGAGTCGGCTGCCTCGCGTCCCAGGTCGGTGATTCTCCAGCGTCTGGCCGTCTGCTCCTCCACCAGTCCTCGGTGCACCATCCCTTCAGCTTCCCGCGACAGGCAGAACGAGAAGGGCCCATAGCGGTAGGGGACGAACCGGTAGAAGGCCCCGTTCCCTGCAGCCTCACCCTCATTGGCAAGGAGGAACGCCCACTGGGTGATCTCCAAGCGCGATACCGAACGGCCTGCTGCCTCGAGCATGAAGAGGATCGCACGCTGACGCTTGAGCATGTCAAACCACCTGCACGAGCCTTGATGTCAGTCCTGCTGCCCAGGATACCTTGTGGGCGGGACCCGATACAAGAACGAGGATGCTTACGCGTTCAGCAGGGGGAAGCCCAGTTCCTCACGCAGGGCCAGGTAGCCGCGGGCTACGGCGCCGGCCATGTCGCGCACTCGCTTGATGTAGGTGGCCCGCTCCGCCACGCCGATCACCCCCCGCGCGTCGAGCAGGTTGAAGGCATGGCTGCACTTCATCACCTGGTCGTAGGCGGGCAGCACCAGGTCCCGCTCCAGGCAGCGCTGCGCCTCCGCCTCGTGCATGTCGAAGAGCCGGAAGAGCATCTCGACGTCGGACTCCTCGAAGTTGTAGCGGCTGAACTGTATCTCATCCTGCAGCGCCAGCTCGCCGAACGTCACCCCCGGCGCCCACTCCAGATCGAACGAGTTGTCGATCCTCTGCACGAACATGCCGATGCGCTCGAGCCCGTAGGTCAGCTCCAGCGTGATGGGGTCCAGGTCGATGCCGCCGATGCGCTGGAAGTAGGTGTACTGCGTCACCTCCATGCCGTCGAGCCAGACTTCCCAGCCCAGGCCCGTTGCGCCCAGGGTCGGCGACTCCCAGTCGTCCTGCACGAACCGCACGTCGTGGGCCTTCAGGTCGATGCCCACGTGGCGGAGGCTGTCCAGGTAGATGTCCTGCGAGTCATCGGGCGCGGGCTTGACGACGACCTGGAACTGGTAGTAGCGCTGGAAGCGGTTCGGGTTGTCGCCGTAACGGCCGTCGGTGGGGCGGCGGCAGGGCTCGACGCAGGCGGCCTTCCACGGCTCGGGGCCGAGCGAGCGCAGGAACGTTGCGGGGTTGAACGTGCTGGCCCCGGCCTCTATGTCGTAGGGCTGCACGATGGCGCACCCGTAGTCGGCCCAGTAGTCCTGGAGCTTCAGTATGACCTGCTGCAGGTTCAGACGGTCTTCGCTCATGTTGGCGCTCGGACTGGAGTTGCGGCGGGAGACACGATAGTATCCGAACCGCCGTAGTCGTGCAAAGCCGCAGCCGCCGGCGCAGTATCCGGCCACCGGGCGCGTTTCATAGTTCGGAAAGGAGAATGGCCCATGAGGTGCAGAGACATAGCGATTGCGTCGGTGTTGGCGATGGGTCTGCTTCTGCCTTCAGCCGGCGTCGCCGGGCAGCAGCGACAGGGCGGCCAGGGCGTCGACCGGTTCGCACAGCGCGACGCGAACAAGGACGGCAAGCTGACGCCCGAGGAGTTCGGCAACCGGGAGCTCTTCCAGCGGGTCGATGCCGACAAGGACGGCGCCATCACTCGCGCCGAGGCGAATGCGTTCTTCCGCGCCGGCCGCGGACGGCAACAGCAGCAGCAGGCGCGTCCGCCGGCTGTCCCGCCCACCCACGCCGACGTCAGCTACGGCCCCCACGAGCGGAACGTGCTCGATCTCTACCTGGCCGAGTCGGAGGGGCCGACGCCGCTGCTCGTCTTTATCCACGGCGGGGGCTTCACCGGCGGCGACAAGCGCAACGTCCGACCCGAGCTGATCCGTGAGATGCACAGGAGCGGCATCTCCGTCGCCGCCATCCACTACCGGTTCATCACCACCGACCCCATGCCGGCTTCCTACCACGATTCGGCGCGCGCGCTGCAGTTCCTGCGCCACCACGCGGCGGACTACAACCTGGACCCCGAACGCTTCGCCGTGATGGGCGGCAGCGCGGGCGCGGGCACCAGCCTGTGGCTGGCCTTCCACGATGACCTGGCCGACCCGGATGCCGAGGACCCGATCGCGCGGCAGTCGACCCGGGTCCTGTGCGCCCAGGTCGTCGCCGCGCAGGTCTCGTACGATCCGCGCTTCTGGCGGAAGCTTGGGCTGGGCCGCGGGCTGGAGCACCCGAGCTTCGCCAAGATGTACGGCCGCAAGGAGGGCGAGCCTGCCGACGCGCCCCGGCTGACGGCCCTCTATGAGGAGTGCGCCCCCATCACGCACGTGACGGCCGACGACCCGTCCGTCTACATGACCTACGGCGCCGGTCTCGGGATCGGGCCGGACGTCTCGATGGGCGACATCGTCCACCACCCCCTGCACGGCGTGACGCTCAAGAAGAAGCTCGACCCGCTCGGCATCGACTGCACCGTCGTCTACAAGGACGGCCCCGAGCCGCCTATGTCGGGCAACGAGTTCCTGGTCAAGCACCTGACGGAGTGACGGGGGCCCGGCCTACTGCTCGTCCTCGGCCGGAGACGGCTCGGCGTCGTCGGGCCGCGGGCCCAGCCTGTCGGTCCGCAGCACCAGGGCCGCTAGACCGATGAACACGACCCACTCGAAGAGCAGGAACCAGCAGAGGCCGGCGGGCTTGGTCTCCGGAACGTAGAGCTTCGAGGCGTGGTAGCCGGCCGCCGTCACGACCTTCCGGACTGCGCGCGCCGAATGGGCCACCTCGTGCAGGAATGCATAGTGCACCGCCCCCAGCAGCAGGGCGATGGCGAGCGAAGCAAGCGCGCCGCAGACGAGGCGTCGCCAGCGCACCTGACGCCCCGCGGCGCCGTGCCGATTCGCGTAGGCCAGCCACCCCAACGCGGCGAACATCAGAAGCGTGGCGGCGAGGATGCTGCCGCCGATGTAGACGTTCGCCAGGTCAACCTGTTTCTCGTGGATTCTCAGGGCTGCTTCCAGGGCCAGCCGCGCCACCTCGGGATCCATCGCCTCTTCCACCATGCCCCACCTCCGATTGCTCGCGTGGGCCGCGCTCCGCCGACGGCTGCCGGCCGGGGCCCTCGCCGTCCATTATACCGCTCGCGCGGCGGCCCGTCAGGCAGTCGGAGGGCCAAAGACCGAGCGCCGCCCTTCCCGGTGGGGGAGGACGGCGCTCATTCGAGTGTGGCCAGTTACCGGCCTCTAATCCAGTTGGACGACGTAGTCGTTGTCCCGGAACGTCAGGTCGGACTGGGTCAGCTTGACCCCGCCCGTCTGGAGCTTACCAAGGGACCCGACGATGATGCCGTAGTCCACGTCACCGTTGTTCCTGTTGAAATCGTTGATCTTGCCATTCCTCAGCAGGTTCTGAACGAAGATGTTCGAGCCTGCCAACTGGTGGCCGCCGATGCCCTTCTTCTCCAGCAGCAGCAGCTTCTTCAGGTTGCCGAAGACGCTGATCTTGCTGCCCAGGTTGCCGCCCTTGATGCTGATCAGGTCGGCATCCCCGTGGATGGACATCTCGCCGCTGTAGTCGCCGTTCTGGATCTTCAGACTTCCCAGTGCCTTGCTGCCGGGCAGCAGCCAGATGTCGCCCGTCACGTCGTTGTTGATCTTGAGTTTGCCTGCGCCGGCGCTGCCCCAGATAACCTGGGTGTCGGTGGTGCTGCCGTCGCCGTCGATGTTGGCGCCGAAGGCGATCCCGCCGAGCGTCAGGCCGTTGAGGTTGTAGCCCGTCATGCCCGACTTCAGCTTCAAGCCCTGGATCTTCGAGTTCGACGCCACGAATGCCAGGTTGCCCGGGCCGCCCTTGCGGGCGTCCTTGATGTTGACGAGCTTCGGCGCGCCGGAGATCACCAGGCCCAGACCGTTCATCGGGTCCGTGCCGACCAGCTTGATCTTCTGGACGCCGTCGCCGGGCGTGAACTTGACGATGACGTTCGCCGGGTCCACGTCGACGCTGCTGGCCACGTCGTAGACGGACACCGTGGTGCCGCCAGATGTGAACGTGGCCTCCGGGCCGTTGTCCAGCACCAGGTTGCTGGTGTCGTTTGCGAACCCCGTGTTGCCGGCGTTGTCGGTCGCGCTGACGCTGACGTTGCGGACGCCGTTGACCACGTTGCCCGCACGCACCGTGTAGTCCAGCGTCCAGACGCCGTTGCCGGCCACCTGGTCGCCGTTGGTGCCGTTGTCGAACATGGTCGCGGCGGCCGGACCCGCGAAGGCGCTCAGGTTGACCGTTGCGCTCATCGTTTCGGCCGAGGCAACGCCGCTGTTCCACGTCACCCGCAGCACGTCGTTGATGTCAGCCACGCCGCCGACTCGGCTGTCCACCTGAATGACGACGGCGATGTTGGCGTTCTGAACGTCCGGGCCAATGCTGTCGACGCTGATGTTGCTGGTGTCGGCAGTGGTGGTCACATGACCCGCGTCGTCGGTCGCCGAGACGCTGGCGTTG
>SDBT01016433.1_pt1 | contig 11710 bp, 20 predicted proteins | sample 2277101 | NCBI WGS metagenome assembly SDBT01 (sample SAMN10404973, study PRJNA504765) | marine sediment metagenome | isolation source: marine sediment core GS10_PC15, 103 cmbsf | place: Arctic Ocean: Southern Knipovich Ridge | collected 2010
GAAAAAGTAGAAAGACTCGTCGAACTAGCCCTACTAACTGGATTCGTAAAAAACGATAATCCTCTATCCCTTATGCTTATTGCCGATGCTGAACACGCCAAAACCAGCATACTCCGAGGATTCACCTGTTACAAAACCTTAGAAACAGCAGACATATCACCAAAAATAATATCAACCGAAATAGTACCCCTGCTCAGAACGTACTCAATAAACCACCTGGTAATACCGGACATGGTAAAAGTCCTATCACACAAAAGCGTAACCGTAAACGCAACCATCGCATTCTTTAACGCAATGATGGAAGAAGGACTACTCAGAAACATGTTCTTCGGACAAACATTTCACTTCGACGTACCTAGAGTATGTGGAATAATAACTAGTGTCACTAGCGACTTTTTTAAGATCGCCTGTAAACGGTGGCACGAAATTGGGTTTACCAGCCGGTTCCTACCGATAAGTTACCAGTACAGTAATGAAACAAAAACAGAAATACATAAGCTAATACAAAGCAATACCTTTTACAAAGAAGTGAAAGAACTGGCAACCGAAGATAAAGCCCTATTTGACCGACGGTTCAGCATATCCATCCCCGATGATATTGCTGCATGGATTTCACTACACGTACAGGACATCGCAGAAAAAAGCGGTGATTACTCATTCTATGTACCGGTACAAGGTGGAAAACGAAGTAAAGTAAACCTAAAAATCGTTGGGTTTAGATTACACCGACAGATAAGGCAACTTGCCAGGGCAGAAGCCCTTAAACGGACAATATATGACCCAGAGGTAACATGGCCAGACCTGGAAGAAATAAAAACGCTTATTGACTACATTGGTTATCCAAGTAACCCCAAGGTGGTATAACAAATGCTGAAACCACTAGGCCCGGCTTCTCAAGCTCTGCTTGACTACATCAATAACACAAAGTGCCAGATTGTACTTAAAGACTGTATTCAGAATGTACAGAAAAAAACCAACATCTGGCAGGATAGAGATTGGTATAGAATACGGATTAATGCCCTTGCTCTTGAGGGCCATATTCATGCTACAGTGTATCGTAACGGGGATAAATTGACCATGATTTACCGAAAAAAGGAGGCATCGAGCTGATGGGAGTAAGTAGTTTCTGGACAGGGGATTTCTGGACAGACGCCATAATAACTGTGCTTTACTTTATTGGTACAGTGTCAGTTGTAGCTTTGGCTACTTATCTTGGAATTAAACACGGCTACGCAAAGGGAGGATAAAACATGAGCTTAAAAGATACAATAAAAGACATGGTTACAGAAATACTGCAATACGGAGAACACTACATCAAAAGACGGGATGGACACGTTCAAAGGTATCATATCTCGCCAGCCGTTTTCAAAGAACACTACATAAAATCAACGCCACACCGCCCATTATCAGCGGCAAGAAAATTCGGTAAAAGGGTAAGAATCTATGAACGGGTCGAACCACCAGTTGAACCACCAGTTAAACCACCGATTGAACCCCCGGTTGAGCCACCGGTTACTGTTTACCGGATTCAAATCGCAAGAGAATACTACTCAACCGACCCAGGACGCAACACCCCCGAACCATTCGCCGAATACCGAACCTGGATATACAGCACACACCCCGACGAGTACTCAGAATCAGAAATGGGTAAATGGCTCAACGAACTAGAATGGGCTATCAGCATAACTGCTGGAAGATTGCATATCAATTGGAGCGTAGTCGTTTATAATACCCAGAACTATGAAAACCGAAAAATAGATTGGGATGAAGTAGACGCACCCCTGGACGACCCACAGTACCACCTCATATTTTACCGTGACCAGGCTGAATACACCACCGAAGTTGTAAAAGAACTACTTCTACGGGCAGGCGCACGAACCTATATGCCTAAAACTATAAGGGAGCGTGGATTGGATGAGTGGCGACGACGGCCAAAGCCAAGCAGAAAAAGGAGACCCCGATAATGGTGACATGTCCTAAATGTGGACAGGTATCTGGCTGGGTAGATACTCCTTTAGGTACGAAAGATACCATCCGAGTCCATGACACATGGTACGAGTGTAAGAACTGTTATCATACATGGGAAAAAAGAGAAGGCGATAAAAAATGACTATTTGTAAAACCTGTGGTAAACAGCCAAGAACATTTATAAAATACAAGGGAGTAATTGTTCAAACCCCTGAATGTAAACAATGCTTAAGAAAGAGGGGTGTCCTCCAACCATGAGGGTTACTGTTGACTGTGAAACGTGCGGGCGTACAACCTGTACATTACGCTACAAAGGTGGATGTGCAGATAAAAAATATTCATGGTGGATACCCATATCCCCGGCACAGGTAAAATCCCGTATATTGTTAGCCCGTAACCGTAAGGAGGTTAAACAATGAGGGTTACCGTTGACTTAGATTATCCATCTAGGCTGAAACTCTTAAAAGCGTACTATAACATGCGCCAAATTGGAGATGTTGAAATTAACCGATCAGCCGGAGGCAAAGGCTTTCACCTAGTAGCCTACCAGCTACCCATAACCTTTGAACAATCCATAGAACTCAGGCGACTATACGGGGACGATCCAATTCGAATAGACTTCGATGAACGATACCACTTGAAACCTAAACAGGTACTATACACCGTAAAAGATGGAGTCCCCATCGAACCGATTACTGAACCTGATTTACTCAATGCCCCGTGGTGGCCTTATACAACAGCAGGCGGAATAAAAAAATGAATTTCAACCTGGCGTGTAAAATTAAAGGTTTATCCTGCACAGCAATGAAAGACATTCAAAACGTTAACCTAGTCAGAAAAAGAAGGGGGCTAAATAGGATGTTATCACCGGCAGACTGGAACCCATGTCAACGATGTAGACGTATAGGCAACCATAGGATGAGTGAATACTTTGACTAACTACGTTAACAAGTGGATAGTTGTTAAACTGGAAGAACTCAGACAATCATACGGCGGAAAATGCTCTGAATGTGATTCCATCCTAGACCTAGAGTTTCACCATGTAAAAGAAACAGGTTTAAGTGGCCGGGGCAGGGGAAGAAAAGAACGGTACTACGACATAAAAAACAACCCGGATAGCTACACATTGCTATGTGAAGATTGCCACAAAGAAAAACGCATATATGGGAGGGATGAAACGTGAATAAAAAAGAACGAGAAATATTCATCGAGTTATATCGGTATCTCCAGGACAATAGAAACGCACACCCGGTTATTTATTTCTCTCAGGATGTACTTGGCTCAGTGCTTAGAAAGGAACTAGGAATTGCTAAACGCCTTATAGAACTAAAGACCCGCAGAGACCAATAGGGTTATATATCCTTACCCTCTTATCGGTATATGCCCAAAGAGGCAAACAAAAATGGATAACAACAAAAACGTGTTCGACGAAATGGACACAATTGAAACCCGGCAACTCTCCTCAGACCTACCTGACGAAGTAACCGGAACCGTAACGTCCGCATTCAGGGACGTAAAAAAGGGACAGTTTGGAGGCGACCCGATCTTTAAACTGATAGTCAAGCTAGAGGATGATAGCGAAACAATAATGTCTTACAACATACCCAAAGCATGGACAGGCAAAGGCCAGATGGACATCCTCAAACTCAGCATGGAAGAACTCGGGCTCACATTAAGGGACTTACCCGGCGGAACCTTCAACTGGGCACGCAAAGAACTACCAGGAGCAATGAAAGGCAACCCAAGGCACTACCCAGTAGAAGTTATCAAGGCGGAATAACAATGGGGCGAACAAAAAGAGAACTAACCCAAGAGATCGACATGCTACGCAATGAGCTTTCAGACACAAACGTACAACTAGTAGCCTTGGGGACTAACTTTTCTCACCACTTGTACCTTCATGAATCCCTTAGAGCGAACGCCTTTCAAGAGGCTCACCTACGTGCTAACGCAAAACCAAAGCACGATGCGCAGATTTTTATTCCAGTTAGGTAACCTCCCCCTTTTTATTTTTTTATGGAGACACAGAAAATGATAAACCCCGTCACCTGGGAGCACATATACTGCCCATACTGCTTTCACCACGACAAAGAACATTTCTTCAAAACAAGCCCCAAAGACCCCACCCTCAAAAAATGCCCAACATGCCAAAAAGAGTTTTTACATGTCATGGGATACGGCGGCCCCCAGTAAACACCCTATATATATAACCCCAACCCCCCTTTTTTCCCTGAGTTTAAAATGGCACGTAAACGAAAATGCAAATTCGGCGTCGTCAAAACAGGACGCCGAAAAGGTCAATGCTTAAAGAATAAGCGCGCAAAGAGGTAACTATCATGGCAAAAATAACATTCAAAGACTTTGAGCCAATACTCTACGGGGGAGCCCTAGGAGGAGCTGCACACTCAATATCCGACAACCTCTTTGACCGGTTCATACCCGGGCAAACAACCCCAATCGAGGCACTCGGTATGTCTATCAAAGATATAGCTCTGATATACCTTGGCGTGTACGCATCCAAAAACTATGCAAAGAAAGCATGGATGAAACAGGCATTCGAAGGCATGAGCACGATCGCGGTCTACAAGACGATATACCCGAACTTCCTTGAGCCAATCGTAAACAACCTCCTAGAAGGGATGGGCTAACTATGGTTCACCCACTACTAGTCATAGCAGGAATTGCCATGCTCGGAAAGAAAAAGGGTTCAACCCCACGCCCGCCTAACCCCGGCACACCCGGAAGGCCAGGAAACCCAAATAACCCGGTAGTTGATGACTACCTGGACAGGATGTAAGACGATGACAAACCAAATACTCAAAGCACTCGAATCATACCGAGGCATCGGACTATTCTACGACACAGTAGGCCCCACAGCCGTCGGAACCGGAGTCACCCGAACCGCCATCGACGCAACATACAGCGTCCCATCAGCAGCCCGTGAACTCGTCGGAGTCATACCCACCATCATGGGAGAAGCCCCGGCACCAGCCGAATCAATCCTAGCCATCGGAGACATCATCGGAGCCGACTTCAAAGGCATACCATGTGAATTCCCATTCCCAGTTGCAGCCGGAAAGCTAGGAGCCATCGACCAACTCGAAACAACCCCAATGGAGTTCTGGCCCATCCACGCCCCACTAAAGGGCACTGAAGACCTGAACTTTGGACAGGAGATGTGTGACGCCAACGCCGCCAACGCCCAGGCCGGGCTAACTCTAGTCTTCTCAGAAAGACCCAGCGGAAGGGGACAGATATACGGCAAGTTTAGCAGGGAGATCGCAGGATCAACCACCGCCGCTTACGTAGCAACGGGCACCGACATTAAGATTAGCAACGGCCTCAAGATGTACGAGATGGTCGCCATCGCAGTTTGTGGTGGAGCAACCACGGCCGATGAGGAACTCGCCTCCAAGGCTACAATGAAGTGTAGCGTCTGGGAGCCGGTTCAGACTCAGGAGTTCTTCCTGGCACCCATCCACCCGATTGAGGCTACATCAGGTGTGGCAACCGTTAAACAGATCATGAGGCTACCCCTCGACGCCCGGTTCAAGACTAAAAACGCCGTCGTCGAGACAAACATCGAACAGAACGACACCATGACAGTTGCCCCCATGTACGCCCACGGAGTCAGATGGTACGGGAGCCGGTGACTTAAATGGGACTGATCTATCGTACCGTAGGCCCCACTGCAACCGGAACTGCAACCGCCCGGGCGGCCATTAACTCCGCCTTCAAAGTACCCGCCGATGCCCGTGAGCTAATCGGCGTTATGCCAGGTATTCAGATCGAGGAACCCAACGAAGGCGACTCAATACTTGCAGTCTGGGACATTAAAGGCAACGACTACCGCTACCAACCCTGCGAAGGGTTGGCACCCGTCGGTAACGGTAAACTCAGTGTCATCGACGAGATGAGCACAACCCCCATGGAGATGTGGTTTATTCACGCCCCACTAGACGGCAACGAGACCCTTGACATCGGGATTGAGCCACTCTCAGCGATGGGAGTAAACGGCCAAGCCTTTATGACCCTCGTCTTCTCAACGACACGTACAGGTAAAAAAGTCATCTACGGTAAAGCCTCCAGAGAGGTCGCCACCGGCACCACCGCCGATACCATCACCGCAGGCACAGACATCGACATTGAGGACGGCTCCATAATGCACGAGCTCTGGGGAGTTGCCACAGTCGGAACCGGTACAGTCACCGTCGCCGAGGAGCTTCTCGCGGAGTTCACTATGAGGTGCACTGGCTGGAGGGGAATCCAGGAACAAAAGTTCTTCGCTGAGCCCATGCACGCTATTGATGGAGCCACCGGGGTTAACACGATTATGGCTATCATGAGGCTGCCGGTTGATTCACGTCTCAAGACCAACGCTGTGACGATCAGCACTGAGATCATAAACAAAGATGTCCTTAACGCCGCCGGTGTTTATGCCCACGGCGCTAGGTGGCTCGGGACATAATCTTTCAAGGAGGGTACCCCTATAAACTCTCAAAACTTTTTAAAGAACCATCAAAGGGAAAATCACGCGCGCGCACGCGCACAGGTAGGTAAAATAAAATGAGCGTCAACCACCCATTACCAAAGATAAAGATACCTAAAAAGATAACTAATCCCGCATTCAGGGCGCTTATAGCTGCCCAGCAAGAAACGAATATACGGCTTGCCGCTTTAACCAACATTCTTAGCCCTAAAAACTTTATCATGGACATTAAAACCCTGGCAAAAACCAGTACTTTTACAGACACCGAGGTTGAATGTGGCGGGGCCGACCTTATCCAGATTTCAACAGACGGTGACCTTACCGACGTTAGCTACAAGGTAGTACAAAATGATGGCTCAACAAGCCTGGAAATGGAAGCCTCAGAGTCACCACACGTTCCCGGTAAAATAAACGCCCTGCTTATCACCAACGACACCGTTGAGGGCGGAAAAACTATCAGGATTGCCAGGTTCCAAGCATCCCAGGGCGTTCTCCCGGCTATACAGCACGGTACACCTACAGCCATTTCAATCGCATCAGGTAAGAGACTGTTTTACGCCGAGATCGAGGAGTTCACTACGGGAGCGGATAACTTTTTCGAGACTGACCAGGATATAATCGGTGGAACCGTCCCCACGTTGAGCTTTGTCGGTGCGCCTGCCGTTCAGCATATTATGATCCATGAGATCAGGCACCAGATCACCCCCACTGCTGCCGAGACTTATCGGCTCTGGCTCTTTGAGGCCGCCTCAGCGAATGATGAGCAGATGGAGTCTGAGATCATCTACGATTCCGGCGCTGGCATAGCTGGCAGCGCCATAGTTAAACAGGTCTCCGGTGGATCGCCTGCCAAGCTCCCGACGATGGCCCGCCTTACAACGGGAGGAACGATCTATTATGCATTAGATTGGTCAGGGGCACCTGGCAACTCGACGGGGTACATCAAAGTAATCGGAGAGGTGCTAGGTTAAGATGTCCTTCCAGCCAATCGGAGATTATCGGGGATGTACTCTTTTCCGGTATACAACTACTCCACTTTATGGCAGCTCATGCACCTCAGTGCGGCGGAGTACCCTTGGCGCAGTAAAAGACGACATTGATACACTACTTGGCCCAGAGCCCGAACCGGAGCCCGAGCCGGAACCTGAGCCCGAGCCAGAACCTGAGCCTGATACCTTCCAGCCATTCGGAGAATATCGGGGATGCACCCTTTTCCGTTGGTCAGCGTCGCCAATTTACGGCAGTTCATGTACCTTGGCAAGGCGAAATACAGTTGGCGAAGTAAAAGACGACATTGACGAGATGTTTGGCCCCGAGCCCGAGCCTGAACCGGAGCCGGAACCAGACCCAGAGCCTGAACCAGAACCTGAGCCTGAGCCTGAACCCGAGCCTGATGAGTTTCAGCCAATCGGAGACTATCGAGGATGTACCCTTTTCCGGTATACAACTACTCCACTTTATGGCAGCTCATGCACCTCAGTGCGGCGGAGTACCCTTGGCGCAGTAAAAGACGACATTGATACACTACTTGGCCCAGAGCCTGAACCCGAGCCAGAACCGGAAGGGTGGGTATATCACTCAACTTACCGAGGAATCGAAATACAGGTGTATATGCCCGGATCAACAAACTACCTAGCTTACCTCAATGGTGGATACGCATCAAATTTGCTTTCAGTCGTCAAAGCCGCAATAGACGCATACCTTGAACCGGAACCTGAGCCAGAACCTAAGAAACCCACAACGTTGACCGTCAACGTTGACCCGATGTCGGGAGTCCCACCCTACGGCGTCATAATCACCGTCCACCTCACCAGTAATGGTGTTGCGGTGGTAAACAAGATTATAGCCCTCTATAAGAATAACAAGAGGATTAACATCGGGACGACGGACTCAAGTGGAAAAATCGAGTTCACTAACACCGTCACCGACGAGGCATCATACTTTGCGTATTGGGTTGGGGACAGCGAGTACGAAGGCTGTGACACACAGCCGGCCGCAGGGTTTGGAGGTCTCGGCCTCCTGGCTATGGCATATTTGATAATGGAAGGAGGAACCTAAAATGGGAAAAAGTAACACAGTCACCGTCACCGTGACGGAAAAAGTCCTATTCGACACTAACCTTACAATCGACCTAGACAGAGCCGTTGGTGCCCCAGGAACCGTTAACATAAGCGGGGTGCTTTACATTGCCGGCGAAGGAGTTTATCTTGCAGGTAAAACAGTTCGACTTTACGTTAACGGGGTCTATAAACTTAGCAAAGTAACCGGCACATTAACCGGGTCTTACGTGTTTAGCTATCCAGTTAGTGCAGAAATCTACTCATTTCATACCAGGTTCGCAGGAGACGCCGACTTTAACCCAGACAATAGCCCCACCGTAACCGGTGCTTACTCAAAAATCGACACCAGTTTCTACGGACTTGACGTAAACCCACTAGCCGGTGCAACTCCACTAGCGATAACCCTCATAGCTCAACTACGTGGAGACGACACTGGGTTAGGGTTAAGCGGTAAATCTGTTGAAATACATCGGAACCTGAATGGTGGATCATTCACTAAGATTACAACAAAAGTTACCGCTAATACTTCTGGTGGCCCTGGGTTCATTATATTTAATGAGACCTTGACAACCATCGGTGAATATGGGTATTACCTCTACTTTGCTGGTGATAGCAAGTACGAGGGCTGTGAAATCAGCGACGGCTCCGTTGTCCTTGACGGGGAGCCCCCAAACGGGGAAGAACCTCCAAACGGTGATGATAACGGTGTTACAGTAGCCGGTGGGCTAGGTGTTGCACTATTACTATTACTGGTGGTGAGCCAGGAATGAGCACCCGGCAACTAATGTCCATACGCGGTAACAACATCAACATCAAAGGCAAGGTAACGTTTGACTGGCAAGACGCCATATTCGACTCACTGATTATTGCAGGCCTTACCTTCTTCTCAGTGTTAGGAGGTTTAGCGATTACCGGGATTCCGGGTACCGCCGCGTTAGTAAGTGCAGGTATATCCGCAGCTGCCCAGTTCTTTGCCATGCTCGCGATCAAGCGGGGGCTTAGAAATCCATATACAAAGGAGGCACCCAATGACGACAAGTAGCGGAACCCTGCTCGGTGTCGAGGGAAGTGTACCCGGTACCTACGATGTGGGAAAGGGTCAGGGTTACCAGGTAGAAGAGTCCATGACTATCGACGGTACACCAACCGAGGAATCGGTTAAGGATAGCGTCTGGGCGGCTATCGAAGAGGCCGGTGATCTCCCTGTATACGTCCAGGTAAGGTTAACCTATGCTGGCCATGATTGGCCGTGGACGGATGTTATATCCAAGTTCGATGTCAAGTACCAGGCGGTACATCTGGCTGAGGGTACTACGCTTTTAGCGATAGGTGCCTTAATCTGGGCTTTGCTGCCGCTTGTGGCGGAGTTTATATTTATAATTCTCCAGGCAGTGGCGATAACCTGGGCTGTGCTTAAGGCGATAGATGTCGCTGAGTGGTTCGCCGAGCAAGACCCAACAGTACCAGCACTAGCGGCGGGTGCAGGACTAGGCATAGTTTTAGTAGCCGCAGTCGTATTATTAGGAGGAAATAAATAATGAGCGTAGTTTACCCAACAATCGACTTACCGGATCAGCTTTGGCCGTTTACGGATCGTGAGAGCGCCGATGTAGGCGCTACTTTCAGTTACCTGGACGCCGGCGCCGAGCAGGTGATCTTTACCATCGCTATGAGTACCCGTAAGAAGCTTCACAGCATATTCATCGACTTGACTACCCTGACTCAGAACACCACGATCAGGATAAAACATAAGATCGACGGTACAAACTACAAGACCATCGACACCATCGACTGGACTACTGCGGACGATAACGGGGTTTACTTCAACAAGGGACTAGCCCTAACTTATGACCTCCAGGTGACGATGCAGGAAGCCGTGGACGAAACGGCGGCCCGGGCAATCCCGTACTACTATATCACAGAAGACATGGAGTGATAAAATATGCCTGAAATCGGAAGAGTGTTAACGCCTGACCCCACAGTGTACACGAATATCCGTGGTGCGTATCTTGACAATATAGATGCCAGCCTTAAGGAGCTGTTCTACGAGCATTTCCGCACAACTGTAGATGATTATCCTAATGTTACAGCAAGCGGCACAGCCTCTAACCCTCAATACCTCATTGATGACGACCTATCTGGCGCTGAGTATGTGACGTTTACTGCCAATCAATATGTAGAGATTGATTTTGGGTTACCTGTATACTGTAAGCAGGTAAGGTTTTACTGGATTCCCGGCTCAAACCCCAATAACAGGTATAGACTTCAGGCATACGTAGATGGAGCCTGGGTCGATGCCTTAACGGAGATTGTAGACATCGACTCTGTCCCGTGGGGTGATTGGTTAGACCTCACCACTCCGAGAACAGCAGTTAAATGGCGACTCCAGAATACCACGTTTGACACAGCATCCCAGATATTTGAAATGGAGCTACTAGGAGTTGGTGTAGGTGGTTAACACTATCAAATTCGTTGAGCGTCCGAGCCTCGCCGTCCTCGGCGAAATGCTCACCAAACGATTCAAGAAGGGAGTCACCGTCAAAGCTGTCGTAGACGGCCTTGAGTTCACCTTCAAGAAGGAACCCACCCCAGGCGACATAACACGCCTCGAAACGATGATGGAGCGCTCCGGCTACCTCATGGAGGAGGCGGTATAGGTGCCTGAGATTTCACGCGGTGGGACGGAGATCGGCGGCGACAAGATAAAGACATTAAGTGCCGCGAATGAGGTTGTCGAAGAGGGATACTATAAGCCGACCACTCTGGCCGCCATTGACGGTGACCTAGTAACTGGCAGCATTAAATCAGGAATCAACCTGTTTGGCGTCGCCGGACATACGGATGTCCGGAATGTGAGTGATGGAGATGCAGTCTTAGCAAATGTTCAAACAGGTAAGACCTTCTACGCGGTTGGGGGAGCAAGGAAAACAGGAAACATTCCATTGGTAACTCTTTCCCCGGATAGTGAAGCTGTACCAGCAGGAATACATCCAGCACGGAACCTTTCAGATATAGATGCAGACCTAGCGGTAGGGAATATTAAGGCTGGGGTAACTATATTCGGTAAGGTTGGAGCTTTTACTGAAGGCAGTTATGTACTTGGAAACAACCCAATGGCTGTACTAAACCTTGTGTCTCGCAGAGTATTTGTTGGGGTTGAAGCCTATCAAAATGCGTCTAGGAAATATGATAA
>SDBT01016434.1_pt1 | contig 11709 bp, 5 predicted proteins | sample 2277101 | NCBI WGS metagenome assembly SDBT01 (sample SAMN10404973, study PRJNA504765) | marine sediment metagenome | isolation source: marine sediment core GS10_PC15, 103 cmbsf | place: Arctic Ocean: Southern Knipovich Ridge | collected 2010
CTCCGTTTCTCGAGACACGTTGCACCTCATAACACTCTCGGCCTTTGCGGTGGCCCAGCCGATCTTCGGCATCCTCTCCCACAACCCGGAGTTCTTTATCTCTCGACGTTCTGGGCCGATGGATATCGTGCTCCTCGCGGCAGTTCTCCTTGTGGGATTACCCCTGCCACTTGTCATAGTTCGGATTCTCGGCTCTGTGTGGAGCCGTCGGGCCGGCGATATCGTTCACCGTGTTCTCGTCGCTTTTCTAGTATTGGCGATACTGTTTCCGCCTCTTCACCGTCTCGCACCCCTTTCCGGTTGGGTTGCCCTCCCTTTGGCGGTGATACTCGCCACTACAACTTCGTTCTTCTTATTGAGGACCGTCTTCGCTCAGCAAGCACTCAACATTCTTTTTTTCTCGCTGTTCGTGTTTGCCGCCAACTTCCTGCTACGTCCTCCGATATCCAGCTTGGTGTTCCCCCAGAAAGCCCAGATGGCGGACGTGAAATTCGATGGTATGGACAGTTCGATCGTGATGGTGATCTTCGACGAGTTCCCCCTTGTCTCACTCCTCGATGAGAACCTGAAAATCGATCCGGTACGCTTTCCCAACTTCGCCAGGTTTGCGAGTCACGCCACCTGGTATCGCAATGCAACGACCGTGAGTGACGATACGGTGCAGGCTGTTCCCGCCCTTCTCACCGGCAGGTATCCTGATCCCCGGCTCAAGGCCACGGTCACAGATTATCCTGACAATCTCTTCACCTTTTTGGCTCAGTCATACCGGTTTCGAGTTTTCGAGGAGTACACACAACTGTGCCCGTCCCGGCCGGCCGACCAGGACGAACCGAATCGTGGTCCGCAGCGAGACTCATCGATGCTGTCCGACGTCTCAGTCGTGTACCTCCACTTTTTCCTTCCTTCGCACTGGGCGGCTTTCCTGCCCTCGATTCAATACGATTGGAAGAATTTCGGCAAGAGCGACCGCTGGAGAGATGCGCCGACCCTGTTCGCTACATTCGTTGACAATCTCGACTCGATCGATCGCCCGACCCTTTACTTTCTGCATGTTGGTCTTCCCCACGCTCCATACCGTCGGTACCCTTCAGGAAAGGCGTACTCGAAGACGGGTCGCGAGCCTGCCGCGCAGGGCTGGCAACGCGGTCGATGGACAGATGATCATTGGGCGGTGTTACAGAGCTATAAGCGCCATTTGTTGCAGGTGGGTTATGTTGACACGTTGTTGGGGACGCTTGTCGGACGCCTTGAGGAACTCGACCTTTTCGATCGCTCTTTGATCGTGATCACGAGCGACCACGGCAGCAGTTTCCGTCCTGGAGATTTCAGAAGGGCCCTCAGCGATTCGAACTTTGCCGACATCATGTATGTGCCACTCTTCATCAAAGCGCCCCACCAAACTGACGGGCGAACAGACGACTCAAATATCGAGTTGATCGATGTATTGCCAACCATGGCCGATCACCTTGACGTTGCCCTGCCATGGGAGGTAGACGGCGTCTCCGCGCACGACAAATCCCCTCGTCGATTCTCGAAGATCTGCTTTTCAGGAGAAAAGAAATCAGAATTCGGCGTCGAGGCGGTGGAAGCCAGGAACGAATCAGTGAAACAGAAACTCGCACGGTTTGGCTCGGGCGGAACCGAGGACAGAATCTTCACGATTGGACCCAACGGAAAATCGCTCGTAGGAAAAAGACTCTCCGATGTGGAGATTTCCGAGTCGAGTAATCTGAAGATCCGGGTGATCCAGATGGAGCGATTCGAAAACGTTGATCTCGCGTCAGACCTCCTGCCGGGAGAGGTAACTGGATTTGTGAGTAATGGACTTCTCACAGATGCGCCCAGCAAGATCGCCGTCGCTGTGAACGGCGTGATCGCGGGAACGACTCAAACGTACAAGGTCGATTCTCCGGCAGAATTGGCGTCTTGGTCGGTACTGGTCGAAGATTCAGCTTTTGTACCCGGCGACAACGTGGTGATCCCCTTCGTGATAGAAGAAACGGCAACCGGTGTGAGGCTGCTTCGGCCGGGTGCACTTCAGGGATCTGTACATCTGGATAAAAACCTGGGTATCGAGCCGGTTCCTGGCGTCTATTCAGGTGGTTTTTTCCCCTGGGAAGAATGGCAATCCCACGGTCGGATTCGCTGGACCATGAAAACCGCGAGTTTGGGCGTCCCCGTTCAGGAGGACGACCTGCCCGGAGCTCTCCGCCTCGATCTTGCGTGGACCGGCCCAACCGAAAGATCCCTCAGAGTGACCGTCAACAAGAAAACTCTATTGGACGAGGTTTTTCGTGGAACGGAATGGCCGGCGAAACCGTGGTCAAAAACTTTTTCACTCGCTGGAGTGCCTATAAAAAACCGAGTGAGGATCGAGCTGGTGACGCGAGCGGTCGGTCAGGGCAAAGACGAAAGGCGAGGTGTGGCAGTTCGAGGCATCTGGCTCCTCAGATCCTCGGATAATGATCGACCGGTCGTCAGGTCATCTTCTGGCGTCATGGCGGATGGGTTTGAATCTGGCGACTTGGGCGCCTGGTCGGAACCCTGAACACGCTATTTGAATCACGTAAATCCGAGGTCTTTATAGAACACGAAGTGCTCACGAGCCGCTGAAGCAGGGGTCGGAATGAGCCGCCGCGTCGAATCGGGCACTCCCACCATCGACTCCAAGGCCCAAGCCACACTCGTGGCAAGGCCTACAGGACCACTCTCCAACGGCACCAGAGGACCTGCTCCCCAAGACCGCAGACGGTCGCCGACTGCTCCGAGATCAAACGCGATCACCGGCACACCGACCGACAGGCACTCGTCCACTACCAGGGCGTAGGCCTCGGGGCAGATGGAGGGAAGGACCGCGACCGCGATCCGGTCACGGACGAGCAGCGAGGGAAGACGACCCTGTGGGTAATACCCACGAACGCGGATGCCCTTCGCCCGCCGAAGCTGACGGGCCAGCCGACCGTCACCACTGCCGTATATGAAACCCACCGCCTTGGGACTCTGTTTCAGAATTCGCTCCATCGTCGGTGCGATGAGCGCGGTGCCCTTGTGGAGGTGGGCGCCGCCGACGAACGCGATGTGCGGGCGTCCGGGTGACCGTCGGGCGGGGGGTGCTGGTCGTGAGGTCGCGGGCGCGATGACCGCGTCAACCTGCGCCTCACGGCGCCCGGGAAACAGCGTCTCATGTTGGCGTCGCAGGAAATCCGAGGGGTAGATCACGGCGGTCGCGCGCTCGAGCGCCGCGGCCCCGTCGCGCCGGTAGTCGGCATGGATCTGACGTTGCTCGGGATCGATGTCGGACAAGCACGCGGCGCATCGGGCCATGTCCCGGGAGTAGTCGCAGAACTCTCCCGTGGTTCGCTCGATGAGATGCGGTTTTCGGCAGAAAAGGGTGAAGTCGTGCACCGACAGCACGGTCGGCACGCCCCGTTCCTCGAGGTCCGGGACCAGCGTCAGCGGCAGGCCGCTGAGGCTCTCGATGTGGACGACGCGGCTGCCCGCGAGGCGCGCGGCGCGCTCGATCGAATCGGCGGGCTTCTTCTCGGCGCCCAGGGCGATGATGCCCGGGCCCGACTCGCTCCACACCTCCATCCACCAGTTTCTGGCCCTCGGGTAGGCAAACGCCACGGTGCGCAGTTTCTTCTCCTCGGCCAGACGATCCAGCATCTGGATCTGGGCGCCGCCGCGCTTGGGGGACGGTGGGGTGGGGGAGACGTTGAGCACCGGCGGCGGTTCGAATTCGATGGAGAGCCGACCGTCCCTTTCGGTCAGAGCCTCGAGTCTTCTGAGCCGATTCCATTCTTCCCAGCGGTCGATGACGCGGTCCCGAACGGCCCTCGAACCCTCGTCGCGGAGAAGGCGGAGAATGAGGGCCGGGGAGCCGCGGGGTTCTTCGCTCATCCGGCCTCCCGAAGCACCTGGCGGTAGATCTCCTCGACGGCGCCGGCGTGTTCCTCGACGGTGGCGACCCCGGGGAGGGCCTTCCGCCACGCGTCGATGGTCTCAGGGTCGTCTATCAGGCGATCGATGATCCGTCTCAGGTCACTCGGGTCCTCGGGTACAAACGTGGCGCCGCAGACGTCGTCGAGGTCCAGCTCCTCGAGCGCGCCGCGCCGGCTGGCGATCACCGGAACCCCGGCTGCCATGGCTTCGCGCGCCACGATGCCGAAGCTCTCGAGGCCGACCGACGGCACGATCAGCACGTCGAGAGAGGCCAGAACCTCGGGTTTTCGATCCTCTTCGAAAGAGCCCATGAGCTCGACCACGCCGTCCTCCGCGTGCTCTCGGAGGCGGGCAGAGTAGGCGGGATCGGCATCGGGGTTGCCCAATAGGATGAGGCGTGCCCTGTCCGGTGTGAGCCCGCGAAACGCCTCCACCGCCACGTGGGCGCCCTTGTGCGGCATCAGGGCGCCGATGAAACCGAAGACGATCGGGGGCTTCCCGCGGCTCGGCCGGTCCACGCGGCCGGCGGGACTCGGGACCCCGTACTTGATGATATGAACCGGCGCCCGGGGGTTGAGTAACTCTGCGCCGGCGTACCAGGTGCGGATCGCCCGCGACCCCATTACGTAGGCGTCAGCCTTTCGCAGCTGCCGTTTGACGAATCGTCGCCGAACGCGATACAGGGATCGGTTGAGGATCCCCCGGGGAGGCAGACCGGTGAGCGGAAGACACAGTGCGCATCGCCTCGGGCTCGGTCCCGGGCACAGCGAGTCGTCGGACCGCCACAAATTGGACCGCGCGCACAGGGCCCACCAGTCCTGCACCTGGTAAACGATCGGTATCCGCTGCCGCGCGATGACGCCCATCAACGAGGCGCAGTGCCCGGCCAGATGGTGGACGTGGACTAGGTCGGGCTCCGTCTGCCGGATAAATGCCTCGAGCTCCCGTTCGAAGCCTCGATCCTTGAGCGCGTTGCGCGCGATCGGGTTCCGGCGGTCGAAGTTGTTGACCACCAGCCGAACCCGGACGCCGTGGTCCGAGTAAGCGGCGCGTTGGCCGGTCACGCGATCGTCGTCCGCGATGCGCACAAAGGCCGAGACCCGGTGCCGGCGGGCCTGCCGTCTCGCCAGGTGCCACGCGTACTGCTCGGTGCCGCCGGTGTCGAACGGTGGCCACCCGTGAACGACATGCAGGATGGACAGCCGGCCGTCCGCCGGCGTCGAGACCTCGATACCCTGCCGCCCCTCGATCTCCGCGACCACTCGGTCGCGAACCCTGGCCAGAGGATCGGATTCCATAAAGGCCGCGACCCTCGGGATGTAGGTTCGGTCGATCGATCGGAGCTTCCGCACCGCGGTGCGCACCCGCTTGGCCGTGCCGGCGCCAAAGCTTCTCTGGCCGGCGTGGTAGACAAAAGTCGCGTCGTCGGCGATGTGCTCGAACCCGGCGGCGGTGGCGCGGACGCAGAACTCGTTCTCCTCGCCGTAGCCAAGCCCGAACCTTCGCTCGTCGAAGAGTCCGACCGCGTCGAGGACCGCCCGTTTGATATAGAGACAAACGCCGACTCCGGTCGGCAGACGCGGGTACTCCCGGAAGGACACCCGCTCGACCACGTCCCCCATCGTGTCCGGCGACACCCCCGCCGGCAGTAGATTGTCTTCGAGGAACTCGGGCAGCGAGCAGATGGTGGCGTTGTTGGAGAGGGGAGTCACGGTGGCGATGGTCGGGGACGAGTAGGCGGCGGTCTGCAACTTCTCCAGCCATCGCGCGGTGACCTCGGTGTCGGAGTTGAGGAGGACGACATCTCGTCCCGAGGCGCGCATCCCGCGGTTGACGCCGGCCACGAACCCCGAGCGGACGGAGTTGCGGATCAACAGGATCTGGTCTGCGGTACCATCCTGGTTCCGTGCGAGGACGTGCTCGACGGCGTCGTCCTGAGGGCCGTCGACGACCACGATCACGCGGTTTGGCGGGCACCGGGTGTGGCGAAGGACGCTCGCCAGACAGCATTCGAGCGCGGCCGCCGCGCCGTAGACGGGGATGACCACGTCGATGCCGTCGGTCGGATGGGGATCCAGCGGCTTCCCAGTCATTGGTTCGGAGGATAGCACCGCGACGGGCATTCGAGCACCGGTCGGGTGTCAGCTCGGAATGGGAGAGTCAACGGTCGCGAAGCAGCCGATGGCAGGTTTTTCTCACCTCGAGGAGCGCCCCGCGGGCGTTGCCGACGAACGAGAGTGCGACGTCCTGCTCTCCGACCCTGAGTCGGGAGAACGAAATCAGTCGAGCGAGGGCTTCGAGGGTCCCGCCGCTCACCGCGCGCACCTCGTCGAAGCTCGCCCGTTCTCTGAGAAACTCGACCTCGGCGGCAAGGAAATCCTTGGAAAACTCGTCGTCATCGAATTTCGGTAGGGCATAGATGTACCGGTTGCGATGAGCGAGCCGCAGCCGCGCATCGCGATCCGTGAACGAGGACGACTCGTGGTGTGCGACCCGGGCCGCCGGAACGTAGAGCACGGACCATCCGGCGGCGCGAAAGCGGTCGCAGAGGTCGACGTCCTCGTAGTAGCCGGGTGAGAAGACCTCGTTGAACACGCCGACCTCGCGAAGGGCCTCCGTTCGCAGCATCATGGCGGCGCCGGTCACGAACTCGACCTCTCGTTCCTCGTCGTATTTGCCGATTTCTTCGGGTTCGTGGTGCCCGTGGTGAAGACCCGCCATGCGCGGTCTTTCGAGGTGACCGCCGGCGTGCTGGATGCGCCCGTCCTCCGGGTAGAGGATCTTCGCCCCGAGGGCGCCGGCCCGTGGGTGGCGTCGCAATGCGTCGGCGAATGCCTCCATACATCCAGGTTCGAGGATGGCGTCCTGGTTGAGGAGGAGCACGCCGTCCACCGGCTCGAGTCCTCCGAAGACGATCTCGAGACCCCTATTCACGCCTGCAACGAAGCCGGTGTTGGTGTCGAGCCGAAGCATTTCGAGCCGGGCTTCACGCTTCTCGAGCGCTACACGCCGGCTTTCGGCGATGTCGGCCGTGCCGTCGGTGCTGCCGTTGTCGACGACCACGAGGTCGGGGGCGGCCTCCTGCGATGTGATGGAGTCGACGCACGCCGCGATCCAGCGCTCGCCGTTCCAGGTGACGACCACGACCGCGAAATGCATCGAGCCCCCGATCAGTCGCTCTCCAGCCGCGAGAAGGCCTCGGCGAGCGCGGTCATATCGCGGTGAAGGTCGGCCCACAGATCATCGATTTTTTTCAGCTCCGCAGAATACTCCTCGGTTTCGACCGCGATTGTTGCCAGTTTCTCGCGGACCCTGGTGTGATCCTCCTGGAGGGCGGCGAGATGCTCTACGGTGCGTTCGCTTTTCGCCACGATTTTCGCCATGGTCTCACGGACTCTGGTGTGATCCTCCTGGAGGGCGGCGAGATGCTCTATGGTGCGTTCGCTTTTCGCCACGATTTTCGCCATGGTCTCACGGACTCTGGTGTGATCCTCCTGGAGGGCGGCGAGATGCTCTATGGTGCGTTCGCTGTCCCCGCGCATCAACTCGACGCCTTCTGCAGTCGCATCGGTCGCCGCCCGATATTGCTCGAGCCGTGCCGAGACCTCGGTCAGGGCCGTGTTGAAATCGAAAAGGAGCGCGATGGTCTGTCGTTGGACATCGACGACCGGATCGACGAGGGCACGGCGGAGAGGGGAGAGAAGAGCCTCCATGACTCGGGATCCCCAGGTCGAGGCGGTCGTCTGGGAGTCCGACTCCGCCGCCAGTTCCTCGAGTCGAGATCGAAGTTCGCTGTGGTTAGCGATAGAATCCTCCTTGCAAGCCTGCGGCGAGGCGGTCATGCGATTATATCCTCGTAAACAGGTGATGAGGCGGGTAACCGGTCACGATAAGCGATTGCTTGAATTTGGGGAGGGCAGGTTGGGGAATAACGGTCCATGGCGGTAGACGCCTTCACGATTTCCTCGAACAACTACCTTGGAATGGCGCGGGTTTTTGCCGACTCGTACCTCGAGCACCACCCCGGGTCGCGGGTCTTCGTATGTCTGGTCGATCGACTCGACGACCGCGTACCCTACGAGGACCTTCCCTTCGAGATCATCCTGGCGGAGGACCTCGACATACCGGAGTTTCGGAACTTCGCGTTCCGCTACCACATTTTGGAGCTCAATACCGCCGTCAAACCTTTTGTCTTCAAATACCTGCGCGACAAGATCGGCCTCGACCGGGTCTTCTATTTCGATCCGGACATCCTCGTTCACGACCGCCTCGGAGGGCTCGAAGAGGCGCTGGGCAGCCACCAGGCCGTGTTGACCCCGCACCTTACCCAACCGCTCGACAACAGATGCCGTCCGCCCGAACGGGTCATCGGCATGTGCGGCGTCTACAACCTCGGGTTCGTTGGCCTCCAGCTGAACGACGGCACGCATGGTTTCCTCGACTGGTGGTGCGATCGCCTTCATCGTTACTGCATCGTCGATCTCGCCAACGGGCTCTTCGTCGATCAGAGCTGGATGGATTTCGCCCCAGCCTACCTCGATTCGGTGGCCATCGTCCGTGACCCGATCTTCAATATCGCCTACTGGAACCTGCCGCACCGGCGACCGGTGCAGGTCGAGGATCACTGGGAGGTCGACGGCCGCCGGGTGGGTTTCTTCCATTTCAGCGGGGTCGATCTCGACAACCTCGACATCATCAGCCGCCACCAGGATCGGGTCGATCTGTGGTCGCGGCCCGAGCTGAGGCCCCTGTTCGAGGGCTACAGAGATCTCGTGGATCGAAGCGGGCAGCAGGAGCTCCGCGAGGTTCCCTACCACTTCGGGACCTTCGCCGGCACCGATATCGCCATTCCATGGGTCGCGCGGATCGCCCTCCAGGAGATCGATCCGCGAGGCTTGAGGTGGCCGGATCCCTTCGCCGTGGACGCCGACGACAGCTTTCTGGCGTGGCTTGCCGAGCCGGTGGAGCTCCACGGTCAGGCGGTCAACAGGACGGCGCTCTATCTGTGGCAGGAGCGGCCCGATGTCCGAAGGGAGTTCCCCGATCTGGAGAGTGACCATCTGCTCCGATTTCTCGAGTGGTACTTCGCCAAGGGAAACCTCGAAGAGGATCTCCACGACGTCTTCATGGAAGCTCTTCGCGTCGCGCCGCCGGTGGTCAGACCCGTTCCGCTTGTCTCGGAGATCGAGGAGGTGGCACGGATCGACCTCTCGAATCCGGGCGAGCGGACCGCGTGGTTGAACGAGCCGATTGACGATGAAACCGAGCCGACGTTGACCCGGCTGTCGATGGCGATCCACCGGGCGTGTCCGGACGTCGCGGCACAGTACCCCGAGCCCCTCGGCCGGCACAGGCGGGAGTTCGCCTACTGGTTTGCGTTGGAGGGCCGACGCTCGTACGGTCTGCATGCCGATCTCGTGACCCCGGTCCGCCGTACGTTGCCCCCGAAGAGCCGGATATCTCTGAGGCTCAAGGGACTCGTCATTCCCAGGGGTGGGACACCACGCCGGCTTGCCCCCCCAGAGACGATGACCGCATCTCCATCGCCGCCTGCAGGCGAATCCTCGTCAGCTCCGGCACCCGGGGCTCGGGTCTTCGAGGAGATGGGGCGGCCCATGCGCACCGCGCCGTCGGTCGGTGTGAACCTGGTGGGCTATTTCGAGGGTTCCGAAGGCGCCCGGAGCTTTGCTCCCGCGATTTGCGAGGCTCTCCAGGCATCCGGCATTCCCCATGTCGCGGTCTCGCTGGATCACGATCTTCCGGACCAGATGACCAGCGATCGGATCCGCCACCACGACGGTGCACCGTTCCCGGTGACCGTGTTGGCGCTCCCTCCGGACAGGTGGCAGAAGGTCTTGCAGCGACTTCCCGTGGGCTGCCGGCTTGGGTCTCGCGTGATCGGTTACTGCTCCGAGCTGGTGGAGTCGTCAGCCGTGGAACGCATGACGATGGTCGACGAGGTGTGGACCCCGACCGAGGACATGGCGATCAAGCTGGCAGACGTTCTGCCGGTGCCCGTCCGGACAGTCCCAGCCGGTGTGGTCCGACCGGCCGATTCTGCGAACGGCGGATCCTTGGGTCTGGATGAGGACCGATTCTGGTTTTTGACCGTGGACCACGCAATGGGCGAGGACGACGACCGCGCGGTCTCGTCCGCGATCGAATGCGTCAGACGGCTTGTGCGAGTGGGAAAGAACGGTGTAGGACTCTGCCTCGCCGTCGGTCCGGAGAAGAGAAGGCTCGCTTCTCAGCTCAGACACCTGCCGATACACGTCGTCGTCGAGCCGCTGTGCTCCGGGCTGTTGGACCGGTTGTTCTACGCTTGCGATGGATATCTCGACCTGAGGGAGAGCGAACGAATCGATCCGATCCTGTTGAAGGCCACGATGAGAGCGATGCCGGTGGTGGCTGCATGGCGCGAGCTCGAACGGGAGGCCCGTCAATCGAACAACGGAATTGGATCCGACGATTCCAGTCCTCCAGATGAACATCAGGGGTCAATTGAGCTCGTGACCGCTGCGATGGGCGAGATGATCAGTGGCGCTGACGAGGTATCCAAAACGGCGATGAGGCAGGCTGAGACGATACGGAAGGAACTCGAAGAATCGTCGGCCGCCGCGAAGTGGGCGGCCGAGCTGGACAATCTCATGCGATTGAATGGCGATTCGTGAAACCGGGTGTCAACGTCTACGGGTATGTGTTCGCGGAGAGCGGAACCGGTGAGCACACTCGCCTCTTGGTGTCCTCCATACGCGAAGCGGGGATCGACTACTCGGTCATTCCGTTCACCACAACCTTGAGCCGTCAGGAGTCGGGCTTCGCCGATTTTGGTACAGGGAGACCGGAGTTCGACATCAACATCATCGGCGTCAACGCCGACCAGATGGATGTTTTCGTCGAAAAATTCGGGCGTGAAGCGCTCGAGAACCGGTACAACATTGCTCTCTGGGCCTGGGAGATCGAAGAGTTCCCCGACTGGATGGCAGAGAGCGCGGTGTACCTGGACGAGATCTGGGCCAACAGCTCGTTTTCCGCGCAGGCGATAGCCAAGAAGGTCGACATCCCGGTGCACCCCTTCCCCCTGCCGATCCGGACCCCGAATCCCCCAGCCCGCTCGCGCTACGAACTCGGTCTCCCCGAGCGTTTCCTCTTTCTGTTCTGTTTCGACATGGACAGTATCTTCGCAAGGAAAAACCCCCTCGCGCTGATCGAGGCGTTCAAGATGGCTTTCCCGGATGATTCCGGAGCCCATCTCCTGATCAAGTCGATCAACGGTGACCGCCATCCCGAAGAGGTGAAGTTGCTGCAAACAGCTAGCAACGGTCGGCGCGACATCCTCCTTTGGGACGGCTATTTGGCTGGCGAGGAACACGACGTGCTCATGGCGGCATGCGATGCGTACGTCTCCCTTCACCGATCGGAGGGCTTCGGCCTCACCATCGCCGAGGCGATGGCTCTCGGCCGACCTGTGATAGCCACTGGTTACTCGGGAAATCTCGACTTTATGAATGAGGAGAATAGCTATCTCGTGCCATTCCATCCTGTTGCTGTTGGTCCGGACAACCACCCATACGCTGAAAACAGTGTTTGGGCCGAACCAGATGTGGAGATTGCTGCAGCTCTCATGCGGAGAGTCATCGAAATGCCGCACGAGGCTCGTTTGAAGACCGAGCGGGCGTACCGGGACGTCTTTGAGTGCCATAGTCCGAGGATTCGATCCAAATTCGTGGTGGACCGCTTGCGGTACGTGAGAGAAACGGCGACGTG
>SDBT01016435.1_pt1 | contig 11709 bp, 7 predicted proteins | sample 2277101 | NCBI WGS metagenome assembly SDBT01 (sample SAMN10404973, study PRJNA504765) | marine sediment metagenome | isolation source: marine sediment core GS10_PC15, 103 cmbsf | place: Arctic Ocean: Southern Knipovich Ridge | collected 2010
CATCCGCCGCACGAATCGATGGGGTCGGAAGGAACAGGATCAGTGCCACCAGTGTCGCCATGCCGTATCGAAGCATTTTCGTGGAACAATTCGTCAACATGTTTTTCATACTCCTGAGTAGAGATCCGCCGGGCCATAATAAGCCATACCGGACCAAGCCGGCTGTAACCATTGTAGAATATGAAATTATAGAACCGCCGCCAAACGTGTCAACACAATACCCTAACCCGTCATCTGTCAACTGCCAGCAACAATGAGGAGCGTCAAGTTTCCTGCTGAGCGGGGAATTTCGGAGTTTTGCCCTGGAGGACGGCGATGACGTCAAAGACCACGTCGGACATGTTCTGGATGGCCTTGGGCACGCGTGCGGCGACGTGCGGGGTAAGGATGACATTGTCCAGCCCGAACAGCGGATAATCCTTTGGCGGAGGTTCGGGGTGGTGGCAGTCGATGGCGGCGGCGGAGAGTTTTCCGCTCCGCAGCGCCTCGGCGAGCGCGTGGTAATCCACACAGGGCCCGCGTGCGGCGTTGATGAACTGCGCGCCGTCCTTGAACTTCGCCAGCGCCCCGGCGTCGATAAATCGTCGCGTCGTATCGTCGAGCGGGACGTGAATCGTAACGATGTCGCTGGCGGCGTAGAGAGTTTTTTTGTCCACAGCCTCGGCGGGATAGTCCACGCGAATGTCGAGAATGTCGTTATAGAGCACTCGCATGCCCAGCCCGGCGGCGGCCCGCCCGACGCGACTGCCTATACGCCCGCACCCGACGATTCCCAGCGTCGCATCGACCAGGAATCGGCCGAAGGTCTGCTTGCGAACCGCGTGAAAATCTTCCCCGCTCATCCAGCCTTTCATCGGCCAGAATCGCCGGTTCATCTCGATGATCATCCGGATGGTGTAATCGACGACGGCGAGTGTGTTGGCCTCGGGCGTGTGAACCACCTGGACCCGGTGGGCGCGGCAGGCGGGCAGGTCGATGTTCTCCAAAGCCACCCCCGCTCGTCCCACCACTTTCAGTTTGGGCGCCTTGGCGAGCAACTCCTCATTGACCTGCGTGTATGTGCGGACGACCAGCCCGTCGGCGTCGGCGATGGCCTCGTCGATCCTTTCGCAAGGAACCCGGATGAGCTTCGAATGCTCCTGGAGATATTCCAGAGACGACTCGTTCAGCGGTTCGGTCACTAATACCGTCGGTTTGCCTGCGGACATAGGCATCGCTCCCAAAAAACGCCGGGGAAGTTCACGGTGTGTGTATACCAACGGAGAAGGGCAAAATCAATCGAGTATGTCTTGTTCCATCCTCAGCGGCGTCCCATGACGATATTGCGGATCGCGCTTGCGACCCCTTCCCGATCGTTGTGGTCGGCGACGTGATCGGCCACCTGCAGGATGCTGTGGGGCGCGTTGCCCATTGCAACGCCGACGCCGGCCCATTGTATCATCTCTGCATCGTTGGTGTGGTCCCCGATCGCCATCACTTCTTCGCGTTGCAGACCCAGTTCCGCAGCCACCGACTTGAGTGCCTCGCCCTTCGTGGCGGACGAGTGCATGATCTGCAAAAGAAAATCTTCCGTCTGAATGGTGTTTACTTCGTTGGGCAGGTCTTCGGCGATGGCCCGATTGACCTGAGTCAACCAATTGCTCGCGCCCAAAAGCAACAGTTTGGTCACCGGCTGGGTAAGCCACTCCTCAAAAGGCCCGACCACGTCCGGCTGACAGGATTTTGCCGTTTCCGTCTGATAGTTCTTGTCATAGAAGTCCGTGTACCACTTGTCCCCGATTTCCGCCGAAACGCGAATATCCGGGAACCGCTGGCGGGCCCACTTGATGATCCCTCGGGCGATATTAAAGGGAATGGGTTTGTGCAGCAGGACCTTCCCGCTCCCCGGATCCCAAACCAGCGCCCCGTTGTAGTTGATCATCGGATCGCAAAGCTTCAACTGCCGATAGAACGGCATTGTGGAGCGAGGCGGGCGGGCGGTGCACAGAACGACGTGCACAGAGTCCCGTTGACGCACTTTATTGATTACCTTTGCAGTCTTCGGGGTGATCTGCTTTTGGGTGGTCAGCAGCGTTCCATCCAAATCGACGGCGATGAGTTTGATCTTCATGGCATTTTCCGTGCCTTCTCTACGACAATACACCAAATACTCCCAAAAAAGCGGGACTCATCTTTCAGTTGCAAATCAGATCGGCTTGATGCTCTTATAAACCCGCCCGGAACCTCGCGGCTGGAAGGTAGGTATCTCACAACACGAACAACTTACTCGTCGTTGTTGGAGTTGCCGTACTGCCGGACGTATCTGTTGGCGACATTGTTCCAATGTCCGTTACCCGCATCGACCTTGATATCCTTAGGGGGAGAGACGTTTATGCAGCCGACTCCCATCCCCGCCAACATCACTATCACCAGAAGAAGTCCAATCGCTTTCATCTGCATCTCTCCTGTCCTGATTAGTTTTTATTAAAAGGTGTTATTATTATATTCCCAAACTGACCTATTTGACATCCCCGACAGGGAAGATTTGTAGTTCCGCCCGTGAAGGCGAGAGACCGCTCTGCCGACTCGAAACATATCGACATCCGTGAGGTAATTCGTTCGGCAAAACCGGGCAAAAAATGCCCCGCACGGCCGGGGGAAGCCGTTCGGGACATTTTCTTGTCGGTCGTGTGCGGTATCACATGGCTCTCAGGGTTTACGGGGTTGTTTTATGCGCTTCTTCAGTTCTATCTCCCGACGTTCCAGCCGCTCAGCCTGTTGTTTAAGCCGTTTTTGGAGCTCGTGCAGCTCCCGCTGGCGCCGCTCAAGTTTCTCGCCCAGCCGATTCAGTTCGGCTTTGCGGATCTCGGCGGGTGGAAAAATCTGCTTTTTATCTGGCCTATTCGGCCTATCCGGTCGATCTGGCCGATCCGGTCTTTTCATAAATGGACGACCTTCTCGCAAACCTCTACCCATTTCGCTTCGTCGCATTGAGGGGCGATCTCCACGCAGGCCTTTCTCCCGACCCGGATGTTGCATGGCCTCTCGGCGCGGTTCGGATGCCATCCATCGGGGCCTCGACCGATCCAGTATGCCCATCCCACCTCGCCGCATCAAGCGACGATCTCCACGCAAACGTTCCTCCCAACCCGGATATTGCATGGTCCTTCGGCGCGGTTTGGATGCCATTCGTCGCAGCCTCGACCGATCCAGCATGCCCATCCCACCTCGTCGCATTGGACGGCGATCTCCACGCAGGCGTTCCTCCCAGCCTGAACGTTGCATGGGTCTTCGGCGCGACCTCGATGCCCCCCATCGCGGGGTCGACCGATCCTGCACCTGGAAGACGTGTCCCAGGATCTCGGCGGCTTCGGCGTATTTGCCCGCCTTTTCCAAAACTTCGCTCGCCGCAAAGATGGCGGTGCGTTGCACAGCCGGGGCCTTCGCCTGCTTGGAGACGTTCAGAAGCAACTCGGCGCCGTGGTGGGGGTTCTTGACCTTGAAGGCAAGTTGCTTAATCTTCGCCACGGCGAGCATTTGCGATGCATTGGCGTCTTTCATGAGTTGCAGCATCTGCCGTTGTGGTCGGCGTTTACTCACCTTTTGCTGTTTTTTCCCCGGGGTCGGTCGTGGACCCTTACCTTTTGCCTGCTGTTTCGGGTCAGCCACGGCCCACAGCACTCCGCCAAGAACCACCATCGTCAGGATCGCAGCAAGTATTTTTTTAGTCATCTTTCCGTCTCCTATTAATAGACATCCTTTGGGTATTCGCTCTTTTGTTACTTAGATTAACGTCCGAACCCCCTGAAAATTGCCCCCAACGGTTTACCCCGGATAATTCTGTTACCTATGTTCCCGGTTGCACATGCTCACGACAATTGCCACGTTCTTCGCAGCCCCCACTCGACCGTCAGCAGGATGACGAACAGGACGAACAGGAGCGGAAAGTTGTAAAGCCTTTGGACCCGCGGTCGGGCCTGCGGACCGGCCAGTTCCCTTTGACGCTCGATGATGCTGTCCAGCAGGTCGGGTAAAGCAGAAATATCGGCAAACTGCCCGTCGGAGATCTCCGCCAGGTCGCGCAGGAGCTGCTCGTTCCGCATCAGGTTCTCAAGCTCCGTCGATTGGAAGACAACCTTCAGCTTCAACTCGTCTGTCCCGAGAGTTTCGTTTTTCGCCCCGACGGCGGATAATTTGACGGTAAACTCGCCCGCCCGAGAGGGTGAAAACTCCCCTTGATATAGGCCCGGCGTCGCCGTCGGTGCCAGCGGGATGACTTCGGCGATGTCGGTTTTGCCGCCGATAAGGCTGACGGATACCGAGGCGCGTGCGTTGCGTTCCGCCCGCCCGTCGGCGCCTTGCACGCGGGCGAGAAGCTTGACGTCCTCCCCGCCCGCACTGGCGTACGTCCGGGAGAGGCGTAGTATCGCGGCGGGGCGGGGCTGGCGGGTCTTGGTCTCCACGCTCCCCAACCAGCGGATCATCTGTCCCCAGAAGCGGGCGTAGGGGCCTTCGACCTGAAGTGCGCGAAGAGGCAGGTACCACTTCCAGGTCGTGTCGGCGGTGAATGCGGCGCTGCGGCCTGCACCGAATCGCTGTACGGCCAGGACGATCAGGGGCCCAGCCTCGTTACGCTTCGTGGGATGGACGGCCAGCGTCGCGGCAGCGGGCTTGGGACGCTGGACGGTAACGCACCCCTGGAGTTCGGGAAGCTTCTCTAATTCCGGGTCAACTTTTTGTTCGCCGGGGCCTGTAAAGTAACCCCCAATCCCGGAGAATATCGGATGTTCCCGTCCCACCGCCGTCAGACGCGGGACAAAAGGTGTGGTTTCCTGCCTCGCCGAGCGCGGCCCGACGACGACGGGTAAGGCGGCTTCGACGTCGGTTCCCGAGTACCCACCAGGAGCGAAGCTGCGGCGACCGCCCAGCATCAACAGCCCACCCCCGTCACTGACGAACTTCCGCAGGCGAGCCATTTGATCGTTTGAGAGGAACGACCGGTCCAGGTCGCCAAGGATAATCACATCGAACATCCTGAAATCCTCATCGGTTACCGGGAGGGATTTCAGCTTTTTCCCGTCGATTGTCCCCTGCGCCCAGAAGCGGTTTTCCGCAATACGCACCAGCCCCATGAACTGAACGTTCGGGTCCGTTTCCAGCAGGCGACGGAGGTATTTGTACTCCGGCCGGACGGTCCCCTCGATGTAGAGAACTCGTATCTTCGGATTGGTCAGCAACACGTGAAGTTCTGTCTGGTTGTCGTCGCCGTTGTGCTCCAGAGCGTTTGGGGCAACCTCGACTCGCAGCGTTCGGATGTTTTCTATCGCCTTCTGTTCGCGGTCGCTTTCGCTCGCGGAACGGTCGCCGTGCGGTGTCCATCTGAGCTTTGCCGTAACGGTCGCGTCGTTGGAGGAAGTCCGGATTTTTTCGGTCACAACGGGTGTTTTGCTCTGCCCCTCGTAGAGGCGCACCTCGCTGGCGACGTTTGGGAAGCGAGTCATGCGGACGGTGACTGTCAACTCGGTAACGTTGTTGGCGACGACTTCCATCGGTGCGTCGACCCGAAGCAGTTTGAGGTTGGCCCGCCCGCCTTCGCCACCGGTCCTTGTCCCCACCGCCACGGAGAAGACCGGGACACCGAGCCTCTCAGCCACAACGAGGGGCTTATCGGGGACGTTGTTGATCCCATCGCTGAGTAAGCAAATCCCGGCCAGTTGCGCCCCCTCGGCGGAACCGCTCGCCACTCGCAGGGCCGTTGCGATATCCGTTCCGTCGGTTCCCTTCCCGCCCGGGGATAGCAGCCCGAGATCTCCCAGGGACTCGCAGCGGGCAGCCTGGCGGGCGAACTCGTACCACACCGGACGGAAGTATCGCTCAAGACGCTTGCGCTGCGAGCGCAGCATCTGAATCGACTGGGTGTATCGGTCCGGGAGGTTGGGCTGGTCGGCGGTCCCCATCGACGCGGAGCGGTCCACCAGAATCGGGAGGATCGGTCTGTGTGAAACGGAGTCCGCCAGGAGGAACAGGACCGGCTTGAAGAGGATCAGCAGCAGTGCGAAAATTCCCAGGAATCGCAAGATTATCAGCACCGCCAACCGCCCCGTTCCGAGGTTAGCGTACACGCCCGAGTAGATCACCCCGACGCTCACCGCCAATTGCACGCCCAGCAGCGACATCCAGAACGCCCCCGCCGAACCCGTACTCACCCACCACGTCAGCCCCCCCGCCGCCATCACCACAACGAGAACGCAGACCAGCAGGCTCCTCCGCCCACCGGGTCGATCCCCTTTGGCAAAACGCACAGCCGAGTCGATCAACAGCACGGGGACAATTACGCCCGGTCCGGCAGCGGCGGAAAGGCTTACCAACCCGCCACGCCATCGCCGGTAAACCAACTGAACCGCACCCCAGACGCACAAAACGCCCGAAATACACAACAGAAGCGCCAAGAGCATTCCCTCGGCGACGGTACCCTGAAATTCCAAGTTCATTCGGCCATCCAAAAAGACTTAACGGTTCGCCAACAGCGACATCAACCGCATTATACCTTAACCCGGATAATTCACGATCTTTTCACGGCACGTCCGGCGAGCCACCTTATTACGGGATAAGCGTCGCGAGCCTGGACCGGACCACGGATGAAGACATCGCCATCGCCGTCCCGGAGATCAGCCTCCTCTCCGTGCAAAGTTGCGATCTCGTCAGGAAGAGCGATCAGCAGAAGATGCTCGACCTCATGGCCGTGGGCGACCTGATCTTCGTTCCCGAACCGATGACGGAGGTGCTGTTGGCCTGCGGCGCGGCGGGGTTGCTACGGCGCCGGCGGCGCTAAGCGGTCTTGCATAAGTACTGCATGGTGGAACAGGCATTCTTGCCTGTTCTTCACGGCGACACAGCCTGGAAAGGCCGTGCCACGCGACACAGCCCCGAAAGCCTGCCCCACCCCAAAAGACTTACCTGAGACCGCTTTGTCGGAATTGCCGGAAGTCTATGACAACGTGGGGGCGGAGGCCAATACGGGCCTGAAGGAATAGCGAGTATTTATAGAAACGGGCGAACCAGAAGGTCCGCCCGCCTGTATGCGCCTAAACCCCCAGTTCGTCTACTTTCGTTTGCGCCTTAGCATTGCAAGTCCGCCGAGCGCTAGCAGCGACAGCGTCGCAGGTTCGGGAACGGGAACACCGCCCCCCCCGTAGGTGGCGCCGAAGTTTAACTGCACGGAACCGTAGTCATCCGCAGAAACCACGCCGTCAAGGTTGGCATCGCCAGGGATGTTGATAGCGCCGGTGTCGCCGAAGTTCAACTGCACGGAACCGTAATCGTCCGCGGAAACTACGTCGTCATTGTTGGCGTCACCAGGGTTGCCCGGGGGCACCACTACTTCTTCGGTCATGGTGAAGTTGTCCCACTCGGCCTGACCATTGGTGGTCACCCGGACGATACCGTCGTCCATGGGCCGGGTGTAGGGCTCCGCGCCGGGGAACTCATTGGGCCCCTCATGGGCTAACCATGCCGACCAGGAGCCCATCTCTTCTTCCGTAGCGCCCATCAGCCCGAAGCGGGTACGGGACGATTGGCCATTCCCTACGCCCAACTCCCCGTTGTCCTCCTGGACCTCCACGTGGTACCAAATGTCTTGCTCAACCGAACCAAATTCAGTGCCATCAGTGGGAATGGGTGTTGATGCGTAAGTTGCATTCCCATCCACGTTAATCCCGTTGGTAGCGCTCAGAGTCTGCGTATGGCCGCCGCCGCGCTCATCAAATATGATGTTCTAGGTGTTGTAAGAAGAGGAGACCTCATAGCGCACAACGAACATGCGAAACTCGGAACCATTGTAATTGCCCGTCCACTGCCAGTCGAAGCTGGTCGTTGTTACAGCACCACCGGAGGCATCGGGGGTTGACTGATACCACAGGGCATCGATATTTTCGCCACGATGCCCTCCGGGGTCATTGTCGCGGTTCGTGCTGTCTCCCCGGTACACCTGCGTGTCGTTCCCGTTGGTGCCCATTACGATGTCGTGATGGTTTCCCGGCGCGACAAACCCTCCTTCTCCCTGAGTGGTCCAGCCCTCGCCTATCTGTGTCGGGGCCCAGGTGTCCGTGAGTGCGTACCCTTCGAACCCATCGGGGTTCGTAACTCCCGCCCCCGCCAGCGTTGATACCAGCAGCACTGCACTCAAAAAAACAATTGTCCTCTTCATGATATCTCTCCTTATTTGCTTGATCGTCTGGTTCATGTCGATTCAACACAAACCGTACAAACCTTCAGGAAATTTCCTGTTCCATTGACTGTTGAATGGGCTCTTTACCTTCACCTTCAGGAAGATTTACCCACTGCTTGCACTATTGCAAACAGCTCTTCATTGAAAGGGGCCACAAAAGACCATCTAACCTCCGACAAAAAATAATTTTGCACAAAATAAAACTATACACAAAAAGAATTTCTATGTAAAATAAAGTGGTGTTAACTTAGATTCAATATAAACGAGGATCACCGTTTTGTCAAGTTGAAATAAGGAGGTTTTCTTTATAATTGGTTGGCTTAAGAAAAAAATTTTCGTAGAATATCTGCCCATTATCAACGGCGTTTTTGAGGAAACTTCCGCTTATGTCTGACAACTCTAGAAAAAATGAGGTGGGCTCCTGTCTAGCCAGGATTCACGCGAGATTGCATGATAAATCGAAGTGTTCGGTGAGGATCGCGCATCTCGTTTTGCGATCCCCGGACCGTGCGCGAAACATGTCTATCAAGTCGTTGGCGCATGCCTGCGGGACGAGCGCGGCGACGATTACCCGGTTTTGCAAGTCCCTCGGTTACGCCGGATACAAAGAGTTCCAATTGGATATGGCCGCCGCCATTGCCCAACGCGAGCCGCTGGTATTGGACGATTTCACCTCCGATGCCTCCCCGGAGACTATTATTCAGAGGGTTTTCGAGAGTAATCGCCAAAGCCTTTCAGAGTCTTTGAAGGTGTTGGACGTGGCCGCACTGATTAACGTGGCCAGGTTGGTGCAAAAAGCAGAGAAGATATTTTTTCTTGGGCTTGGCGGCTCGGGGATGATTGGGTGCAGTGGGGCGGAACGTTTTATGAGCCTGGGCCTGACCGCAATCGCCGTGGTGGATCCGTACGACCAGATTTTCACCATGGGCAATACCGGCAGCAGCGATGTTGTGTTCGGGGTCAGCCATACCGGTCAAAGTACGCATATTACCGAAGCGCTCCGCATTGCTCGCCGGCGAGGCGCACGTACGGTCGCGCTCACAAACTACCCCCAATCGCCCCTGGCGGAGGTGAGCGAATTTAGGCTCATCACGTCCTTTTCGGAGCACCGCATCAACGTAGGAGTTTCTTCCTCGCGAATCGCCCAGATGTGCGTCATAGACTCGCTATACTTTATTGTGGCCAGTTGGGGCGGGCGAACTACCCAACAGCTCGCAGACGAAGCGGAAAAAATGGCGCAAAAGATGCTGCGGTTCCGTGTGACCGGCATCAGTAGCTAAAACCATAGAAAGGAGATGTAACATGCGAACAATAGTAATTGCTTTGGCGGTAGGTATCATGTGCAGCACTGCGCTTACAGCAGAGAAAGATTCCGGATTGGTCCTTCACTACACCTTTGATAAGAGTGCAGGTAATACCGTACGGGACGAAAGCGGCCGCGGGAACAACGGTGAAATCCTTGGCGGGACAAGGTGGGTGAAAGGAAAATTCGGTTCGGCCCTTGAGTTCAACGGGAAGGATGGGTACGTAGACTGCGGCGCGAAACCGACCCTGAACATCGGTAAGGCCGGTACTATTGCATTCTGGTTCAAACCCAAGACAACCCCCCAAGGCGGTCTCGTGGGTTGGACCGCGGGTGTCAAGAGCAGTACCAAGAAGAAACCGTCTCGCAAATTGGCGCCTTCCAACAAACCCTTTGATCGGCCGAGCCAGCCGATAGCAACCGTAGCTCGGCCAAACCAGCGACTGGTGGTTTCGCTGTATTCACAAATGGAAGACCGGGTTGACGGGCATCATCTCCGCCAGGCATTGAGCCTTGGAATATCGGACGGAAAAAACTTCGATCAGCCGTATCGATCCAACCAGCACAAGGCGTATTTCCCGCCGGTGGATAAATGGCTTTTCTACACCGTGACGTTCGACGGGCGGGCTCTGGATATATATCGCAACGGCGTGCATGTTCAAACGCGGTTCCAGACGGTGGTTCCGGATACCAGGAATGTGACCATGCTGATCGGTAAGTGCTTCGGGATGGGCGGGAAAAGTGACTACTTCAAAGGCCTCATCGACGAGACGCGGATTTACAATCGCCCCCTGTCCCGGCAGGAAGTCTATAAACTCTACATGCGCGACGCCAAGGGGCGTGGTGAGAGCACGGCCGGTTTCGGGTCGATCAACATCACCCCGATCATAATGCCCAGAGCGGGGCGCGTTTTTGCGGACCTTGATTATCGCGGTCTTGCGCCCACGCCGAAGAACTTGAGCATCAAGGCTGATTTGCTGGATGCAAAAGGCGCCGTAATTGCAAAGGGTAAGATTCGTATGCTGCCCGCATGGGGTCGGGCGGAAGCCATCTTCGAAACAGCTAAACTCCCGGGGGGGAAGTACACCGTTCGCGCAGCCGCTTCAAAGGGCAAGCCTGCGAGTCTCGCCGTCAACTGGCCCGGCCGCGCAAAGGGCTGGGAAAACGTCAAGGTCCTCAACAACTTCTGCTGGGAACTGCTCAACGTCTCGCCGGACGGGAAAGCAAAGGCGGAATATGTCTTTACGAACCCGCGTCGGAGTTGGGTCTATTTTGTAATTGAAGCGGAAGGCGACCTGACCCTGACCGTCCCCGGCGCGAAACCGGAGATCATCTATACCGCGAAGTCCGCAACGCTTCGCCTGCCCGCAGCACCCGGCAAACAGGAGGTAATGCGCTGGATGGAACCCGGGGAGTATCGAATTAAACTCGGCGGTGAAGGTGAGCTGAAGAAATTGGTCGTTCGTTCAGTGCCGATACTGGCTTTTCACCACTACCCGCACATCGGACCGGGTACGGGCAACGATCACGAATATCTCGTCGAGCACGTGCTAAGTCCATACAACACGATACTAACCCACGACTATGGCCCCGAGTACAACCCAGACCAGTTTCGCCAAAAGTGGGCCCTCGAGCTAGGCCGACATGTCTACGACCACATTTACCCCGCGACTCATCTGGAATGGAGTAAGCTGTTGAAGGATGACACTGCGCGACAACAAATCTGGGATTATGTAGCGCCCAGTGGAGGCATGGACCTGAGCAAGCCGGAGTACTTCGGCGTGGTTCTGGACGAATTCACCGCGGGCAACGACCGGATCATGTGGACCAAGAGCTTCTACGACGAGTGGACCGAGACATTGGCCAAAATTATGAAAGATCCCAAGCACGCCGGGCGTTTCGTTATGCCGTTCCCTGGATACAACATGTTCGATTTCGAAAAAAGCACGATCTTTTTGCGCATGTTTGTCGAGCATGGTGCCCCAGTGAGCGAGCAGTGGTATCTCACCGAGCGTGACACCGAGGAGCAGGCATGGATATACATCAATGAATCCGCAGCCGCTATCGAGCACAGATGGAGGAAGGAAATTCCCGGCTATACGGAATTGGCGCTTAAGTGGCTTAGCTATCTCCGGCGTGAATTCTGGAACCCGGGCGTGAACTTCAAGGTCCACATGGAGATGCAGTTCGAGCACTTTGC
>SDBT01016436.1_pt1 | contig 11708 bp, 9 predicted proteins | sample 2277101 | NCBI WGS metagenome assembly SDBT01 (sample SAMN10404973, study PRJNA504765) | marine sediment metagenome | isolation source: marine sediment core GS10_PC15, 103 cmbsf | place: Arctic Ocean: Southern Knipovich Ridge | collected 2010
GGACTCCCCTTCGAGAGCGACAAAGTCCACACCTCCGAGTTCTACGTGAACATCGGCCGACAGATCCTCGAGGGCGACGTCCAGGTCGACTCCATCTGCCTGAAGGACGCCAGCGGCACCACCGCTCCCATGACCATCTACGAGACGGCCGTGGAGATGAGGAAGATCATGCCCCCGGAGATGCCCCTCTGGATGCACACCCACGACACAGCGTCCACGGCAGTGTCCTGCTACCAGGCAGCCATCCACGGCGGGTGCGATGGGGTGGACCTCTCGGTCCGGCCCATGGCCAGCGGCACAGTCCAGCCCGACGCCCGGTCCCTGGCCCACGCCCTGAAGGGAACCGGCTACACCCTGGACATGGACGTGTCCAGGATGGCCGAGGTCGAGAAGATGACCACCGACCTCATGCACGAGTACGACTTCAACCCCACCACCACGTCGGCTGACGCCCGGGTGCTGGGCTTCCCCATGCCGGGCGGTGCAATCGGACCTAACGTTCACATGATGGTGAAGGCGGGAATCCTCGATAAGTACTCCGACGTCCTGGCCGAATTCCCCGCGGTGGTGGAAGCTGGTGGAGCGTGGACCAGCGTGACACCAGGAAGCCAGCAGTACTGGCTCCAGGCCTTCAACAACGTCATGTACGGCCGCTGGGAGAAGATCGAGGCCGGGTACGGAAAGGCCGTTCTGGGCTACTTCGGCAAGACCCCCCTTCCCCCCGATCCAGAGGTGGTGAAGAAAGCCTCCGAGCAGCTCGAGATTGAGCCCTTCGAGGGCGATCCCCTCGAGGCCGCCCCGAAGAACGTCGAGCCAGCCAAGCAGATCCTCAAGGACAACAACCTCGAAGTGAACGACGAGAACACCTTCCTGGTGCTCTCGGCCATGGTGCCCGGTAAGAAGGTGGAAGTGAACGAGGGCCTCAGGCTCCTCCTGGGGAACCCGAAGATCGACGTTCCGTTGAAGAAGAAGGAAGAGGACAAGCCCGCCGCAGCTCCTGCGGCCGCACCTGCGGCCGGGGCTCCGGCCATCACCGGCCCCGTTACCAGCCAGGTCTCGGTGCAGGAGAACGGACAGACCCGGACCTTCACAGTGACAGTGGAGCCCATCGGCGGCGCGGCTGCGGCTCCCTCGGCCGTAGCAGAGGCACCAGCGGGAGCAGCTGCCGGCACTCCGGTCCACTCCACCTTCGCCGGAACGGTGGAGGTGGTGGACATCCTGGTAAAGGTGGGCGACAAGGTGGGCGAGGGAGACGTGGTGGCTCAGATCGAGGCCATGAAGGCCAAGCACGACATCAAATCTCCCTGTGGTGGCACGGTCAGCGCCGTTCTGGTACAGATCGGAGACGAGATCGACAGCTCGAAGCCCATCCTGACGCTAGTCTGAGGCGGCCGCCCAATGGATATCCTCAACGAGCTGTTGCGACAGTCGGGCGTTGCCAATCTGGTCTGGGGCAATCTCGTCATGTTCGTGATTGCCGGGATTCTCATATACCTGGCCATCACGAAGGAATACGAGCCGCTCCTCCTGATCCCCATCGGATTCGGAGCGATCCTCGCCAACCTCCCCCTGGCTGACCTTGCCTCGGAGGGCGAGGGGATCATGGCGGTGATCTACGACGCGGGGATCAATACCCAACTCCTGCCACCTCTCATCTTCCTGGGGGTCGGAGTCCTGACGGACTTTCGTCCCCTCTTGGGAAGGCCCCTGACCTTCCTGCTGGGGGCAGCGGCTCAGATCGGCATCTTCGTTGCCGCTCTCGGAGCCTTCTACCTCCTGGGCTTCGAACCCAGGGAGGCTGCGGCCATCGGTATCATTGGAGGCGCTGACGGCCCTACGGCCATCTATCTCGCGGCCAAGCTCGCTCCGGATCTCCTGGGCCCAATTGCAGTAGCCGCATATAGCTACATGTCTCTCGTGCCCATCATCCAGCCTCCCATCATGCGGGCGCTGACTACGAAGAGGGAGCGGGCCATCGACATGCCCCAGGCCAGGCCGGTCTCTCAGAGGGCGGCTATCCTCTTCCCCATCGTCACGGGGATTCTCGCTTCTCTGGCGATTCCCTCCAGTGCACCCCTTCTGGGCATGCTGATGTTCGGCAACCTGCTGCGGGAAAGCGGAGTCACCGAGCGGCTGAAGAAGACTGCGGGCGGTCCCATGATCGACATTGTGACGATCCTGTTGGGGCTGGTGGTGGGCGCCACGATGTCAGCAGCGAAGTTCCTAACGCCTCAGACTCTCTCCATTCTGGTTCTGGGAGCGGTCGCCTTCTCCTTCAGCACCGCGGGCGGCATCGTCTTCGCCAAGATCATCAACCTCTTCCTCAGCGAAGAGAAGAAGATGAATCCGTGCATCGGAGCCGCCGGGGTATCGGCCGTGCCCATGAGCGCCCGTGTGGTTCAGCAGTTCGTCAGTGACGAGACCAACGGGAGGGTCAACCCTCTCATGCCGGCCATGGGGCCGAACGTGGCCGGGGTGATCGGCTCGGCGGTTGCGGCGGGCGTCTTTCTCATGATGCTGGGGTAGGGGGCCCAAAGACGAAGCCCAGGTACAGAGCCCGACCGGGAGCCAGCGCACCGGTGACATCGGGATACTCGGTGTCGGTCACGTTCTTCGCATCGAGATAGAGCCGGCCCGGCCCTACCCGGATCGAGCCCCTGAAGTCGATTCGGTGGTAGGGATCTTCCCCGGTCCGCTTGCCCCGTTGCCCGTTCACACGGATGACGGCTCGCTCCCCCAGCGCCCGCTCGATACCGAGGGTGACCCGCTCTGTAATGGGCCGCAGCGCATACTTGGATACAAACCCCTCCGACTCTTCGCTCTCCACCGAAAGGAGGGCCCCTCCAGCGATGACGCTCAGACCCAGGGGGCCACGCACCTCCACGTCCACCTCCAGGCCTTTGAAGGTGGCCTCCTCTACGTTACGGGTCTCCCAGGGAGCTCCCTCCGGGCCGTCCAGAGGGCGGGCCCAGTCGATGAGGGAGGTGGAGCGACGGTAGAAGCCGGTGACGGAGAGACGCGTCAGGGCGCCGCGAGCAAGATCGACGCCGACCTCCCCGGACCAGGCACGTTCGGGATCCAGGTCGGGTCGACCCACATTCGCGGGGTCCTGGTAGTAGCGCTCCGTCCAGGTGGGGGAGCGGAAGGAGCGGCCGAGGGCCCCTCGGAGGCGGAGGTCGGAGGCAACCCTAAGCGAACCGGACAGGGACGGAGACGCGAAGGAGCCGAATCCCTGGTGCCAGTCGTTCCGGATCCCGGCGGAAAGGATGGCGGAGCCACCCCTCCCCACCACCACCTCGCTGAAGACTGCTCCTCGGCTCTCCGCACGGTTCCCCAGGTTGGAGCTGCGCAGCACATCCCGGTAGACCTCTCCACCCACGGCCAGATCCAGACCCTCAACCAGGGAGGTCCGACCCAGGAGCTCACCGCCCCCCTGATACGAGGTGTGGTCGTTCAGGTAGTAGTCGGGATCGTCCCGCATCAAGATGAACTCATCGTCGTGGCGACGGATCGAGGCCCGGGTTTCCCACTGGATGCGGCTACCGCCGGGGGCGATCCAATGGAGGGATGCGTCGTAGCTCCGGGTCTTCTCGAATGAGTTGAACGGGGCGTAGAAGTCCTGGGCGCCGAAATCCCTATGGGACACGCCCAGCTCGGCCGAGAGGCGTCCCGCAGCTACCGGGGCGGTGGCCCTCACATGAAGCTGAGCTGCCTCGAAGTCGGTTCCCGGCCTGTGACCGTCTGAGCGACTCAGCTCACCTCCCACCTGAAGGCTCGCCCCCTCAGCGGTACCGACGCCTCCACCGAGAGAGAGCCGGCCCGTTCCCCACGAGCCTCCCTCCATCGTGGCCTGGAAGGGAGATCCACCTTGCCTGGTGACAATGTTCACCACCCCACCCACCGCATCCGCTCCATAGAGGGCCGAGGCGGGTCCCCGAAGTACCTCCACCCGCTCCACCTGGCTCAGCGGGACGGCCAGGTTCAGGTCGAAGTGGCCGGTCTGGGGATCGCTCATGCGAACTCCGTTCACCAGCACCAACACCTGTTCGAAGCCGGCGCCTCTGATGCTCAGATCGCTCTGGGCGGGAGAGCGGGAAAGGACCTCCACCCCGGTGGCCCACTCCAGAAGCTCGGAGACGGTACGAACCGGAAGAGCGGCGATCTCGTCTCGGGTCAGGAGCTGGAGGCTGCGGGTGAGGGCCGGGAGCCTGGAGCTGACGCGTGAGCCCACCTCGACCCGCAGCGTATCCAGGCGGACAGGGCGCTCCTGCGCGGAAGCCGAGGGTGAGCCGGAAGCCACCCCCAGCAACACCAGGGCCAATGCGCTCCGAATCGATGCGGCCGACAGATGTCCCATCCCTTCCCTCATTATTTCCTCCCGCAAGTGAACGTCCCAGCGTGATGTCCCAAAGGTCCGAAAGATGCATCGGAAGTGGGCAAGAGGGGAGTCCCCGTCTCCCTTGCAGTGAAACTCTCCATCCTCTATACTCGTATGGACACTATAGTGGCTATCACTATAGTCGCTGAAACACGGTCTCTTACGGAGGCAGACGATGTGTGCAGGACAGACCGACGCCGAGCGCCACCTCCCCCTCTCCGATCTCCCCTTCCAGATCCTCCTGGCGCTGGGAAACGGCGATGCCCACGGATACGCCATCGGCAAGGAGATCGAGGAACGAACCTCCGGGAGATTGAACCCCACCACGGGCAGCCTATATCAGGCTCTCCGTCGCCTCAGGGAGAGCGGGCTGATCGCCGTGGCGGAGGCGGCAGTCGACCCGAATGGGGGAGGAGACGCACGCCGCCAGTACTTCCAGCTGACCCCTCTGGGGAGACGGGTGGTCTCCCTGGAGATCGAACGGTTGGAGGCGCTGATCTTGGTGGCTCAGGAACGGTCACTGGTCCGAAAGCGGAGCTGAGGGGGCGGAGCGCACAATGAGCGAATCATCAAAGAAGCGCCGGAAGGACAGGGCCCTCCAGCTATTCCGGGTCTGCCTGGGGCTTTATCCCGCCGGCATTCGGGCGGAGTACGGCGCGGACATGGAGCGGACCTTCTCCGAACGATTGGGGGAGGTGAGGCGGCGGCGGGGCCGTACGTGGCTCTTTACGGCACGGGAATGCCTGGGTGCCTTGGCCATCTCCTTCCGTGAGAGGATCGGGCGCACATCGCGACGCTCGACGACGCAGCCCACCGCACCGCGTCACATTCATCCCCAGCGGGGTGGACCACTCCGCCGCGGGCTGGCGACACTGGCGATCTTTCTTCGCGACTTCCGCCATGCCGGCAAGTCCCTTGTCCGGCGCCCCGGCGTCACCGTAAACGCGGTCTTTGCCCTGGGCCTCGGCATCGGACTCACCACCATCATGTTCTCGGTGATCTACGGCGTCCTCCTTCGCCCCTTCCCCGTCCCGGAGGGAGACCAAATCCTCCATCTGGAGTATCGCGACCCCTCCCGTGGGGTGAGGGGGCTGGACGTCAGCATTCACCACTACCTGGACTGGCGGGCCCAGCAGACCGTCTTTGAGGATCTGGGAGCCTTCTATACCGGCACCGTGAACCTGAGTGGATCGGAGCGGCCGGAACGCTACTTCGGCGCTTTCGTCACCACGAACACATTCGATGTCCTGGGGGTGGAGCCAATTCTAGGACGCACCTTCACTCCAGAAGAGAGTATACCGGGAGCACCGCTGGCGGCGATTATCTCGCACGCGGTCTGGCGCAACCGCTTCCAGAGCGATCCGGACGTGGTGGGGCAGACCATCCGGGTGAACGGAGAGCCTGCCACCCTCATCGGCGTGATGCCCGAGGAGTTCGCGTTTCCCTATTGGCAGGACGTCTGGGTCCCCTTGAGAGTGAACGCCCTGGAGCTGGAGCGAGGCGCCGGGCCCGGGCTGGAAGCCTTCGGGAGGCTGCGGGATGACACGACTCTCCAGCAAGCGGTGGTGGAGTTTCAGGGAATCAGCGCTCGCCTGACCAGGGCGTACCCGGACACAGATGAAGGTCTTCAGGCCTACGTGGAGCCCTACGCCGACTCGTACCGGGATGACAACTCCCCGTTCTTCGCCTTCCTGATGATGGGAACGGCATTCAGTGTACTGCTGTTGGCCAGCTTCAATGTCACAAACCTCCTCCTTGCCCGGGCCGTGACCCGTACCCGGGACATGGCCATCCGAACGGCGATGGGAGCCAGCAGGCGCCGTGTGATGACGGAGCTCCTTCAGGAGGCCCTCCTCCTGGCGGGCGCCGGCTCACTCCTGGGTGTCGGAATGGCGGTGTTGGGACTCGATCTGATCGATCGATGGATGACGTCGGCGGCGACCTTTCCCCTGCCCTTCTGGATCGACTTCCGGGTGGATACACCCATCCTGCTCTGCGTCGTAGCGGCCGGTGTGGTGAGCGCGCTGGCCTCGGGCCTCCTCCCGGCGATACGGGCTTCGAAGACCGATGTCCATGGTCTGTTGAAGAGCGAGTCGTGGAGCGTTTCCTCCCTCCGCATCGGTCGGCTCAGCAGGGGTCTGGTCCTGGCTGAGATCACCGTGTCGGCCCTTCTCCTGGTGGTGGGCGGACACCTGATCAACGAAATCGGTGTGGCGACATATCAGGATTACGGCTTCCGCTCGGAAGACGTGCTGACCGCCCGGGTGGGACTCTTCGATGGTGTCTTCCCCGACGCTCAGAGCCGGCAGGCGTTCTTCCGCAATCTGCGTGCGAACCTGCTGGTCACCCCCGGCGTGGAGTCTGCCGCGCTCGGCACGGACCTCCCCGGGCAGGACGCGGGGCAGGTCCGGTTCGCCGGCGAGGGCATCGTCTACGGTGAGGAGCAGGAGCGGCCCATCGTGCGCTGGGCCGCAGTGTCCCCGGGATACTTCGAGACGGTGGGCGTCAGCCCCGACCGGGGGCGCGTGTTCATGGAATCCGATGAAGAGGTCGGCCAGCCTGTCGCGTTGGTGAACCGGAGCCTGGCGGAGCGTTTCTTCCCCGACGCCGATCCAATCGGACGGCGTCTTCGGATCGGAGGCAGCGGTAGCCCCGGACCCTGGCGTACCATCGTGGGAGTGGTCCCGGACCTGCACATGGACGGAGGCTACGAGCCTCAGGGCCTCCCGGACGGGCTCTACGTTCCCCTGACCCAGAGCGATCCCCGCTTCGTGAGCATCGCCCTGCGCGGGACCGGGGATCCCCTGGCATTCGCTCCGGCCATCCGGGGGGAGGTCACGGCTCTACAGGAGGACACCCCCGTCTACTTCGTGATGACCCTCCAGGACTCCATAAACATCAACCTCCTGAACCTGGTCTTCATCGGCGGCCTGTTCGCACTCCTGGGTGTGGCCGCCTTCATCCTGGCGGCGGTGGGCCTTTACGGAGTGATGGCCTTTCTCGCCCGGCAGCGAACCAGGGAGGTAGGGCTTCGCATGGCCCTCGGAGCCCAGGCCGGCGACGTGCTTCGGATGATCGGACGCCAGGGCACGATTCAGGTATTCGGGGGGGTGACAGCCGGATTGACTCTCGCCGCTCTCTTCAGAGGCGCCTTCATCGCCATGGGGCAGGAGGTGACGCCCTGGCACTGGCATGTGACGATGCTGGCGTGTGGGGCGGTGATCATCACCGGGATGACCGCGACGCTGGTACCAGCCCGTCGCGCCACCTCCATAGACCCGATGGAGGCACTACGGGAGGAGTGATGAGCGTCATCCATCCTCTTCCCCGTACGTCGGCTCCACAACCACCGCGGTGCCGTAGCAGAGCACCTCGCTCACACCCTTCATGAGCTCGGTAGCATCGTAGCGGACGCCGATGACCGCATTGGCTCCAGACTGGATGGCGTGGGCCACCATGATCTCGAAGGTGGTCGTGGTCCGGCTCATCTCTATCTCCGGTTCGTTGTAATCGTCAGTGGCGCCAGACGACTCCTCTCCAGAGATTGCCCCTACCCTTCCTACTCACTCCGCAAGGACGACGACAACATGAAGACGTCGCGAAGTCTGCCGGCACTCCTGCTCCTCTCTCTCTCATTGGCGTGCGCCGCGCAGACGACCTTCCAGGAGGACGTGATCTCCACATCCGCCGGCGATCTCACCATCACCTTCGTTGGACACGGCACCTTGATGTTCCGCATCGGTGACAAGGTCATCCACGTCGACCCGGTGGGCCGGGAGGCAGATTACGGCGCGATGCCGAAGGCCGATCTGATCCTCGTCACCCACGAGCACGGGGATCATCTGGACCTGGACGTGATCGACGAGCTTCGGCTGGAGCACACCACGGTGATTGTCTCTCGAGCGTGTGCGGAGGGAGCGGAGGGTGCAGAGGTGATGGCGAATGGAGACGAGCGCGAGGTCGACGGCATTCCCATAGTGGCGGTGCCGGCGTACAACATCGTGCACATGCGCGGCGGGGACACGCCCTACCATCCCAGGGGGAATGGGAACGGGTACATCCTCGCCTTTGGAGATACCCGGGTCTATGTGGCCGGAGACACCGAGAATACTCCGGAAATGAAGGCGCTGGTTGACATCGACATCGCCTTCCTCCCCATGAACCTGCCCTACACGATGACGCCCGAGATGGTGGCCGATGCCGCCAAGGTCTTTCGGCCCGGGATTCTCTACCCCTACCATTTCGGCAGTACCGATACCGAGGAGCTTGTGAGGCTGTTGGAGGGGGAGGAAGGCATCGAGGTGAGGGTCAGGAGCTTCTGATGAGCCAGGGACGGAAGATGGATCGCCGCCAGGCCTTGCGGCTGGGGGCCGGAGCAGCCGCGGCCAGCGCGCTTTCACCCCTCTTGAGCATCCCCCTCACATCCGGATGCAGCTCCGCCAGGCGCGACCCGCCCAACGTCCTCTTCATCTTCTCCGACGATCACGCCTGTCAGGCCATCGGTGCGTACGGCTCACGGATCAACAGGACGCCCAACATCGACCGGATCGCACGGGAGGGCGCCATCTTCCAGAACTCCTTCTGTAGCAACGCCATCTGCGCGCCGAGCCGGGCCGTCATTCTCACCGGCAAGCACAGCCATGTGAATGGAAAGATCGACAACCGGGACCCCTTCGACACCTCCCAACCCACCTTCAACAAGGCGATGCAGGCGGCGGGTTACCAGACCGCGATGATCGGGAAGTGGCATCTGCGAAACGACCCGGAGGGATTCGACTTCTGGAAGGTCCTGCCGGGACAGGGTCATTACTACAATCCGGACTTCCGCACACCTCAGGGAGACGAGCGCATCGAGGGATACGTCACCGACATCATCACCGACGTGACGCTGGAGTGGCTCCGGAATCAGCGCGACCCGGAGCGCCCCTTTATGCTGATGTGCCAGCACAAGGCGCCGCACCGGAGCTGGATGCCGGGACCGGGCCATCTCCACATGTACGATGAAGAGATGATCCCCGAGCCGGAGACGCTCCTGGATGACTACACGGGCCGAGCCAGTCCCGCGGCGAACCAGGAGATGACGATCGCCCTGCACGCTCGACCGGCGTACGACCTGAAGATCACCCCTCCGGACCCGGACAACGAACAGGACGCCAACTCCTGGAACTCGCTCTACGAGCGTTTCACTCCGGAGCAGAAGGAGGCGTGGGACGCGGCGTACGATCCACGCAACGAAGCGTTCAGGGAAGCCGATCTTCAGGGGGACGATCTCACGCGCTACTACTACCAGCGTTACATCAAGGACTACCTCCGCTGCATCGCCTCGGTGGACGACAACATCGGACGGGTGCTGGACTACCTGGATGAGTCGGGTCTGGCCGATAACACCCTGGTGATCTACAGCTCGGACCAGGGCTTCTTCCTGGGAGAGCACGGCTGGTACGACAAGCGTTGGATGTATGAGGAGTCGCTACGCATGCCCTTCGTGGCCCGCTGGCCTGGGCGCATCGAGCCCGGGACCCGGATCGATGCCATGATCCAGAACATCGACTACGCACCGACCTTCCTGGACGCCGCCGGCCTGCCGGTGCCTGAGGACATGCAGGGGATGAGCCTCCTGCCACTCATGGGCGCGGAAGAGCCGTCCGGGTGGCGCAGCAGCATCTACTACCACTACTACGAGTTCCCCGCCGTTCACATGGTGGCGAAGCACTACGGCGTCCGGACCGAGCGCTACAAGCTGATCCACTATTACGAGACCGACGAGTGGGAGTGCTTCGACCTGGAGCGGGATCCGCAAGAGATGAACAGCGTCTACGGTCAGCCGGAGTATGCGACGATCGTGGAGGAGTTGAGGGCCGAGCTGGGCCGACTCCGAGAGCTATACGGAGAGACGAATCATGGTACCGGAAGCGACCCTTCTGCTTAACCGCCGCGATGTCGCATCGCTGCTCGCACCTCAGGACTACCTGGAGTTGGTGGTGGGAGTCGCCGAGACGTACGCAGGCAGACCATTCAACTTCTTCGAGAGCTGACAGTGTCGCGAACCCATTCACGCTCACGTCCCTGCCTGGGGGGTGCCGCCGCGCTGCTGACGGCTCTTGCCCTGCACCCTCTCCCCGGAATAGCCCAAACGAGCGAGGCGGTCCTCCACCCCGCCGGATCCGCGGCCACCGACACCGACACCACCGCCCCCAGGGGCAACGACGTGCCGAACGACCGGTGGTTCCCCGATGGTACCACCTTCGCCCCGCTGATCGTGGCTCCCAGGGAGGTGGCCCTGAGAGGGTCGCTGGTGATGGCCAATCGCGGGGGAAAAGACGACTTCGGAGATACGCATGCGGAGGCCGAGGCGGGCATCGGATACCGGACCAACGTGGTGAGGCTCCGGAAAGGCTCCGCCGAGGGCCTCACCATCGATCTGGGCTTCGAGGTGGGGATCTTCTCCCGTTTCTACCTGGGGAAGCTCCGGCGCGAGCTGATCCACGCCGACTACCGGGTAGGGGTGCCCTTCTCCTTCGCCTATCGGGATTGGGAGGGCCGCTTCACCGTCCTCCACGTCAGCTCCCATCAGGGTGATGATTACCTGCGACGCTTCGAGCTCACTGCCACCAGCACCTCACAGGACGGGTTCGAGCTGATTCTCGCTTGGCGAGTGGGGGCGAGTGTACGCCTCTACGGTGGCGGCTACGCCCACTACCACGTCAGTGGCGGTGTCCCGAGCAGTGGAGGATATGCAGGATTCGAATGGGATCCTGAACCGACGGGGAACGGTACGGCCGTCTGGCCCTTCGTGGCCGCCCACATGGGAGCCGTGAAGGGCCAGGACGACCTGGCCGCAACGGGAGCGGTCGGAATGGCCGTGCGGCTCGGGGGGGTCGTCATGCGCTGGGAGGTGCGAGGCCACACCGGACCCTCGCCCATGGGGCAGCACTACGAGAACACCGAGAGCTTCATCGGTATCGGTCTCCAAGTGACTCCACCATCCTGGTAAGCGGCTTTCATCACCTCCATGTCCTGTCAGGTAGACGAAACGACCCGTGCCGGACCGGACTCGAACGACACTTCAGGAGAAGTCAGCATGGGAGCAAAGACAGTCTTTCCTGGGACCTGGACGGCCCTCTCGATGGTGGGTGGTGCCGCCCTCATCATCCTGGCGGTCGGCTGTGCTTCAGGACCGTATTCGGGGCCCTATCGGGGGCCCATCCCCCCACCCATGGACCTGTCGGGGACGTGGATCCTGAACATGGATGAGAGCGACAACGCCAACTCGATCCTGGGGGAGGCCCAAGAGCGACTCTCCGGCAGGGGTGGAGAGGAAGGTCAGATG
>SDBT01016437.1_pt1 | contig 11707 bp, 10 predicted proteins | sample 2277101 | NCBI WGS metagenome assembly SDBT01 (sample SAMN10404973, study PRJNA504765) | marine sediment metagenome | isolation source: marine sediment core GS10_PC15, 103 cmbsf | place: Arctic Ocean: Southern Knipovich Ridge | collected 2010
GGTCTACCAATAGATAGGTTGCTTCAATTGTCTTGTTCTGAAGTTCCTCTTCTGAATCAATTACTACCGTTTCTGCACGAAGACTCCTGCCAGTAGCCACATCAACCAAGCGGATGCTTAAAACCAATCTTTCATTCAATTTTATCAGCTCTCCAACGACAATTTGCTCTGCTGCAAGTAACTTCCCAATCTCAACGGCACAAGCTTCATCGGTACAATCCGAAAGAGCGAATTCCTGTGCAGTAAGTATTTCCTCAATATTTGTATAGCTAAGAACAGAGAAGCGTTGGGTTTTAATCAGGGCTGTTTCTACTATGTTTCTACAGGCAGAAACTACAGATTTTGATATCTCGGTACCTGTTGTCAAGTTGCGAAATGGTAACCTTTCCCTCATCGTTGGCTTCAGCCTTCTCGTAAGTTACGCTTACGCTTGAAAATGCCTTTTAGTTGTGGGCTGTAGCCTTCGATGTGCTGCCAACTCCTAAACCCCATTGACTTTTTACCTTTACATCAGTATTTTGGTACTTCCTCAACGACGATAATCAACAGACAGTTCAACCGCATTCACGAGGCAGAAATATGAGTAACACGAAAAGGCGAAATATCGGTATAAGCGCCCACATCGACGCCGGCAAGACCACCCTTACCGAGCGCATTCTTTATTATTGCAGCAAGATCCACCGGGTACACGAGGTGCATGGGAAAGACGGCGTCGGCGCCACCATGGACAGCATGGAACTGGAAAGAGAGCGGGGCATTACCATCGCTTCGGCCGCGACTACTGTCGACTGGAAAGACCACAGCATCAACATCATCGACACACCGGGACATGTAGATTTTACAATCGAGGTTGAGCGCGCGCTGCGGGTGCTGGATGGCGCTATCCTGGTTCTCTGCGCAGTCGGCGGCGTGCAGTCCCAGACAATTACCGTGGACCGGCAACTCAAACGTTATGGGGTGCCCCGCCTGGCTTTTGTAAACAAATGCGACCGGGTAGGAGCGGATCCTGAAAAAGTAACCGCGCAGCTAAGAGAAAAGCTGGGAGCAAAGGCGGTACTGGTGCAGTTGCCCATCGGACTGGAGCATGAATTTCACGGCATCGTTGACCTGATCAGTATGGAAGCCCTGTATTTCGAAGGGAATATGAACGAATCGATTCGCAGGGCCGAGATCCCGGAAGATTTGAGAGAAAAGGCCGCAGCCTTTCGAGAGAAACTTGTGGATGCCGCTACTCTTTTCTCCGACGAACTGGCCGAAGTAGTCCTCGCGGACGAAAGCCTCGAAGAAGAGGGCCTCGGAAACCGGGGAATAGAAGCACTGCTGCGCCAGGCGATCCGCCGGGGCACCCTGGCCCGGGAGCTTACACCCGTTTTTGTCGGTTCGGCTTACAGGAACATCGGTGTTCGGCCTCTGCTGGACGGCGTTGTAGACTTTCTACCGGCTCCTGAAGAGGTGGAGAACCGGGTCCTGGATTTGGACCGGCAAGAAGAAGCAATGCTGCTGCAGTCGAAACCAGATCTCCCCACCGTGGCTCTGGCCTTTAAGCTGGAAGACGGCCAATACGGCCAGCTGACCTACATCCGTATTTACCAGGGTACGGTCCGCAAAGGGGATGAGTTGTACAATTCCCGCCAACAGAAACGCTTCCGTGTCGGCCGTTTACTGCGCATGCACTCCAACGATGCCGAGGATATCCCGGAAGCTTCGTGCGGCGATATTGTGGCCCTCTTCGGCATTGATTGCGCCTCCGGAGACACCTTTACTCAAAACGATCCAAACCTCTCTATGAGCTCCATGTATGTTCCGGAACCGGTCATTTCCCTGGCTGTTGCGGCCAAGGACAAGAGAACCGAGGACAGCTTGTCCAAGGCCTTGAACCGCTTTACTAAAGAGGACCCCACCTTTCGCAGCCACGTAGACCCGGAATCCGGAGAGACCATCATCTCCGGTATGGGGGAACTGCATCTCGACGTCTACATTGAACGGGTTCGGAGAGAGTACCGGGTCGAGGTTCAAACGGGCATACCTCAGGTGGCTTATCGGGAAACCATTACCCGGCAGGTCGCCTTCGATTATACCCACAAAAAACAAACCGGTGGTTCGGGTCAATATGCCCGGGTTGTCGGTCTTATTGAACCCAATGCAGAAGCCCATTACGAGTTCAGCAATAACATCAAGCGCGGGGCAATACCCTCCGAGTATATCCCCTCCTGCGAAAAGGGTTTTGAAAGCTGTCTGAAAAAAGGCGGCCTGATCGGTTTTCCGATTACCGGTGTCAAAGTTACGGTTAATGACGGTAAGCACCACCCGGTAGACTCGTCGGATCTCGCCTTCCGAAACGCCAGCATCGCCGCTTTCCGCGAAAGCTATTCCAAAGCAGGCCCGGAGATCCTCGAGCCGATTATGCAGGTGAGCGTCGAGGGACCCTCCGAATATCTGGGGAGTATCTTTGCCGGCATTAATCAGCGCCGGGGTATCATCATAAGCAGTTCGGAAGACGGAAATTTTTCCAGAATCGATGCGGAGGTACCACTTACGGAAATGTTCGGCTATTCTACGGTGCTCCGGTCGACAACTCAGGGCAAAGCGGAGTTCTCGATGGAGTTCTGCAGGTATGCTCGGGTGCCCGGCAGTATTGCCCAGGAGCTGATCGAAGAATATCAACAATCGAGGAAAAACCATGGTTAAACGTGAATTAAACGAACGCAGCCCGCTCAGGATTCTGGAACGGTCCATCCACGGGGGGCTGGGCGCGGGAAATCTGGGTTTCATTGCCGCCCGCAAAGGTATCGGTAAAACCGCCTGTCTGGTCCATATTGCCACGGATCAGCTCTTTCAGGGGAAACAGGTCATTCATGTATCATTCTCCCAGGATACCCGGCACATCATCGACTGGTACGAGGATATATTCAAAGAAATCGCGGGTAAGTTCGATCTGGAGTCCGCAATGCGCGTACACGATGAGCTTATCAAGCAGCGCATTATCATGAACTTCAATCAGCAGGGGCTGCACCTGGCAAAAGTGATTAAAAGCCTGCAGGCATTGATCCGCGACGGCCACTTTGAGGCCAACTGTATCGTTGTTGACGGCTACGATTTTGCCCAGAGCAACAGAGAAGAGCTCAGTCAGGTCCGACAATTTTGCCGCGAACAGGGGTTAGAAATCTGGTTCAGCGTCTCTCTGGGCACCGGAGAGAGCCCCTGCAACCTGGAAGGCATACCGGAGCTTATCGAACCGTATCTCGAGGAGATCGATGTTTTGATCTGCCTGCAGCCGAAAGGGAAACAAATCCATCTGCAGCTGCTCAAAGACCACGAAATCAGGCCGGACGAGAACCTGCATCTCCTTCTCGATCCCAAAACCATGCTCATCGCCCGCGAGACAGCTGTTGAGGAGCGGTAGTATTAGGGCGAGCTATCCGGCTCAAGCTCCAGCCAGGCGCAAGGAATTTTTCAAGCGTAAGCGTATCTTACGAGAGGGCTGAAATGCCAACTCGATCCAGAGCGCTCGATCCAAAGCGCTCGATCAGACAATTCCAGCTCTTCCGATTCCCGAAAATCTTGCTATAATAACAAGAAATTGAGCCGGAATTGCACATGGACCTGGTAATTTTTCACTATCATTTCTTGACCGGTGGAGTAACCACCGTGGTAACACGCGCCATCGAGGCCTTTCGCCGGTACCTTCCGGGAATTGGCAAGATTACCCTGGTGGCCGGCAGAATTCCTCTGGAGCCGAGCTGGCTAAAGAGTTTGGCAGTGGAGGTCCATCAGCTCCCGGAAATCGATTACCTCGACGCAAATGCATTGAGTGATCCGGCCGGCGACAGCGGCAAATTGGCCGGGCTGCTGCTGGGCCTCTTTTCGTCTACCGAATCGATCTGGTGGGTACACAATTTTCACCTGGGTAAGAACCCCCTATTCACCGAAGCCCTGCTGGAGATCGCTGAAAACAGCGCCCAGCGTATGATTCTTCAGATCCACGATTTTCCCGAAAGCGGACGCTATTTGAACCTGCTCACTCTTTCCCGATTCTTAAACCGAGATTTCGTTAATCGCGGTTTCATTAACCACGGTTTCATTAACCGCCCTCTCTACCCGCAGGTTCCGAACGTACACTACGCTGTGCTCAATCAACGGGATTACGATCTACTCCGAAAAGTCGGGCTTTCCCGGGTAAGCCTGCTGGAAAACCCGGTTTCGCCGTACCTTCCGGAAAGGGAAGGAACACCGGCAGAAAAAGCCGTACTGAAAAAGAAGCTGTCCACCCTTTTCGGTAGAGTTTTTCCCCGGTACGATCCCGGGAAACCATTACTCCTGTACCCTGTCCGAGCAATCCGGCGGAAAAACGCCCTGGAGTCCGCACTGATCGCAGAGCTTTCGCCAGGCAGGGTCAACCTGGTCATCAGCCTGCCCGGACTTTCCAGCACGGAAAAACAGTATTCGAATCTTGTCGAAGCGCAATACCGGCTCGGCCGCATCCGGGGTCTCTGGGCCATCGGTGCTGCCAACACTCTTCCTTTCGAAGACCTGATCGGCGCCAGTGATCTCATTCTCTCCACCTCTGTCCAGGAGGGATTTGGGTATCTGTTCATCAACGCTCTGCAGTGGCGCCTGCCCCTCCTGGCCCGTGATCTGGATATTCTCGAAGGCCTTAAGCCGATGTTTTCAGATTATCCGGCTCATTTTTACCGGGAGCTCCGGGTCTCCCTCTCCCGGGATCTGCGCCAAAAGCTTTCCGGGACTTACCGGCGCAAGATAGAAAATTTGCAGAAGCAGTTCCCCGAGAAGATTTTTTCAAGGCAAGATTTGTCCTTCTTAACGGATACGATGCAACGCTTCTTTGAGCAGGACCCGGTCGAGTTTTCCTATTTGCCGGCCCGGGAGCAGGAATCTGTTCTAGAATCCCTGGAATCCACAGCCAGGCGGGAGGAACTCCGGGACCTGAATGGGCCGCTCCTCGAAGCTCTTGAAAAACTGCTCGAAACCGAGCCTCCCGATAAATCAGGTCCGGTGGAAGAAAGGTTCGGCTTCAAGGCTTTTGCCCACGCCTTTCAAAGGCTGTGCAGTCAAACGGGGTCGCCGTTACCCTCCGGAAGATTTTCACAGGAAAGAGATATTCAAACGCAGATTCTACGCTACTTCTTGAAAAAGGAGTACCTGCGCCTCCTTTACGATTGACGCTAGAACCCAAGAACCAGCCCGGTTGCCCCAGGACGCTTTCCCCACTACAATAGACATGAGGATATTATCAATGGAAGCACAGCAAGAAGAAGCAGACCTGAAGGAGAGGGGCCTCGAAGAAATTATCGAAATGCTGCCTTACATAAAGGACGCCACAGCAGCGATCAGCGAGATCCTCCTGGCCAACCTGGTCATGATCGGCGAAATTCCCGCACCCACCTTCGAGGAGGAACGGCGGGTGGAGTTTTTGCAGAACCGCTTTACCGAGAGCGGGCTGCAGAACTCCTCCACCGATGAAATGGGTAACGCTCTGGGCATCCTTCCCGGCACAGATGATGAACGGAACATTCTGGTTGTAAGCCACGCAGATACCGTTTTTCCGGCCAGCGTGGATCATACGATTTCTGTTCACCCCCGGTTTGTGAAAGGACCCGGTGTCGGGGACAATGCCCTGGGACTGGCAGTCGTTGTAACCCTGCCGATGCTTCTCGATCTGCTCGATATCCAATTAACTTCCAATCTGATCCTGATGGGAGCTTCCCGCAGCCTGGGCCGTGGTAATCTGGAAGGCATGCGCTTCTTCCTGTCCAACACCAAGATCCCCCTGCAGGCCGGCGTTTCGGTGGAAGGCTTTTCCTTAGGCCGGCTTAGTCACCACTCCATCGGCATGATGCGGGGAGAGATCGCCTGCACCGTTCCCGAGGAATACGATTGGACCCGCTTCGGCGCCGTCGGCGCGATTGTTACCTTGAATGAAGTGATCAACAAAATCCTCGAGATTCCCCTGCCCCGGCGCCCACGTTGTGCCATCGTTCTGGGTTCGGTAGAAGGCGGGCAGTTGTTCGACACGGTGGCCACCGATGCCCTGCTGCGCTTCGAGATACGCAGCGAATCCGAGGGGCTCGAGGAGTCGATCTACCAGCAGATCGGGGATATTGTGTCCGAAGTCGCCTCGCAGACAGGCGCGGATGTGAATCTGGATATCTTTGCCCAGCGCAACCCGGGGGGAATCGCCTTCTCGCATCCACTGGCCAAATCCGCCAGAAGAATCATGCAAGCGCTGAATATACAGTCCCGCAAGTCACCCTCCACCTCCGAGCTCTCCGCTTTTATTGACCACAAGATCCCGGCGATTACCGTCGGCATGAGCGGCGGTGAGCATCAGAATCAAATCAACGAGACGGTCCTGATCCAACCGATTTTTACCGGCCTGGCCCAGCTTATCGGGATTCTTATGGCCATAGACCGAGGATACTGCAGTGAATATTAATACCTGGTTAAAAACCAACACCTTTCATCATTCCGACTTCCAGGACCTGGTTCGACTGGTAAAGGAAAAGGAAAAACAGGACCTGACCGTCTCGCTCTGCATCCCCACCCTGAACGAAGAGAAAACCATCGGAAAGGAAATCGTACTGTTCAAGTCCGAGCTCATGACCCGCTATCCTCTCCTCGACGAGATAGCGGTCATCGATTCCGGCTCAGTCGATAAAACTGTTGACGTGGCCTCCGCTTTTGGCGCCGATGTCTACCTTTCGGCGGATATATTAAAGGAACTGGGCGAAAAGAAGGGGAAAGGGGAAAACCTCTGGAAAGCAATCTATCAGCTCAAGGGCGACATCATCGTCTACATCGATGCCGACATCAAGAACATCCACCCGCGATTCGTCTACGGTCTGGTGGCGCCGCTGATCTACCGATCCAAAATGAAGTATGTCAAGGCATTTTATGACCGCCCCCTGGCCTCCTCCCATGGGGTGCGGCCGTCGGGAGGAGGCCGGGTAACGGAAATCCTGATTCGACCGCTTTTCTCCCTCTTTTTTCCGGAGTTGACCGCCATCATCCAACCCCTATCCGGCGAATATGCCGTGCGGCGCGAGGTCCTGGAACAGATACCATTTCCTATAGGATACGGGGTGGAGACCTCGCACCTGATCGATGTATATCACGAGTGGGGGATGGAGGCATTCGCCCAGACCGATTTAGATCGCCGGGTCCATCGCAACCAGGGCACCCTTGACCTGGGCAAGATGGCTTTCGGTATCCTGCAGACCTTTCTGAACCGGGTCCGGTCGTTGGGCATACTCAAAGACCTGCCCGACCTAAGCACGACCTTACGTCAGTTTCAGGCCCAGGGCGATGTTTTCGAGGAAGTTGCCCAGGAAATCCAGGAGGAGGAACGTCCCCCGATGATAGAAGTGCCCCAATACCGGGAAAAATTCAATCTATGACACCAGGCTCAATTTCGGAATTTCTGGCTCAAAACCTCTTCACCGTGCTCATCGCGGTGTTAGTCCTCAACCTCGTACAGCGGCGCTACCAAAGCCAGGCACAAAAAAAGCGCCTGGCTACGCTCCTGCTCGCTATCCTGATTCTTCTGCTCATGGGTGCTGCGGCTACCATCCAACATTTCCAACTCCACGATTCACTGCTGCTGCCGGTCTTTCTCTTGTTGGCAGCGACTGCCTACCTGTTTCGCGGGCACTTTTTTCCTTTTTCCCTGCATTGCCGGAAATGTGGAAAGAACCTTCCATTAAAAATCGTTCTGTTTTTCGATTCCAACTGCTGCGAGGTGTGCTGTCCTCAATCTCCGGGTGGCGGAGATTCGTCGGCCTGATTTCGATGTAAATTTAAACATGGTTTAAAAAATTTTGAAGTTCAACAAGCTTCTGCTGAGCTGCTGTCCGCAGGAAACCAATATCTCCGCCACCGACAATAAGGCTATAGCCCAAACCGACAGCAACTTCAAGTTCGTCGATTGTAGGAGCGGGGCAGGCAGCGAACTTTCCCGCTTTTTGTGAGGCTTTAGCCAATTTTCGCATGGCTTGCAGTAATTCTTTTGATTTGTTGATTGTTGTGTCAATCGGAAGTCCCAACTGGATCTTCATATCATCGGGACCAAAGAAAAGACAATCGATTCCTTCAGTCTCCGCGATTTCATCAACAGCATCTCCAGCTACGACAGTCTCTATTTGTGCCAAAACCAATATTTCCTGTTTTTGAAAATAATCTCTTCCATCTAAATCGATGACTCTCCGGCCGCCGTATGATCTCATCCCCAATGGAGGGAAATGAAGAGATGCTGATACTGCCCGAGCCTCCTGCTTCGTATTCACCATGGGTATCATAATTCCAGAGGGATACATGTCCGCCACCAATCCCAGAAAATCAGTTGAATGACCGGGAACCCGGACAACTGGGTCAATTTGCATCAAGGAAGCGGTTCTTACAGCCTGCAAGATTGTGTCATAAGTATGCTGGCCGTGTTGGCCGTCAATCCAGACAAAGTCCCATCCTTTGGCCATTCCCTCAATTATTCCGGCGGCGGGATACATATTGTTCAGTCCCAACACAATTTTACCTTCCCGCATTTTGCTGAGCAGTTCATTTTTCATCTTTTTTTACACCTGTGTTCTTTCAATTCAAGGATTTTAAATAGTCAGCCAGCTTCTGTGCAGTGCGCGTGTAGGCCAGGGTTTGAGATTCGAAGGTAACTCCTCCCACATGAGGTGAAATAAGGAGATTTTCGTGTTCCCCGGCATAGACGATTAACGGATGTTGTTTCAGCCGAGAGTCCCATTCACCCGTGATCACATCTAATCCGGCGGCTCCAACTCTACCACTTTCCAGGGCTTCTAATAGAGCATCCTCATCGATTATTGTACCTCGCGAGGTATTTATTATTATGATTCCTTCTTTCATTTTCGAAAAAGCAGTTCGTCCGATTAAACCGTAATTTTCCTTGGTAAGATGAATATGGATGGAGAGAATGTCCGAATTCCTCAAGACGTTGTCAAAATCCACCTGCTCAATGCCCGCCGCCGATATTTTCTTGAGGTCGCAGGCAATAACTTTCATGAGAAAGCTCTTTGCATAACTGGCAACCATCTTTCCCAGTCGCCCATAGCCAAGGATTCCCAAAGTCTTTCCACGTAATTGATAACCCCGGAAACGGTCCCTTGCCCATATGCCCTGCTTGACTGACTCGAAACCCCATGGAATTTTTCTGGCAACACCCAACAGCAGTGCCCAGGTCATTTCCGCGGTTGCAGTTATTTTTTTGAGCACTTCATAGTCGTCTTTAAGGCTGATGATGTCTACTCCCTTTTCTTTTGCGTACTCAATATCAATATGATCAAGCCCTGTTGAGGGAGTGGCAATTACTCTTAATTTTTTTGCTGCACCAAGGATTTTTCTATCTACCAAAACTTTAAGTGAACAAAGATAGGCGTCAAAATCGGGTATTAATTTTAACAATCGTTCTGGACTGGATTCTTCATTGGTAACCTCTGCAACCTCCTCAAGAGCTTTCAACGCTTCAGAGGCAAAAAATGGCCAGTCCAGATTGAGAACTTTGTACTTTTTTACAATTTCTGTGCCTACAGACTGTTGCTGAGGAGGAATGAACGATTACTCATCGTCATGTGTATTTTCCCGCTTGAAGTAGGTTTTGTAGTGTTGAAAATGTTGTTCCATCACCTCTTCTAGCCTGCTAATTTCTTTCTTTGTTATTGCATCATAGATAAGTTCATGTTTGAAAAACGGCTTTCCTTCCGATGATGCAGGAAACATGTGATTCGGGTTTATTTTTTGTAACCTCAAGAAAAACTCCAGTACGATGATACCCATTTGGGATAACATTTTGCTTTTTGAGCTCTCGATCAAGGTCCGGTGAAACAGGGTATCTATTTTTCTACGTTTAGATACAGTTTTTGACCGAGACATAACTTCGGTCAAATCTCTTAACTTAATCAGGTCCTGCTCTTCTATCCGTTCAATAACCAGAGGAAGGACCGCCATTTCCAGAATATATCTTGCTTCGAACAGGTCTTTCAAACTTTCATGGTCCATCATTACGTGTAAGCCCCATGCAGCATGAGCGATAGCTTCATCCATATTGAAATCTTTTATCGTTGCCCCCTGACCCTGTCTTACATCGAGGATGCCGTACATTTGTATTTGTTTTACTGCCTCTCTGACAGTTGCCCTGCTTACTCCAAGCATCTCAATCAATTCTGTTTCAGTAGGTATTCGATCTCCCGGTTTTAGATCATTTTCAATGATATATTGTTTGATTTGCTCAGTGACCTGAGAAGAGAGTGTGTTTCGTACCGGTTCTTTCATGCTTTCTCCTCTGTTTCATTTAGTATAGGTTGGATAGAGCTAAAGGTCAACATATTTATCTGATAACCAGTTAAAAATATACTTGACAATTTATTCATCATATAATATATTAACCGATAACCTGGTATTATTTTGATAACAAGTAGGAAACGGTTGTGGATATATCAGCCGGAAAAACTGAATGAGTGTCTGGTATAAACATGAGGGCAATGAGGGTTTCGACAAAACTTAAAAAAAAGGGGATTCTGAGGGAGCTTAGACGGAGCAGTTTATTCTATCTTCTTCTCTTGCCTACCTTCGCCCTGATTTTAACCTTCAACTACTATCCGGCTCTGTCCGCTATCTACCATGCTTTCTTCAAATGGAGTGTTATAGAAAAAGAGATATTCATTGGTCTGGACAATTTCAAAAGAATGGTACGGGACCCCATCCTGGGGACTTCTATTGTCAACCTGCTTCAGTTGGTGGGCGTTAGAGTTGTTATCAGTGTGGTCGTTCCTTTTACGGTTGCTGAGCTCTTTTTTGCTGTAAAGAATATGCGAGTCCAGTACTGGTATCGAGTGGTAATACTACTGCCCATGATTGTTCCAGGGATGGTTAACCTCTTAATCTGGCAATTTATTTTTAGCCCTCATCTGGGCATGATCAACTCCTTTTTAGGCGCCCTTGGGCTGGAAAGGTTTCAAAATGACTGGCTGGGAAACCCGAATACGGCCCTCTACTCTCTTATGTTCAGGGGATTTCCATGGTTAGTAGGTAGAGGGGTAGCGGGTGCAGGGGTGCTTATTTTCTTGGCTGGATTGTTTGCCATACCGCAAAGTCTTATGGATTCTGCCAAGCTCGACGGTGTTACCGGATTTAGAAGAATTTTCTATCTAGACATTCATTTTGTAATAGGCCAGATCAAGCTGTTTATTATCCTGGGATTTATTAACGGAATGCAGAACTTTGGCGAGATTCTGGTACTCACCCAGGGTGGACCTATCAACCGGACCATGACTCCTGCTCTGCACATGTACTATGAGGCTTTTAGCTATGACCGCTTAGGGTACGCCAGTTCGATAGGTTTTGCGATGTTTCTCATCTTACTGATACTCACCTACATCAACATGAGGTTTGTCAAGAGCAAGACGGAATATGAAGCTTAAAACAATGAATGAGAAAGAACAACGCTTGGTCGGCAGTAGAAGAAAGTACAAGCTAGAATATCACCAACTGATAATACATTTTGTTGTTATGTGCCTGTTCATTATGATGCTATATCCGCTGGCATTCACTTTATTCGCTTCGTTTAAAAATCAAAGCCAGTTTGATTATCAGAGGTGGTCGCTTACCTTTCCCTTGCGGTACCAAAATTACAATCTTGCCTTTCGAAGTACCTGGAGGTATATGATAAACA
>SDBT01016438.1_pt1 | contig 11707 bp, 14 predicted proteins | sample 2277101 | NCBI WGS metagenome assembly SDBT01 (sample SAMN10404973, study PRJNA504765) | marine sediment metagenome | isolation source: marine sediment core GS10_PC15, 103 cmbsf | place: Arctic Ocean: Southern Knipovich Ridge | collected 2010
GCGTAGGAACCATCTTTTTTCAATTGTTCCTCCCTGGGACCAATTGGTAATTATCCCAGAACTTGGGATTGTTCGGGCATAGAGATAAGGAATTTTTCCATAGATAACATAGATTCTTAAATCGAACTTTTTATTTTTTACCACCGGGACATTGATGGCATCTTCACAGACTACATCCCTTTTTACGAGTTTTTTTAAAAAATCCTTATTTCCGGTGATATTCATAAACCTCCAGCCAAAATCTTTTCGCCGGCTTACAATCTTTCCCTTCCTGAACAAAAAATTTGTATACCATTCCTGGGGGCTTAAATAGGTAATGCCCTTACCCATTGCGCCATATCGTGGTTTAACATAAAGTTTTTTCCCTTCATCTAATAGACGGATTAAGTCAGAAAATGTCTTAACCCTGTATTGATAAGGAGTAGGAATGCCTTTTCTATTCAGGAGGATCCGCGTCTTTTGTTTGTTCCGATTTAATTTAAGAGATTCTACATCATTGACAAAAGTCAATTTTTTATGCTTGTAATAATCTTTTAATCTCTTTTCTGCCTGATCAAAAAAATCATTAAATTTTTCTCCAAATGATTGGTCGCCATAAATCTTGGGCCCCAAAAATCTATTCTCAATATTTTTATCCCAGTATTTAAACGGAAAGAAAAACATAACCTTTATCGAATCTAAATCTATGACAGGTAATTTTCCTTTTAAAAAGTCTTCAAAACTACACTCCTTAAGCTCGATAGACCTCTTATTCAATCTGTCCTTGTAACCTACGAATTTCTCAAATGAACAAAAAGAAAGAGGTCCTCGGGAGAGTCTATCTCCGATAACCAGAACTGCCCGTCTTTTGTTTTTTGGTTTTGGAAAATGCCGCATGTTGTTACCTTATTTTTTAAGGGATGATGGTTGTCTTTTTAATGTAAGCAGGCAGTCTGGTTAAGCCTTTATTGGCAATCTCCAGAAGAATTGGTAAAATCTGCTTGCTGTATCTGCGGGAACTGGATAGGGGAGAAAGGCCCGGATAACCATATATGCAGATATGTGCTATTCCATCTACAACATAGGATGGTTTATCCAACTGCGTAGGACGGGTGGTTTCGATAGGCCCAGGGAAGTCAACAGACAAGTCCAGAATCACTCCCCCGGGATTAAGGAGTTTCAACATATCTTTAGTAATAAGATGAATTTTTTTATCACGATATTCTTTTGGCCAACAAATTCCGTTTATCACCATATCTTTGTTTTTAAGATGATGTTTAATAAACCTGTATTCGTATTTGCGTAATATTTTTACCTGAGCCCCCAAAGAAAAGGCAACTGACAAAGCGCCGGTAGCAATCTCCCCATAGCCCAGGCATAATATATTGCAATCGCGGGGCGACTTCAACGCCTCTTTAAAGGCCAAAATCATAGCCTGTTCGCCTGACATCCTGGTGCAATCGATCAATCTTTCACCCGCTGGATTAACTATTTGCTCCATAGCTATTGCCCGCAACTTATACTTTTTAAGCATGGCTATATTAATTGGGCTTTGCTGGCCATGGACCATACAAAAGACAATATTATTCTTCTTCATCATCGCAAGCTCTTTAGGTGTTGGAAACTTAAGCTTTACTACAATGTCTTTACTATAGACCTCCGAAGATTCTTTTATAATAGCGCCGGCTTTTTTATATTCGCCGTCATAAATAAACATCTTCCTCCCGGCATTCTTCTCTACAAATACCCTGTGTCCCCCGTTAACCAATCGTCTTACCTCAGGGGGGAGCAGTACTACCCGCAGATCAAGACCTCTAGCTCTTTTTTCTCTAGTTATACCAATATCCATTATGTGCTTATTATACCAAAAAACTATGGTTACGTCAATTGGGATGAGAATAAGTTCTTCTTTTATTTTCTGGCCAACTGTGTTATAATGCTGTTTTAATAATGTAATTTCTAACTAGAGGAGGTTTAAACCTCCTCTACATATTGGGGTAAGAAATGGATCTGGAAGAAAGGTGGGATAGGGCAGTTAAAAGAACAGAGATCATAAGATCGCGATTGGGTAAACTCTCAACCTTTGAAGATACGGGTCTGCCTTATATATTTCTGGCTGAATCCAGTGTAAATATCGGCGATACTGTGGTTAGAAGGGGTAAGATTCTAGCCCATAAACCGTTAATCGTTTTGCCGCGACATTTTCCTCAATTTGACGGATTTGACTTTGAAAAAGATTACCATGTAAACGATGATGTGGTCAGGACGCTTCTCTTGATGAGAGGGATAACCTTCCCTTCTTTAAGATACAGTAACGAAATCTCTACCGTGGAAGTACATGAACAATCATTGGAAAAGGCAAAAAAATATTTCTCTTTGGAGCTAGAGAAAAAGGAAGACGTGCAATGCGGCCTTATCATCGGTTCGGAGGACGCCTGGCAGTTCTCAATTCTTATTTACGTAGATATCTTAATGACAAAATCGGTCTCTAATGATATAACCAAGTTACTGGGTGACTTTAAGAAAAAAATGGGGCTGAATTAGGCTTTCAATTGGGTAATGAGCACTTTTAAAAATGAATTCTCCTGGTCAAAATCCAGAGATGAAATATTCAGGGAATGTCAGAGAAAATATTATTATGGTAAATACGGTTTCTGGGATGGATGGAATTTTAATGCCAACCCTGATATCCGGGAAGTTTATATTCTCAAACAACTTAAATCGCGCTATATGTGGAAGGGCGAGGTTGTTCATCATATAATCAGCGAAATTATAAAAGACCTTGGCGAAGAAAGATACTATCCTCTGGATTACTACCTAAGTTCGCTGAAAACGCGAATGAGAAATGATTACCGGATGTCAGCCAACAGGCGCTACCGGCAATATCCCAAAAAAACTGTCGGGCTGTTTGAGCATGAATACAATATTGCAGTGCCGGATGAAGAATGGCTTAAACTATATGAATCTGCTGAAAACTGTATAAAAAATTTCTTTAATTCATCTTTTTATCAATCCTGCCGCAACAAAAATACCCTCAAAGTACTCCAGAATGAAAAAACCGAAAAATTCACCTTTGACAATACGACCGTCTGGGTCAAATTGGACCTGGTTCTTAAAGAAAATTCCGAGATTACCATAATCGACTGGAAAACCGGCCGGTTTCCGGATAACGATTTTTCCATACAGTTAGGCTGTTATTGTCTATACGCCATGCAAAAATGGGGCCTGACCTCTGATAAAATAAGCGCAATTCAAGTCAACGTTAATATTTTGCAGAACATCACTTATAAGATAGATGAAGATATGTTAAACAGGGTGCAATCTTATATGAAAAATTCTATCTCCAGTATGAAAAAACTGCTCTATGACCCGAAAAACAACATGGCCCGTAAAGAAGACTTTAACTGTACAGACAATGAAAAGGCCTGTCGAATGTGCAATTTTAAAAAAATATGTAAGCACTAGCTATAAATAATAACGGGAGGAAATGGATGTGGAATATAGCAGGCAAGAAAGAAGGGTATGCAAAAGAATAAAGTATCAATTTATGACCAGATTTCGAATCTATCCGCAAAAAGGGGCCAAAGAATCACACAAGTGGGACATAGCTACTATCCGAAATTTAAGTGCAGGAGGCCTCCTTTTTAATTATGATAAGAACCTGGCTGCCGGCACTGTGATAGAATTCAAAATTACATTACCATTCATTATAGAACCAACCCACTGCTTGGGAATGGTATGCCGGAGTGAACCATTCGGTAAAAGCTCTGACAGTAAACTTTACAAGATTGCCACCCATTTCATAGAGCTGGATGATGAAAAAAGAAAGATCATAACTATCCATGCTGAAAAGTATTATTCTCGAAAAAAACGAAAGAGAAATTGAAATACCTCAAGGATAATCAACTAATTAACCTCTGCCTGGATAAAAGCCCCCAGGCCTGGTCAGAGTTTGTAGAGCGATTTTCCAAGGTTATTTATTGGGCAATTAAAGATAAACTAAAAAGATCGGGCTATAGCTTCAAAGAACAAGACGTAGAGGATATCTACCAGGAAATATTCACCAAGATCTGGCAGGGTTCTAAATTAAAAGAAATAAAAAACAGCGAAAAAACATCTGGCTGGTTGGTTATGGTTGCCGGCAACGCTGCTATTGATTATTTCCGCAGGAAAAATAAAAAGGTGTCAAAGCACTATAACTACAGTGAGCAGAACGAATTAGAACTAGACGAAGAGCTGACGCTTTCAAATGATAACCCCCTGCAGGTTTTGTATACACAAGAAATAAAAGAAATCTTAGAGTCAGCACTGGAATCACTGACCTCCAGAGAACGAATAACCATAACCTTAAGTCATCTACACGGCAAAAAACATAGAGAAATAGCTGAACTCCTCAATATGCCGCTCAATACAGTCTCTACTATTATCTCCCGGACCAAACAAAGATTAAGGGGTAAGCTAAAAGAAAGGGGAATTGGGGCTGTTGAAGATATTTAAATTGAAAGAAAATGCCTGATTTTTGCGTCATTATAAGTGAGAAGAAACTTTGGTTAACGGATTGGGGAGCAGATAAATGGACATTACTGACCGCTTAATAAAAAAATATCTAACCGATAAGAGGACTGCGGCTGGACCTCGGCGTTCAAAAGATTGCCCATCTGAGGCCACATTGAACGCTTACATGGAAGGGTCTATCTCTAAAGCGGAAAGCGAAAAGATAACCCAGCACATCAGTCAATGCCTATTCTGCCTGGAACTGATTGAACAAGCCAGCAGGCAGGATATGTCAATAAGAGAACCCGGACCTTCAAGAGAAACTGTCCAGCGGGCTATCGAGATAGCCAAAAGGCAAAATCTGATAAAACCTTATTATCGGCTTAAAAAACACCTCTGGCTTATCGGCACAATAGTCAGCTTCGGATTATCTTTTGTCTTCTCAAGATATTTTCTTCAATTTCTCATCCTGGCGCTTATCTTAGGCATAAAATGGGCAGTACTAGATATTTCCGTAAACGGCAAGACCTCGATTATGATTTATGACTTCTGGCACAGGCCCCATACCCATCATCCCCGGAAAGACGAGAAAAAACACACCAAAAGATTCTCAGATTAACCTTCCTGAAGTTCTATTCCAAAAAAATTAAAATTTTTTGAAAGAAAATTGCCATTTTCTGCGTCATTATAAGTAGAGACTAGGTGAGGTCCAAATTTACCCCGTCTCTGTTTCGTTCTGTCTTGGATTTTTAGAAACGAAGCAAAACGAAACAAAACGGTGGGGCTCATCAGAAATCCCTAGATTCTTATCGGGCAATTTTGAACGGGATTAAATTCGCACAGCGACTTACGTCGGCCTAACGGCCTCCATAAGTCGCGTGCTCATTAAAGGAGGTGAGAATTATGATGACAGAAAACGGCACTTTTAAAATAGCACGGATGAACCGCATGGAAAGAGACGATTCCCTTAAGGCTGTGGTAGATATCATCACCAGCAGCAATATGATGATAAAGGGACTGAAGGTAGTAGATGGCAAAAATGGTCTCTTTGTTGGCATGCCTGGCCGTCAGGGCTCTAACGGTAAGTGGTATGACAGCGTTTATCCCCTTACCAAAGAGACTAAGGAAGAATTAACTCAAACAATATTAAGCGCTTACCAAGAAGCACAATAGCAGCGAATAAATCACTTGCAGGGAGGCAGGGATATGGCTGGAGAAAGAATAAATCTGGGTAGAAAAGGAGAGAAGATTGCCTATGAATTCCTGAGGAAAAAAGGCTATCGGATATTAACAGCCAATTTTTCCTGCCCCCTGGGTGAAATTGACTTGATAGCTGAAGACAGGGCCGGTGAAATCGTTTTCATCGAGGTCAAAACAAGAAAAGACTTCAGCTGTGGAACGCCCGAAGAATCTATCACCAAAAAGAAGAAGAAACAGCTTATAAAGACCGCCTTATTTTATCTCAAAGGGTATGGTCTGATACAACATCCATGTCGTTTTGACGTTGTCTCAATTTCTTTTATCAGGGATAGATTAGAGATAAAATTAATAAAAGATGCCTTTTGGTGTGAGGAGGTAGATAAATTATGCTGGCAAAGGTAGAATCCAGTACAGTTATAGGAATTGATGCTAAAAAAGTAGAGGTAGAGGTAGATATCGCTAATGGTTTACCTGGCTTTTCAATAGTTGGATTACCGGATATGGCGGTGCGCGAAAGCATAAACAGGGTAAAGGCAGCTATTAAAAATTGTGGATTTGACTTCCCGTCTAAAAAGATTACTGTAAACCTGGCCCCGGCCAATATAAAAAAGGAAGGACCTTGTTTTGACCTGCCCATGGCCCTGGGAATATTAACTGCCAGCGGTCAGATTAATCAGCAAGATTTAACCAATAAGGTCATCTGTGGTGAATTATCCCTTGACGGCCGATTGAGGCCGATAAAAGGGGCATTGCCCCGGGCCATCGGGATTAGAGAAACAAAAGAAAAGAGCCTGCTACTTCCCAGGGAAAACATTAAAGAAACATCCATTGTAAAAGGAGTGAAGATATATCCGATCAACAGTCTTACCGAAGCCGTAAGCCTCATAAAAGGAGAAATTCAAATTGAACCTCTCAGGATAAATTTAAGAAAATTGTGGAAAAAAATGGGTGTTTACAAAACAGACTTCAGTGATGTCAAGGGCCAATTTCACATAAAAAGAGGTATGGAGATTGCCGCAGCCGGCGGCCACAATATCCTGCTGATCGGACCTCCGGGATCGGGCAAAACTATGCTGGCTAAGCGCATTCCTACTATCCTATCTGAACTGAGCTTGGAGGAAGCAGTAGAAACCACCAGGATTCATAGTGTGGCCGGATTATTATCCCCTAAAAAACCATTAGTCAGCAAAAGGCCTTTTCGCGCTCCTCACCATAGCATCTCTGATGCAGCCCTTTCAGGAGGAGGCAAGCAGGCCCGACCAGGAGAGATAAGCTTGGCCCATAATGGCGTCCTTTTTCTGGATGAATTTCCTGAATTCAAAAAGAATGTGCTTGAAATACTCCGTCAGCCGCTTGAAGAAGGGACAATAACTATCTCCCGGGTCTCCCAGACAGTTACCTATCCGACAAGATTTATGCTGGTAGCAGCAATGAACCCCTGCCCCTGCGGATATTTTACTGACCCTAAAAAGGAATGTCATTGTACGCCGTATCAGATACAAAGATATCTCAGTAAAATCTCAGGCCCTTTATTGGATAGGATCGATATACATCTTAACGTGCCGCGGCTAAATTATGAAGAACTTTCCCGGGGGCGAAAAGGAGATACCTCAGAGGTTATACGAAGGCGTGTAAATAAAACAACGGGAATTCAGGAAAAGCGCTACAGAACTGACGGAATCCTCTTTAATGCCCATCTTGAATCCAAAGACTTAGAAAAATATTGCATTCTCGACAAAGACGGACAAGAACTTCTCAAGATGGCTATCTTAGAACTCGGCATATCCGCACGGGCATACGATAAGATACTAAAGGTGGCAAGGACTATCGCAGACCTCGAAGAGAAGGAAGCCATCGAGGCGGACCATATATCTGAGGCAATATCGTACCGGAGCCTGGATAGAGATTTTTGGATGATGTAAGTATTATTCATCCCTTTGGACTCGTCCACCGAAGCCTCTTCTTTGAATTTCTATGGTACAGGACGTAGGAGGAGGATGTAACCCGATGAAACAGAAAAAGAGAACATCTACTACACATTTAGTTCCGCAGGAAACTATAGAAAGTAAAATACTTCTTCTTAAAAGTAAAAAAGTAATGTTAGACAAAGATTTAGCAAGACTTTACAAGGTTGAACCTAAATATTTAAAACGGCAGGTGCGTAGAAACATCGATAGGTTTCCATCAGATTTCATGTTCCAATTGTCAAAACAGGAATTCAAAAATTGGAGGTGTCAATTTGTCACCTCCAAGTCTGCCGATAAAATGGGACTGCGTTACCCGCCATATGCCTTTACAGAACCTGGTGTAGCTATGCTTTCATCGGTTCTCAACAGTAAGAGAGCTATACAGGTCAATATTCAAATTATTAGAACATTTATTAAACTGCGAGAGATGTTGCTAACCCACGATGATCTCAAACGAAAAATCGAGGCCATGGAGAAAAAATACGACAAACAGTTTAAGGTTGTCTTTGATGTGCTAAGGAAGCTCCTGACGCTGCCAGAAAAGCCAAAACGCCGCATAGGTTTTCATGCAGAGTAAAACTTATCCACACAGTAGGTCACCCTTAAGGGTGACCTACTTCATTTTTACTGACTTGGTTCTTGGTTCTCAAAGAAAAGGCAGATCCATTTTCTATTGACCCCAGGGGGGTAGTTTATGTATAATGGTTAATGACAGAAGGGAGGAGGTAGTGGCCAACAATAAAAATTCAATGGTTTTATACGGCAGAAATTCTGTTTTTGAGCGGTTACAGGCGAATCCGGCAAGCATAAACAAGATATTTCTGCAGGATAGCTTTAATGTCCGGCGGATAGACAAATTAATAAAGGCGAATAAGATTTCAACAGAATATCTATCTCCCCAGGGATTAACCAGAATAAAACACAGTAAAGACCTGCAGGGAATAGTTGCCAAAATAGATAGGTTCCGATATACCTCTTTTGACGACCTGCTGGACAAACCCAAAGATAAAAAGTTAACGCTTGTATTCCTGGATAGAATAAATGACCCGCAGAATCTAGGAGTTATTATCCGTATTCTGGCCTGTTTCGGAGGATTTTCTGTTATTATTCCCGAATTTGAGGCCTGCGGGGTCAATGAAACAGTGATGCACGTGGCTTCGGGAGGTGAAAATTATGTTCCGGTCTCAATGGTGCCCAATCTATCTAATGCGATAATCAAGGCAAAAGAAAATGGATACTGGATTTTAGGGGCTGAGGTCGATGAAAATATTGAAGATATAAATAAGATATCTTTGCCTTTTCCGTTAGGCCTGGTGCTGGGGTCTGAGGGAAAAGGAATTCGCCATGGATTACAGAAACGCCTTGACCTGAAAGCGCATATTCCTATGCATGGATCTAAAATTTCATTTAATGTCAGCATGGCCTGCGCTATTTTCTGCAATGAGATAGTCAAGCAGAGAAAGGTTGGACATTTGTTATCCGATAAGGTACAATAAAAAAAAGGAAAGAAATAACCTATGGGAACTGAATTCTTAGAAGAACTTATAGTTAAAAATGATTCGAAGATAGTATTCCTGATTATTGATGGCCTGGGTGGACTGCCGATGGAAGAACATGGTAAGACAGAACTGGCTACAGCCAATACTCCGAATTTAGACAAGTTGGCTGTTCGTTCAGTCTGCGGAATTCTTGACCCGGTTATGCCGGGAGTAACACCAGGAAGCGGTCCCGGACATCTGGGCCTATTCGGTTATGAACCGATAAAATACAACATCGGCAGAGGAGTGCTCTCGGCACTGGGGATTGGCTTTGATTTGAAAAAAGGTGATGTGTGCGCCAGGGTTAATTTTGCTACTATTGATAATAAAACAGGGAAAATTATAGACAGAAGGGCGGGACGGATAAAAACAGAAGAAAACAGCCGCGTTTGTAAAAAATTACGGGAAAATCTCAAAATAGAAGGGGCAGAGTTATTTATTGAAACCGAAAAAGAGCACCGCGCTGCCCTGATATTAAGAGGTGAAGGCCTGGAAGACCACCTCCTGGACACTGATCCCCAACAGAATGGCTTTGCACCGCTGCCGCCTGAGGCAACTGATCAAAACTCCGACAAAACAAAAAAAATTGTCTCAAGCATTATTGACCAGGCGAAAGAAATACTTAAAGATGAAAAAGCGGCTAATATGCTTTTGCTCAGAGGATTTGCCGCATACAAACCCCATAAATCAATGGAAGAACGCTACGGGCTGAAATCATTAGCCATTGCCCAGTATCCAATGTACAAAGGACTGGCCAGATTGCTCGGAATGGACATAGCCCCCCAATCTCAAACCCTGGAGGAAGAAATAGAACTATTGGAAGCCAACTTTAATAAATATGATTTCTTTTTCGTTCATTTTAAAAAGACCGACAGCCTGGGAGAAGACGGCAACTTTAAAGCCAAGGTCAAAGAAATAGAGAAGATAGACCGATTAATTCCCGGTGTATTACGACTGCGACCTGATGTTGTAGCAGTCAGCTGCGACCACTCAACACCTGCCCGCCTGAAGGCCCATAGCTGGCATCCCGCACCCACAATGCTCTATTCCCAATATTGTCGACCTGATGATGTAAAAAGGTTTGATGAATTAAGCTGCGTAAAAGGCGGCCTGGGAAGAATGCCCACTGCCAACCTGATGGGAATAGCCCTGGCCAATGCCTTACGGCTTAAAAAATTCGGCGCCTAATTCAAATGGATTATAAATACGTAACCCCGGAACAAATGAGGGATATAGACCAAACAGCCCAGGAAAAGTTTGGAATTCCCGCTATTGTTCTGATGGAAAATGCCGGCCGATCAGTTTATCAGGTCGCCATAGATATGTTAAAAGATAAAGATGGGAAAATAGTATGTATCTGCGGGAAAGGAAACAACGGAGGAGATGGTCTTGTCTGTGCCAGGCATCTTATAAATAATGACATAGATGTGGATATATTCCTGGTTGGAAACCCGGAATCTCTAAAAGGTGAAGCCAGCATCAACTATAACATCCTGAAAAATATGAATAAAACTGTCCGGTCATTAAATAATAAAAATCTCAACTCGTTTAAAAGCAGAATAGAAAAAACGGATTTAATAATTGATGCTATATTTGGCACCGGACTGACCGGAAAGATTAAAGAACCTTATAAAAAAATTATCGAGTTAATCAACGAATCTGAGAAACCGGTATTATCTGTAGACATCCCTTCAGGGCTCGATGGAACAGAAGGGAGGCCCTTGCCAATAGCTGTTAAAGCCACCACGACAGTAACCTTTGCCTGGCCTAAAACAGGCCTCAAAAAAAACCAGGGAAGTTATTACACCGGTGATTTAATAGTGGCTGATATATCTATTCCTAAAACAATCCTATAACTTTAACTTTAACAACAAGTTACGTAAATTATGCGTACAATTTTAATATTATGGGCCAAAATATAACCGATAAAGACCGAGAAGATACGGAAGTACTTGCCAGATTGGGCAATTACATGCGTTTTATGAAGGGTTATGGACAACTGGTGTTAGACCTAGCTGGTTATACTAAAAGTTCAACCAGGAGCGTTTATCGCTGGATAAAGAACAAAACAATACCGGATAGGCATAAAATAAAATTGATTAATGTATGGTTGGATGCTCAGGAAGATCAGGAAGATCGGAAAAATGCAGAATGAACCTCCCTTTTTATTTTTATATTCAAGTGTCACAATTCGCCTATAAGATATCTTATGTTAACTTGAGGATGTAAAAAATAATAGGCACTGTGTTTGTAACATATTGAGTAATATAGGGTTACAACAACAAACTAAATGCCTGTGGAAAACTAGTGGATAAGTCAAGCCTTCTCTTATTATCTTAACCTTATTTAGAATTTTGGAATGGTTTATTTGGTTGGAATGGTTTATTTGGAATGGTCAGCAAGGTCTGGATTAAGCTGGAGAGCCTTATTGTAAGCAGCCTGGGACTTGTCTTTCTCCCCAATCTTTGTATAAACATAACCCAGATTATAATAGGCGAAGGCCTTATCTGGATGGAACGTTACATAGGC
>SDBT01016439.1_pt1 | contig 11706 bp, 12 predicted proteins | sample 2277101 | NCBI WGS metagenome assembly SDBT01 (sample SAMN10404973, study PRJNA504765) | marine sediment metagenome | isolation source: marine sediment core GS10_PC15, 103 cmbsf | place: Arctic Ocean: Southern Knipovich Ridge | collected 2010
CGAAGCGTTCACCCTGCTCGGCGTCAAACCCAGCGCGTAGCCAGAAAACACACAAACCCCGCGCAGCTAACCGGTGAACACAGCATATGTTACATCAATCCCCGGACGAAAAGTTCGGTCTAAAGAGATGGGCCACCCAATTGAGCATGACCCATCAGGTCAGCCGTGACAGAGCACCAGGCGGCCGCTCAATCACGCCGCTCGGCATCGGGGATTGGCCAGAAAACGTAATCGCCGTCGTAGCTGGTTCCGTCGTCGCCCCAACGCTCGCCCCAGCGCTGGTGGTGCTTACCCCCATCGTCGTCGCCATCCAGGCCGGCGCTGTAGAGCAACGGGGTAGCGTCGCGCACCTGGTAGAGAAACGGCTTGCCGGTGAACGGATCTTCGAGCGTCGCCTCAGGAACGAGCGCCGACAATCGCCCCAGTTCTTTCGGCCAGCGAGCGTGCTGGTCCTTGTACACGTGCAGGGCGTACAGGAGTCGCGTGGCCCGTCGCTCGGCAACCGCTCTTGCACCGAGCATGTAGGCTCGGCTGACGCTCGGTATGAGAATGCTGGTGATGAGGTTCGTCTTGCTGAACCGTCGTCCAATATCGTTCAGGTCTCGCAACTGCTTGGTGGTAAACGGCAGGACGGCGAGCTCGGCACTACGCCGATGGAACTCGCGCAGCGTCTGCGCGGTACGCCTCGCGCTGATGAGTCCGCCCCGAATCAGCGGAACTGTCCCACCGAGAATCTCTCCACCGACCGCCGGGCAGTTCGGGTCGGCGGCGTGCTGAAGGAAGTCGTACTCGCCGGCCAGCTCTCCCTGGAGGCCGCACGCGAAGGCTGGAGGGGGCTTGTCGATTGTTGCGAGCATGTTCAGCACGACTTCGCGGTCGGTCGGCGAGAGGACGCCGTGGTGCAGCGCAAGACGCAGGTCGCGAGAGACGTACGCGTGGATCGCCGTGGCCACAAGTTGCGAGATCAGGAACGGTTCTCGTTCGATCTGATGCGCGGCTTGCAGACCGGCCTTGCACGCGGCAATGAATCCTCCGGAATCGATGTGGCCGGCTTCGGCCCGCCAAGCCGCCTCTGACAAGCCCTTAACGCACGACTTGATGTTGCTATAGTGCGCCATCCGAGCGTAAAGAAGAGTCTTGGCCTTTGCCTCAGCACCGAACATCACAGTGCGCGGGAGAAGGCAATACGGGCGCGCGGCGGCTCTGCTGAATTCCTCCAGCAACAGCCTGTGCTGCTGATACGAAGCTTCCCACTTCGGGTGCTCCGCCGGATCCCACGGGCCAACCAGGCCGTGTGCACGTTGGTCCGGATCGTGATGCATGCCGGCGAAACGTATCTCCGGTGGATCTTCCACCGTCGTGTCCTCTATGCTCGGAAAGATCTTGCGGTAGATTTCGTAGGCATTACCCGAGGCCGAGCAAGTACCGCGGACGCGGTCCTCGAACCACTTGACGTAATCAACCTTCTCCTCGAAATCGGGCTCGGGCGGCCAAAGGTCAGTCGCCTGAAACAGCAAGACGCTAAGAGCTACCAAGATGGTCGGCACGCCAGATCCTCCTTCACGACGGAATTGAAAACGGTCCGCACGGCGGACCCTACTTCTGGTTACGGCGACATCGAAAACGGTCCGCACGGCGGACCCTACTGCTGGTTACTCTCCGCTGTATTCGCACGCGCTCGTGCACGTTTCGTAGACGATGATCTTGCTGAGCAGCGGCAGGCTCGGCTTGAGCCGATCCCAGATCCAGCGCGCCAGCAACTCGGCGGTCGGGTTCTCGAGCCCCTCGATCTCGTTCAGGTAGTAGTGATCGAGTCGCTTGACGAGCGGGGTGTAGGCGGCCTTGATGTCGGCGTAGTCGATCAGGACGCCATCGGCCGGCTCCATCGCCCCCGCCACCTCCACCGCGACCTTGAAGCTGTGCCCGTGCAGCCGGTGGCACTTGTGGCCCTCGGGAAAGGTCGGCAGCGAATGCGCCGCTTCAAACGTGAACGTCTTGGTCAATTTCACTTGCATGATAAACCACGCTTTCCAACAACAGCAGGGGCGCGACCCGAACACACGCCGCCAATCGCCGGCGGACTCCTGGACCCCGAACCCTGAACCTTGTCATACTCCTCGCTTCGTCGGCGACCAGATGATCTTATGCAACTGGAGCCCCAGACGCACGTCGAGCCGATCTTCCAGCAGCCACGCCGCGAGCCGGCTCGGAGCCAGATTCGTCACCGAGGAGGCGGCGGAGTCCGTCGGCGGAGCCGTCACCGGCGTGAGCAACACCGCACAGCGCGACGTCAGATCATATTCGCGAATCACGTCGCGGGCCCATTCGTAGTCCGCACGGCCGCCGATGACGAACTTCACCTCGTCGTGCCCCGTCAGCAAACCGAGGTTCGTCCAGTCGTTCCGCTCGACCACGCCGCTGGAGGGGCATTTGAAATCGACGATCCGCACGACGCGCGGGTCAACCTTGGCGATGCTGACCGTTCCGGACGTTTCGAGCAGCACCGTCTCGAACTCGCCTAGCAGCCGCTGCGTCAGCGGATACACCTCGGGCTGATGCAGCGGTTCGCCGCCGGTGATTTCAACCGTGCGGCAGCCAAAGGCCCGGGCGCGCTCGAGAATCTCAGCGAGCGTCATCCAGTCGCCCTGGTCGAACGCGTAGGCCGTGTCACAGTAGCGGCAGCCCAGGTCACAGCCGGTCAGGCGGATGAACACGCAGCGCGACCCGGCGGATGTGCCCTCGCCCTGCAGGGAGTGGAAGATCTCGTTGACGCGCAGGCGTTGGGATTCGCACATATCCAGCCCGTTCGGACCCGATACCCCCGCAGGCGGGTCGAGTCAGCCGACGCTGTCGGGGACGATCTTCTCCAGGTGGCCGATCAATGTCGCCAGGTCGTTCGCTACCACCACCCACAGGATGTCCAGGTTGATCGCATCGTAGCCGTGAGTGAGCCGGTTGCGCAACCCGATGATCTCGGACCACGGGATCTCGGCCTGCTGGGACCGCCTTGCCGAGGAAACACGCCGCGCCGCTTCACCAATGATCTCGACCAGCCTAGTGAGTGCGAGCTCGAGCACGCGATCGCGATCGAGGTCTTCGCGCGACTTGCCGGCTACAAGTGCGTGCGCCTCGCGCGCGTGGTCGAGCATCTGGCGCAGGCTCAAGTTGTCGTCATGCTGCGTCATAGAGTGTCTGCGCTTCTCGCGCGACCCGGTCCCGGAAATATGGGCTGAGGCAACCGGGCGTGTTCAGATCTACTCGGCGACCCAAGAGAGCCGACAGCTCATCCTGCATTCCAAAGAACGCCAGTCCGGGCGTCTTGCCCGGCTCGAATTCCACCAACACGTCCACGTCACTGTCGGGGCGAAAGTCGTCGCGCAAGACCGAGCCGAAGAAGGCCAGCTTGCGGATCTGGTGCCGCCGACAGAACTCGGCGAGCGCTTCAGCCGGGATGTCGATGCGCACATGATCACTCACGCCCCCTATTGTAGCGGTCGAACCTCACCGAGACCACGACCGAACTGACCCCCCGCGCGACCCAGCCGAACCTGATATCATCTTGACAGCAGAAAATCGTGATCGGCAAGGAAGGGAGAACGCGATGCGTGCCTATCGCTTCGACGAATTCGGTTTGCAGCACCTCAAACTCGGCGAGGTCGACCCGCCGCGGCCGGGCCCGGGCGAGATCGTGCTCGACGTGAAGGCGCTGAGCCTCAACTACCGCGACCTGATGGTCGTGAAGGGCTGGTACAACCCCAAGCTCAAGCTGCCCGCGACGCCGATCAGTGACGGAGCGGGCGTGGTCGCGGCGGTCGGCGAAGGCGTCGAGCGGGTCCAGGTCGGCGACCGGGTCGTGTCGCATTTCATCGCGGGCTGGATCGACGGGCCGTTTAAGGGCGAGTATGTGGGCACCACGCTCGGAACACCGCGGGCAGGCCTCGCCGTCGAGCAGGTGCTGCTGTCGGCCGAGGCGGTCTTGCCGCTGCCGACCGATTACGATTTCACACAGGCGGCAACACTCCCGATCGCCGCCCTGACCGCCTGGAGCGCACTGGTCACCGCGGGCCGGCTCGCCGGCGGGCAGACGGTCTTGACGCTGGGCACCGGGGGCGTGTCGATCTTTGCGTTGCAGCTTGCCAAGGCGCTGGGTGCCAGGGTCATCATCACCAGCAGCAGTGACCAGAAGCTCGCCCGCGCCCGCGAGCTCGGCGCCGATCACACCATCAACTATCGCACGCAGCCCGACTGGGACCGGGCGGTGCTCGAGGCGACCAACCGCCTCGGGGCCGACGTCACGGTCGAGACCGGCGGGGCGGGCACGCTGAACCGGTCATTGAACGCGACCCGCGCCGGCGGCGTGGTCGCCATGCTCGGAGCCCTGACCGGCTTGCAGGACAAGATTGACCTGGCCCCGGTCCTGATGAAACGCCTGCACATCGCCGGCATCATGGTCGACTCGCGGGCGGCGTTTGAAGCGCTGAACCGCTTCATCGAGCAGCACGGCACCCGACCGGTGATCGATCGGGTCTTCCCCTTCGAGCGGTTGCCGGACGCATTTCGGTTGATGGAGGCGGGTGGGCACTTCGGGAAGATCGTCGTGAGCGATGAAAGAGAAGATTGACGATTGAGGGCCACGCGACGGCCCCTGATCCGGATACTTCACACCGCAGAGAGCGCAGAGCGTTTATTAGAAAGGAGTTACGAGCGGACAGCAGCGCGTCTCGATTTGACAGAGTGTGGCATCAGTGGACCGACCCTGTCTTTGTCAAGTCCCTGTATATCCTCTCTCTGCGATCTCTGCGTGCTCCGCGGTGAATAAACCAGGCTAATCGTCGAGCGTCAATCCCCAATCCCAAATCGTCATTCCGCCTCGACTGCCGGTCGCCGGCGCGTTGCCACCCAGCGGCCGTAGAAGGTCTGAATCGCGACGTAGAAATAGCCGAAGATGAACAGCCCCATGAACGGCAGGGCGGCGGAAATGCGCTCGAACCAGTGGTCAAAGAAGAAGAACAAGCACAGGCAGGCGGTCATGTAGAGGGCGAGTCCGAGTTCGAGCCAGGCTTTCCACGCGCCGCGGAAATGAAAGCCCGAAAGTCGCCCTTGCCAGCCGCCCCGGCGGTCGGCCTTGTCGCCGAACTTCGGCGTCCGCACGAATTCACCCGCCTTGCAGAACAACCCCTCGATGGCGGCGGTGGCGTTGTTGAGTGCGATCCCGATCCCGAGCGCCATCAGGGCGGGAATGTAGCGCAGCGTGTCGGCCCAACTGCGTTTGATCTGTCGCTGGCTGACGATGTAAAAGCTCAGTGCCGAGCCGGTGCCGATGTAGAACAACCCCAGATCGCACAGCAGCCGCCAGAAGGGATACTCCTCTTTTCCCACCACCAGTTTGCCGAGTAGTGCCGGCCCGATCAGCAGGCTCAGCAGCACGACGAAGACATAGACGCATCCGCTGGTCAAATGGAAGCACGACTCGAGCTTGATCCGCCAATTGCGGTCGCTCCGCAGGATGGTCGGCAGGATCTTGACGCAGGTTTGCGCGATACCCTTGGTCCAGCGATGCTGCTGGGCCTTGAAAGCGTTCATCTCGGGGGGCAACTCGGCCGGCGAGGTGAACTCGGGCAAAAACACGAACTTCCAGCCCTTCAATTGTGCCCGGTACGAGAGGTCCAGGTCTTCGGTCACCGTGTCATGCTGCCAGCCGCCCGCGTCGTCGATCGCGATCTTCCGCCAGATGCCGGCCGTCCCGTTGAAGTTCATGAAGCGCCCGGTGCGGTTGCGGGCGGTGTGCTCGATCACGAAATGCCCGTCGAGCAGGATGGCCTCGGCCTGGGTCAGCAGCGAGGCCTGCCGGTTTAGATGGTCCCAGCGGGTCTGCACCATCGCGACCCGCGGGTCAGTGAAGTAATGGACGGTGTTGTCCAGGATGGCGGGCGGCGGCAGGAAGTCGGCGTCGAAAATCAGGATGAACTCACCCTTGGCTACCTTGGTGCCCTGCTCGAGCGCGCCGGCTTTGTAACCCGTGCGATTGTCCCGGTGCAGATAGACGATGTCGTGCCCCGCCGCCCGCATCCGCTCGACCGTCTCGGTCGCGATTGCGACGGTCTCGTCGGTCGAATCGTCGAGCACCTGGATTTCGAGCCGGTCGCGCGGGTATTGGATCTGGCAAGCCCGCTCGATGATCCGCTGGGCAACGTAGCGCTCGTTGAACATCGGGAGTTGAACGGTGACGGTCGGCAGCGTGCTGAAGTGCCCGGCCGGCCGCGGGGCCTTCCGGCGGGTACGGTAATACATCATCACCAGCCAATAGCGGTGCACCCCATAGACGCAGAGGATCGAGAGCACCGCAATGTACGCTGTCCAGGCTAGCTGTCCGAACCAGATCGGGTCCATGACGACGACCGCACCCGCTTAACCAACACTGCAAGTAATCCCACACCGGCCAGGATGCTAGGGCAACCCCGATGGAGGGTCAATTACGCACCATTACAAACACGCTAATTCCGCTGAGCGGAGGAATCCGATATGATACATCGCTTGGGCCCTCGCCGGGAGGGCGCCCCCGGCAAAGGTGGGAACAGCACTGCAGAAAGCATGAACAATCGCCAATCGACCAAGGCCCGTTCCCGCCGGGACCGGGCCATCGAGACCTTCGCCCGAGAGTTCCTCGACGGAGAGAACCAGGATCTCTACCAGGAGATGCTGGTGACCATCTGTCGCTTGGCACACGACCGCGCCGGCCGCGGAGATGCGAAGCTGATCAACACCGCCTTGGCCGAATTGCGCTACGGCTTGAAAGTGTTCGCCCCCTACGGCGAGACACGCAAAATCACGATCTACGGCTCCAGCCGAACGCCCGAGGGCCACCCGGACTACCAGGCCGCCGTCGATTTCGCCCGCGAGATGTCGGAGCGGGCTTGGATGGTGATCACCGGCGCCGGCGACGGAATCATGAAGGCCGGGCACGGCGGCGCGGGGCGCGAGGCGAGCTTCGGGGTGGCGATTCGGCTGCCCTTCGAGCAGAAGACCAACGACATCATCGCGGAAGACCGCAAGCTGATCAGTTTCCGCTACTTTTTCACGCGGAAGGTGATGTTCATGAAGGAGGCCTCGGCGATAACGCTCTTCCCCGGTGGCTTCGGAACCCAGGACGAGGGTTTTGAAGCGCTCACGCTGGTCCAGACCGGCAAGACCCCCCTGATCCCGATCGTCATGTGCGAGCAGCCCGGCGGAACCTACTGGCCCCAGTGGCGGGCGTACGTCGCCGCCGAACTCCTCCGTACCGGCATGATCAGCGAACAGGACATGCACCTGTTCTTCATCACGGACGACGTCGACAAGGGCGTCGCCAACGTGATCCAGTTCTACCGCGTATATCATTCCAGCCGCTACGTCGGCGACGAGCTGGTGCTGCGCCTGCGCCGGCGGATTTCGGGCGAGACCCTGCAGCGCATCAACGACGAATACGCCGCGGACATTCTGATCCGCGGCAAGATCGAGCAGTGTGACCCGCTCTCCGCCGAGCAGGGCGAATACCAGGATATGCCGCGGCTGAAGCTGCGCTTCGACCGGAGGAGTTTCGGCCTGCTACGCCGGATGCTGGATGTGGTAAACCTGGAGAGCTAGCGCGGTTTCAAGAACTCTGTAGCGGCCGAGCCCGTATCGGCCGTAGGCGTCCACGTCCGTTGCAGGCCCGGACGCTACAGCAAAACTGAAACCGGGCTAGAGCGGTTTCAATAATGGTCCGTTGCCTCGGGAGGGCGAGCCTCCCGGCGAGCCAAGGCTCAGCAGGAGCTTCGCCCTCCCGAGGAACGCCGGAGGGTTTCTGAAACCGCTCTAGCAGGGCATTTCGAGCTGCGCATGCAGCAGTTTTCGGGGCGATTCTCAAAAAAAGTCCTGAAAACAGGGGTTTTTACGGGTTTTTGGCGATTAGCGCTTGACGAAACGCGGAAGGCGCGGCATTAGTTTCCACTAGGAAGTTGGGCGTGGTTCGATTCGGCCCTGCAAATGCAGTGCCGAACGGCCCGCCCGGTGCCACGGAAGTCAGCCGCCGACCGCGGTGTGCGACGGCGGGTACACAAAGGTATTGGGGCTGCCCCGCTCCGAGCGGGAAGACCCCGGAAGGAGTTGACGCATGGTCAAGAAGAAGAAAGCCGCCACGACAAAACCCCGCACCAAGTCGGAAGTATTCAACTTCATTGCCGATGACGCCGGCGTGACCAAGAAGCAGGTCGCCGCGATGTTCGACGGGCTCAACGGCCTGATCAAGAAGGATCTGGGCGGTCGCGGCCCGGGCATGTTCACAGTCCCCGGGCTGATGAAGATCTCGGTCCAGAAGAAGCCCGCCACCAAGGCCCGCAAGGGTATCAATCCCTTCACCGGCGAGCCGATGATGTTCAAGGCCAAGCCGGCCCGCAAGGTCGTCAAGGTCCGCCCGCTGAAGAAGCTGAAGGAAATGGTCTAGCCGACCAGGCACCAAGAGCGCCCGACCAGACCAGGCTGGCATAGGCGCCGGCGTGGCATAGGCGCAAGGGTGGCACGGGCGTCCCGCCCGTGCGGCCTCGGGCGGAACGCCCGAGCCCCCAGTTGTATCAGTGGTTCTAAGCAAAGCGGCCCGGCAATCGCCGGGCCGTTTCGTTTAACGAACACACCTGCTTACGGATTAACCCGGATTATTCATGGAACCGGTCGCGGCCATACCGTGTGGCACAGCCGCCCTCGGCTGTGTGCTGCGAATGCCGATTATCGTACTCCCAGCCGAGGGCGGCTGGGCCACATGAATAATCCGGATTAACAGTCTTCCGGTGATGGCAGTCGGGGCTGGAAGTTGTTCTGTCGGCGATGACGCAGCGCGTCGCGTAGCCGGGCCGCCGCCTCGAAGTCCTCTTGCTCGATCGCCTGGTCGAGCTGCTCTCGCAGGGTCAGCGTGATCCCGTGCTGCTCACGTAGCCGCTGCCCCATCTGGTCCAGAAAGGCCACCGCCGGATTCTGCTGACGTTGCTCGGGTTCCAGGCCGGCTTCCGCCAGGGCCTGGCTCAGATCGCGGATGCCCGACTCGGCCTCTTCGATCGCCTCGTCGTAGCGATTCTCCGCGGCGCGCAGCCGCGTCAGCAAGCGGGCGCGGTTGAAGATCAGCGTGGGGACCAGGATCGCCAGCGGGCTGTCCCATTCCTCCTCGTTCTCCTCGAGCTTGCGCAGGATCGCCAGGCAGCGGCTGATGTCCCGCAGCGTCCGCTGCAGGTAAGCGCGGCCCTGCTCGAAATCCTCCTCGCGCAGTGCTTCTTCAGCCAGGCTCGACAGTGCCAGCCGCCGGTAGTTGTATTGCTGCAGTTCGCGGTGCAGCTCGCGCCAAACCTCCTCGCCCAGCTCGCGCCCCACCTGACACTCGTGCTCGACGTAGTCGTACGCGGAGGGCAGCCCGTGGTACCGCTGACCGTCGGGCCGTCCGTCCAGACCCATCTGCAGCACACCCAGGTCGACGCGCAACTGAAGAATGTCCTCACCGGCCTCGTCGGCGATCAGGCGCGCGGAGACTTCATCCCGCGTACAACTCCAGCCGTTCAGCAACTCGTTGAGGTCCAGGTTCATAGCTTGATCCGCATCACACCGGCACCGCTTATATCGTCAGCGGGTCGGCGCTGCTGCACTTCCCGGCTGTGGCTGATAATGGGTGTGGCGTCACCAGCTCGCGCAGGCGCATGCTGGAAGGCACGCCCGAAGCAAGGATTCAGTCGTCCCGATAGAGTCCGCCGCTCTCGATTGCCTCGCGAACCGGCTCGGGCACCTGGTAGCGGATGCTTCGGCCGGCCCGGACGCGGGCGCGGATGTCGGTGGCGGAGATGTCGATGAGGGGACCGTCGAGGAAATGGGCTTCCAGCTCGTCGAGTTGCTCGGTCGACATGAATTTCGCAAGTGCGTCGCGGCTGGGCCAGGGCAGCCCGGGGCGGCCCGCGGTTACCAGCGTGCAGAGCGAGGCCAGTTCGTCGACCCGGTACCAGGTCGACAATTCGTGCAGGCTGTCCAGCCCGATCAGCCAATACAGCTTGCCATCCGGCGCACCGCTTTCGCGAAAGTGTCGGACGGTGTGGAGCGTATAGCTCAGACCGGGCTGGCGCATCTCCCAATCGCTGACCTCGAAGAGCGGGTCGTCACGAACGGCCAGCCGGCATAGCTCCAGTCGGGCAGCCGCGCCGGCCAACGCCGCACGCTGCTTATGGGGCGGGGCGGCGCTGGGGATGATGACCACCCGCTCGGCGTCGAGTTTCTCGGCGGCGTCGCGGCAGACGATCAGATGTCCGTGGTGGATTGGGTCGAACGAACCGCCGAAAAGCAGGACTCTTGCCAAACCCGATGCCTCCGCGCCAGCCGGCTGGTGTAGGCGGTCACGCTGTTCGCATCTTATTCAGCGTGCATCTTCATTCAGGGTGGCACAGGCGTCTCGCCTGTGGCCTCGTGCATCTTTTATTCAAGGTGGCACAGGCGTCTCGCCTGTGGCCTCACAAGCGGGACGCCCGTGCCACCCGGCAGTTTATGCGGAACAGAGTACTAGGCCACGTCGCGCTCGTTGAGGGCCGCCTCGAGTTGCGGCACGATCTCGCGGATCTCCGCGAGCCGGGGGTGGATTTTCAATGCCCGCTTGTAGAAGTCAAGCGCGCCGGCATAGTCATCACGCTCCACGCAAATGTGGCCGAGGCCGGCCGCCGCCGCAAAATGGTGTGGATTTCGGCCGAGGGCCGTCTGATATGAAACCTCGGCCTCGTCGTACTGCCCCAGCGCGTGCAGCGCGATCGCCTGTTGGTGGTGGGCCTCGGCCAGCGTGGGCTCCGCCGCGATCAGCTCGCGGAGCACGCCCAACGCGCCCTCAGGGTCGCCGTTCTGCAGGCACTGAACCGCGGCGCTCAGCCGCCGATTGCCATCGGGGGAGCCGGCCTGCATCCAGATGTTCCAGAGCGCGTCCTCGCTGCCGGCCACGACCTGCTCCTGGGCATGGCCCAGCAGTGCGACCAGCCGCTGGCAGTGCTCCAGTGAGCCGGTCAGTCCGAGGCAGGTGACGGCTGACTTCGCCACGGCCTCCAGCGACGAGGCGGTCAGTTCCACCAGCCGCTCGGGGGGCCAGTTGGCCCGCAGACGGGCCAGCACCACGGGCAGATCACGCGCCAGAAGCGCGGGTTCGATGGCAATCAGAAACGCCCTGTCCGAGTCGCTAACCACGTGAGACAAGCTCCACGAACTCGCCAGTGAAGTGGCGAGTCGCTGGACTCAGCTCGCACATCGGATGCCCAGAGCACCGATGTGGAACCCTGAAATGCCAAAGCAGGCAGCGGTGACGCCCACGCGGGGACGCCCGAACGATACTAATTGAGCATAGCACCACGCCCCCCACTACGTCAACGATGTGTCGGTATGGACAGGCTGGAACCGGTTGCGGAAGCGCCGGAGGACCGATAAACAGTTCGCGGGGACCCCGACCGTCGGTTTCACAAATATGCCGACTATGAGAGACCGCGAAGAGCCGCAGGCTTCAGCCTGCGCGGCGCCGCGCGGGCTAAAGCCCGCGGCTCCTTCGTCGAGAAACTCGTGACAAGCGGCACTAGAGCAGATTCAAAAAACCCCTTGCGCCGGGAGCGCGCACGGAAGTATAGATGATCGCAGCACAAGGAGGTGTTGCGATGGCAGCGTATTCGATGGACTTGCGCAAGCGGGTGTTAG
>SDBT01016440.1_pt1 | contig 11706 bp, 9 predicted proteins | sample 2277101 | NCBI WGS metagenome assembly SDBT01 (sample SAMN10404973, study PRJNA504765) | marine sediment metagenome | isolation source: marine sediment core GS10_PC15, 103 cmbsf | place: Arctic Ocean: Southern Knipovich Ridge | collected 2010
GTTCAAAAATTTATGTTCTCTCCACCGGAGGAAAAGGAACCGCTTCCTTTAATTTCCGACATTCCATTTTTTAAAAAACAGGTATTAGTAGTTTTAAGAAATAAAGGGATTTTCGATCCGGAAAAAATTGAAGATTATATCGCAAGAGATGGCTACATTGCTGTTGAAAAAGTTTTACCTTCGAAAACTCCTGATCAAGTTGTTGATGAAATTTTAAGATCCGGTTTAAGGGGGCGGGGTGGAGGCGGCTTTCAAACCGGACTAAAATGGCAGATAACCAAACAGCAAGAAAAAAATCCGAAATATGTGATTGCCAATTGTGATGAAGGCGATCCAGGCGCTTATATGGATAGAAGTCTGCTTGAGTCTGATCCTCATTCCGTGATTGAAGGATTAATGATTGCCGCCTTTGCAATCGGCGCAGCAAAAGGTTTTATTTATGTTCGGTCTGAGTACCCTCTGGCAATAAAACGAATGAAAATTGCAATCTCTCAAGCAAAAGAATTTGGCATACTCGGCAAGGATATTTTAGGCCAGGGTTTTGATTTTGATATTGAAATTAGAGAAGGTTCCGGAGCGTTTGTTTGTGGGGAAGAGACCTCATTAATCCGCTCAATTGAAGGCGATATTCCGGAACCTCGACAAAGACCCCCATTTCCTGCTGAATCCGGACTATGGGAATGTCCCACCTTAATTAATAATGTAGAAACATTGGGGAATGTAGCTGTAATCATTGCAAAGGGTGCCGATTGGTACACAAATATCGGAACTGAAACAAGCAAGGGTACAAAAATTTTCTCATTGGTTGGAAAAGTTAATAATACCGGGCTAATTGAAGTTCCCATGGGAATAACACTTCGCGACGTAGTTTTCGAGATTGGCGGTGGTATTCCGTATGGGAAAAAATTCAAAGCTGTTCAAACAGGTGGCCCTTCCGGTGGGTGTATTCCCATCAGTATGCTGGATACTCCAATTGATTATGAAACTTTAAAAGAGGCCGGCTCAATGATGGGTTCCGGCGGAATGATTGTTTTGGATGAAGACACCTGTGTGGTGGATATTGCCAAATTTTTCCTGCAGTTTACCAATGATGAATCGTGTGGCAAATGTATTTCCTGCCGGGATGGAAGCGAAGCTTTGTTAGAAGTTTTAATTAGGATATCCCATGGAAATGGAAAAGGAAGTGACATTGAGTATTTAGAGGAATTATCCCGGGGAATTAAAGATGCCTCGATGTGTGGTCTTGGACAGACTCTTCCAAATCCGATCCTTTCAACACTCAGGTATTTCAGAGAAGAATTTGAATCTCATATTCATAAAAAACAATGTCCTGCCGTTGTTTGTAAAGAAATTATATCTTCTGCTTGTCAATATTCTTGTCCATTAAGCCAGGATGCTCCTTGTTATATCGGGCTTATCGCTTTGGGTAAATTTGAGGAAGCTATTAAAATTGTTCGCAAAGAAAATCCGCTGCCTTTAATTTGCGGCCGTGTTTGTCATAATCCTTGTGAGGATAAATGTAAAGCTGCAGAATCCGGTGATCCGATCGCGATCCGCTCATTAAAACGATTTTTGGCGGATTATGAGATGAATACCGGTTTTGAAGCTGCAGAGAAACCCAGGGAAGAAAAAGAAGAACGTATTGCGATAATTGGCTCCGGTCCCGGCGGGCTCACTTGTGCTCATTATCTGGCGTTGGAAGGATATAAAGTAACAGTTCTGGAAAGTCAACCTGTTGCCGGAGGTATGCTTGCACTAGGAATTCCTGAATTTAGACTTCCTAAATATATTTTAAACAACGATATAAAACGCATTTCCAATCTGGGTGTAAAGATCAAAACCGATGTAACAGTGGGGAAAGATATTCAGCTCTCTGAATTACAAGAAGAATATAATGCTATTTTCATTGCTGTTGGCGCTCATCGAGGATTAACAATGGGAATTCCCGGTGAAGATGCAAAAGATGTTATTGATGCAGTAGAATTTTTACGAGAACATAATTTGGGTCAAAACGTTAAAATCGGAAATAAAGTTATCATCATCGGGGGCGGAAATTCCGCAATTGATGCCGCTCGAGTTACTAAACGACTTGGTAAAGAAGTTCATATTTATTACCGCCGCACAAAAACGGAAATGCAGGCGATAAAAAGTGACATTGAAGAAGCGAATATAGAAGGTGTTGATATCCAATATCTTGTTGCTCCGACAAAGGTACTTCCTGGTAAAGGAAAAGTAAACGAAATTGAATGTATCCGAATGAAACTTGGGGTCATAGATGAAAGTGGCCGCAGAACACCTGTTCCAATTCCTGATTCGGAATTTCGGGTGAAAGTTGACACATTGATCTATGCCATTAGCCAGAAACCGGATCTGTCTTTCGCTTCAAATGGTAATAGTTTAAAATTCTCAAAATGGAATACAATTGAAGTTGACAAGGAAACCCTGCAAACAAATGTTCCCGGAATATTTTCAGGTGGAGATGCCGTGACCGGCCCGAATACCGTAACAAATGCAATGACACATGGAAAATTAGCCGCACAAATGATCGACAAATACATAAAGGGAGAAAAGTTAGAAAAAAAATATACTGTAACCCGGCCCGCAATACGAGTTGAAACAACTAAACTATCGGAAGAAGAAATCGAAAATCAGAAAAAATCCGAAATTCCATCCCTTCCGGTTTCCGATAGGATCAGTAACTTCAAAGAGGTTGAATTAGTATATTCGAAATCGGCTGCCGTGGCTGAAGCAAAAAGATGTCTCAGGTGTGATTTAGAGGTAAAAACCTGACAAGAGTAAGTTTTCTAAATTTACAAAGGGTTCAAAACTTTAAAATCTTAAAAAAATTAATCGTATTTGATCAGGTCTTGAAATGGGACTATTAAAAAATAATACCAGTACTAAAGTGAGAATGGGTGAATTACAGAATGGAACTATCAAAAATTGTACGCGCGCTGGATTTAGATGTCCTGACAAATAAAAAATCTTTAAGCAGCAAAGTAACAGGGGGTTATGTATGTGATCTTTTAAGTGATGTTTTGGCAAATTCAAACAAGGGTAATATTTGGATCACTTTACAAACACATTTAAACATTGTCCCGGTAGCTTTGATGAAGGAAATTTCTGCTGTAATTATTGTAAATGGTAAAGAACCGGATGTGAAGACCTTAAAAAAAGCCGAAGAAGAAAAATTACCGCTTTTAAGTACAAAATTAGGAGCTTTCCAGGTTGTAGGAGAATTATACAAGCTTGGTATAAATTAAAAGATGACAGGAAGATTTTATTTTAATGAAAGATATGTCGCTTCATATTTTAGATATCGCTGAGAATTCGTTGAGAGCCGGCGCTAAGAACATCAAAATTCGACTAGTAGAACATTACAATTGTTTAACACTAGAAATCGAAGATGATGGTAACGGTATAAAAGAAGAAATTTTAGAAAACGTAAAAAATCCATTTTATACAACTAAAAATCATAAACGATTTGGACTTGGACTTGCACTTTTACAACAAGCGGCAGACGAGGTTGGAGGCGATTTGAAATTGACAAATGGTCAAAGCGGCGGCATAAAAGTTACCGCTAAATTTGTCAAGAACCATATTGACTTAAAACCGGTTGGAGATATTGATGAAACAATACGAGTTTTAAAGGCTTCACATCCTGAAATTAATATCTCATTTGAATATATTACAAATAATGGAGATCGGGTGTGGTAGAATTAACTATAAATGGTGTAAAAAAAGAATTTCCGGAGGGAAACTCACTGTTAGAATGTATCCAAAATGCCGGCATAAAAATTCCTACTCTCTGTTATCATAAAGCTTTAACTCCGTATGGAGCCTGTAGATTGTGTCTTGTTGAAGTTGAACAAAACGGACGAGGCCCCTCAGTTCAGGCATCTTGCTCTTACCCGGCTTTAAACGGAATTTCGGTTAAAACCGAAACTGAGAGAATTTTAAACGCTAGAAAAGTTATTGCAGAACTCCTATTAGCCCGTTGCCCGGAATCTGAAACCATTCAGCGGATTGCGTCTGATTATGGTGTTGAAGAACCAAGAATTGAGAAAAAATATGATAATTGTATTTATTGTGGACTTTGTGAAAGGATTTGTGAAGAGAGAATGGGAAGAATAGCAATCGGATTTTCCGGAAGAGGACCGCGAAAAAAACTCGAACCGCCTTTTGGCAAACACAACAAAATGTGCTGGACATGCGGCGCATGTGATTTTATTTGTCCTGTCGGCAGGAAGGTATCCGCACTAACCAGCAAAAATGATCCTTTGGTAATTCCAAATTCCCACAATTTAGGATTAGATCAAAAACCTGCTGTTCACATCCTCTTCCCACAGGCAGTTCCTAACACACCCGTGATCGATAAAGATCAATGTATTCATTTAAGTTATGATGCATGTGGAATTTGCAGTGAAGTTTGTGAAGCTAAAGCCATAAATTACGAGCAAAAAGAAGAATTTGTAGATTTGGATGTTGGGGCAATCGTTTTATCTCCGGGATTTGAAATGTTTGATCCCAAAACAAAAGTAGATTGGGGATATGGAATTTATCCGAATGTTCTCACTTCACTTGAATTCGAGCGAATACTATCCGCTTCAGGACCGTTTTCCGGTTCAGTTCTCCGGCCTTATGATCTAAAACCTCCTCAAAAAATTGCATTTATCCAGTGTGTGGGTTCCCGAGATTTTGAAAGAGATTACTGTTCCGCCGTATGCTGTATGTACGCAACAAAAGAGGCAATCATCGCGAAAGAACATGTAGGCGAAAATCTTGAGTGCGATATCTTTTTTATGGACGTTCGTGCGTATGGTAAAGGATTTGATGAATATTACCAACGGGCGATTGACCACGGTGTAAAATATATTCGATGTCGAATACCTTCCGTTGAAGAAATCCCCGAGACGAAAAATCTAATCCTTCATTATTTGACTGAAGATGAACAGAAAATCTCAAAAGAGTATGATTTAGTAGTATTATCTGTGGGTATGCAGCCGCCAAACGATATAAAAAATATCCGGAAAATATTTGGTATTGAGTTAAACGAGTTTAATTTTTGTAAAACTTCTGTGTTTAATCCGGTAGCATCAACCCGTGATGGAATTTATGCAGCGGGTCCTTTTACAGAACCAAAAGACATTCCCGAAACCGTGATGCAAGCTTCAGGGGCATCGTCTAAAGTTTTATCGGTTTTGAAGGAAGTAAGAGGCAGTTTGATTACTCCAAAAGAATATCCTCCTGAAATTGATGTAACAGGACAGGAGCCAAGAATAGGAGTATTTGTTTGTCATTGTGGGACAAACATTGCAGGAGTTGTTAATGTGCCTGATGTAGTTAAATATACGGAAACTCTTGCCAATGTTATTTATGTAGAAAATAACCTTTACACATGTTCAAACGATACCCAGGAAGTGATGAAAGAGAGAATCAAGGAACACAACTTAAATCGAGTTGTTGTTGCGTCCTGCACCCCCAGAACTCATGAACCTCTGTTTAGAAATACAATTCGAGAGCAAGGATTAAATTCCTATCTTTTTGAAATGGCAAATATCAGGGATCAATGTTCCTGGGTTCATATGCACGAACCTGAAAAAGCAACCCAAAAGTCCAAAGATCTGATTCGAATGGCTATTTCAAAAGCAAGATTATTGGAACCGCTGCAAAAAAGAACATTGGAAATTAACAAATCTGCGTTTGTCATTGGCGGCGGCCTTTCCGGAATGACCTCTGCCCTGGAATTAGCGAATCAAGGTTATACTGTTTATTTAGTGGAAAAACAGAAACAACTTGGCGGTAATCTGAAAAGAATTCAATATTTGTTAAATGGAGAAAATCCACAAGAGGAATTAAAAAAGCTCATATCAAAGGTTACAAACAATGATAAAATAACCCTGTTTACCGAAGCAAATATCGAAAATATTGAAGGTTCAATTGGAAATTTTAAAACAACGGTTTTAATGAATGGGACTACGGCGGAATTTGAACATGGTGTTGTAATTGTTGCGACAGGCGCCCGAGAATATAAACCTACTGAATATTTATATGGCCGGGAAGATAATGTTATTACCCAACTTGAACTTGAGCATAATTTAACTTCTAACGGTAAATGGCTGGAAACCGGAAAAAAACAGGCCCCCAAAACTGTTGTAATGATTCAATGTGTCGGTTCTCGTGATCAGGAAAGACCGTATTGTTCAAGAGTTTGTTGCCGGGAAGCGGTGAAAAATGCTTTAAAAATAAAAGAAATGGCCCCTGAAACCAATGTTTATATTCTTTACAGGGATATTAGAACCTATGGATTTCAGGAAAGTTATTATACCAAAGCAAGACAACAAAACGTAATGTTTCTGAGATATGATGAGACTAAGAAACCGGAGGTTTCGAAAGACGGCCCCAAAATAAATGTTGAAGTTTTCGATCAAACACTGAATATGTCCATTGATATATCCGCGGATTTGGTAGTCCTCTCTGCCGGAATTATACCAAACGACGATAATGAGGAAATTGCTCAGTTTTTAAAGGTGCCTGTAAATAACGATGGCTTTTTCCTGGAAGCACATATGAAATTGCGTCCCATCGATTTTGCAACAGAAGGAGTATTTTTGTGCGGTTTAGCGCATTCTGCGAAGGCTGTAGAAGAAGGAATTATTCAAGCTCAGGCAGCTTCTGCACGAGCAGCAACAATACTCTCAAAAGATTATATTGAGCTTGAAGCAAATATCTCAGAAGTCGTTATAAAAAATTGTGACGGCTGCGCTTATTGTGTTGAACCTTGTCCTTACAACGCTATAACCTTAATTGAGTATATGTGGAAAGGATCGATAAAAAAAGTTGTTGAAACCAACGAATCAGCCTGCAAGGGTTGTGGATGTTGTCAGGCAACTTGTCCTAAGCTGGGAATATTTGTCCGTGGATTTCGTCTGGAACAAATTGAAGCTCAGGTTAATTCAGCAATCGGAGTGGAATGATGGCAGAATTTGAACCTACAATATTGGCTTTTTGCTGCAATTGGTGTTCTTATACCGGCGCAGATCTTGCTGGTGTCGGCAGGCTGCAATACCCGCCAAATATTCGGATTATTCGGGTGATGTGCTCAAGCATGGTACACCCAAACCTGGTTATCAATGCCTTAACAAAAGGCGCAGATGGGGTTATTATGTGCGGTTGTCATCCGGGTGACTGTCATTATATCGATGGAAATCTTAAAACAGAAAAAAGAGCAGACGCAATTACGCTGATGCTTGAAGATTTTGGTTTAGAAGAAGAACGCTTCCGCCTAGAATGGGTCTCGGCTTCTGAGGGGCCAAAATTTGCCCGGGTTATGCGAGATATGGTAGAAACAATTAAAGCGTTAGGGCCAAGTCCTTATGCTTAATAATGTCAAACTCTGGTAGTGTTTTTGTAATGAATAGTTATAAATAATCTTTATTCGTTCTAATATTAAAGGAGAATTTATTTGGCGGATATTTCAAGAATAATCGATGGAAAACTTTTTATGTGGGATGGTGAAGATTATGAATCTGAAGCCAATGCTCAGGAGAAAGTTTCCCAATATTGTGATAATGGATTTGAAACACAACCTGTAGAAGATGATGGAAAATTTCTGGTTTATACCCGGCGTATTGCAAAAGAAGTGGTTGTCGAGGGTCAGCCTTTGTAATTGTTAACGAGTGGGATTTTTTCCACTTTAATATAAATAGATGAGTCTGGCAAAAAGTTGAAAGTTACAAAAAAGCAAAAAAGTCGGTTTACATGACTGCTTCGTTCGGAAACAAAGCAGCAAAAAAGATCATTTAGAAAAGAAATCAACTCACATGTAATGCTTTTTGTGTTGACTCGAAGTTTTATTAACTCTAAAAACGGAGGTTTTTATGGCAAGAGTTGCAGAAGAATGGCTAAACATCTGTGGAGGCTGCGAAGTAGCTATCCTGGACCTCGGGGAGAAGCTTCTTGATGTGCTTCCCGCCCTCGAATTTGTCCACATGCCTGTTTTGATGGATCATAAATATTATGGTCAGACAGGTGAAAAAAGTGAGCTTGAGATCCCTGAAGCTGATATTGGAATGATTTCCGGTGGAATTAGAAATGATAAGGAAAAACAGGTTGCTGAAGAAATGAGAAAAAAGTGCGGAACTTTGATAGCCCTTGGCTCATGCGCAAGTTTTGGCGGGATTCCGGCGCTGGCTAACATGAACAATTTGGAAGATCTTTATGACAAGGTTTTTCGAGATTCCAAAACAACTGAATCAGCAGATACGCCGTCTCAGGACCTTCCACCTCTCACCGACCGGGTTTATGCCCTTGATGAAGTTGTTTCCGTAGATGTTCATATCCCGGGTTGTCCGATGAATCCGGTGATCATCCTGGAAGCGTTAACCTGTCTTCTCGAAGGTAAACCTTTTGAACTTCCCGAAAGAAGTGTTTGTGATGACTGCCCAACCAAACGAGAAGAAAAAAGTGATATGAGTTTAAAACGACCGCTGCAAGACGCTGATTTCACGCCTGGCAGTTATGATACCATGCGATGTTTTAATGAGCAGGGTTTGTTATGCTTAGGACCCGTCACAAAGTCAGGTTGTGGAAAACAATATAATGGAAACGGACAAACTGTTCCCCGTTGCGTAAAGGGCTATATGCCCTGCCGTGGGTGTTTTGGCCCAATTCGAAAAGGAGCTAATCCAATGGTAGATATGATGACTGCTCTCACAAGTATCGGTCTTGATGCAAAACTGATCGATGACAGAAGAGCATTGTTTAACAGGTATATCGGTGGACAGAATCGCTTAAGACCTTTACCTACAAAGGAAAGGAGGCTATAATATGGGTAAGCAAATTGTAATCCAGCCGGTTTCGAGGATTGAAGGTCATGCCAAAATATTAATTCAACTTGATGATTCCGGAAACGTTGTAGATACAAAGGTTAAGGTAGTTGAATTGCGAGGATTTGAAAAATTCTGTATTGGCAGACCTGTGGAAGAATTACCAAGAATTGTAACCAGCATTTGCGGAGTCTGCCCATGGTCACATCATCTGGCTTCTGCGAAAGCGACCGATGCGGTTTTTGGTGTGGAATTGCCTCCCGCAGGCAAAAAATTGCGTGAGCTTTGTAATAGTATCGCTTATACCGAAGAGCATATTTTACATTTTTTCTTTTTATCCGGTCCTGATTTTGTTATGGGACCTGATGCAGATTACTCGGTACGAAATGTTATCGGTATCGCACAAGCAAACCCGGAACTAGGAAAAAAGGTAGTACGGAACAGACATCTTGGAGCACAGATGCTTGAGATTGTATCTGGTAAAGCTATTCACCCCGTAACTGCTGTCCCTGGTGGATTCAGCAAACCATTAACTCAAGAAGAAAGAGATGAAACGCTTACAATGGCGGAAGAAGTATTGGAATTTGCAAAATTTTCTATGGCATTTGCAAAAGAAAGTATTTTCCCGGATTACCTTGATACTGTTAAAACACTAGGAGTAATCGAAACCGGATTCCTGGGAACAGTGGCAGATGATGGAGCGCTTAACGTTTATGATGGTAAACTCAGACTTATGAAACCGGATGGATCATTTCAGGATTTTTCTTATGATCAATATACCGATCATATTTCCGAAAAAATTGAAGACTGGACCTATTTAAAATTCCCTTATGCCAAATCATGGGGCGAAGGTTTTTCAATGGATTCAACTAACCCGAAAGGTATTTACCGGGTTAATTCATTAGCAAGAATCAACGTAATAGATAAAATTTCAACGCCCTTAGCGCAGAAAGAATTTGAAGAGTTCCGGGCTACTTTCGGACGTCCCGCTCAACTAACGTTATTATATCATTGGGCAAGGCTCATCGAATTACTTTATAACGCCGAACATACTATCGAACTCTTGAAGGATCCGGACATCACCAGTACTGAGACAAGAACTGCTGTAACTCCAAGAGCTGCACGAGGTATTGGATGTGTTGAAGCGCCCCGTGGAACGCTGATTCATGATTATGAAACTGATGAAAAAGGCATGGTTACAAATGTTAATTTAATTGTGGCAACAACACAAAACAACGCTCCGATTAATATGTCGGTGAATCAGGCAGCAAAACTGTTGATTAAGGATGGAAAATATGACCAGGGTATTTTGAACAGAGTAGAGATGGCGATTCGGGCATATGATCCGTGCTTATCCTGTGCAACACATAACCTTGACGGTCGAATTGCTGTTCAGGTCGATATTTTGGAGGCTGATGGTAAAATCCGGGATACTTTTAAAAACTAATTTCTATGAACAAAAAAGTATAACATTTTACTATCCTGCCTAAGTTGAAAATGAGTTGTAAGACCGGGGGTAGGAGAATTTTAAAATCCTACTCCTTTTTTTTCGTAATCCCTAATGCAGGGATGCTGTGCTTAATAACTGAGGTATTATTTTTTTATTGAATTCAAAAATGACTGATTACTGGAACAAAGAAACACTGGTTTTGGGATGTGGAAACATCCTCTTCGGAGATGACGGATTTGGCCCTGCAGTTGTGGAATATTTTCAAAATAATTACGAAATTCCACCTGAAGTGTGCGTTTTAAATGCCGGCTTAAGCGTAAGAGAAATACTGTTTCCAATTGTTCTTAGTGAAAAACGCCCAAAGAGAATAATTATTGTAGATGCAGTTGATATGGGAAAATCTCCTGGTGAAATATTTGACTTGGATATTGATCAAATTCCGGAAATTAAGATTGATGATTTTTCAATGCATCAACTACCCACGTCAAATCTGCTCAGAGAACTAAAAAATATGTGTGGAGTTGATATAAAGATCGTAACAGTTCAAATCCAAAAAATTCCTGATGAGGTTGAACCCGGATTATCAAGAGTAATTAGAGATTCAATTCCAGTTGCTTGTGAAAAAATATTTCAAGCATTAAAATAGTGGTTTTTTTATAATCTTTTATTGTAAACTTCAAAAACAAGTTGATATATGCACGAGTTATCCTTAGCTGCTAATATTTTAGAAACTGTTCTTCGGGAAATCGAAGAAAATAATTTTAACAGTGTCGAAACGATTGTTCTTCAAGTCGGAGCTCTAAGCGGTGTGGTTCCTGAAGCATTACAGTTCAGTTTTGAAGCCATTTCCAGGGATACCTTATTGGAGAAAACAAAATTGGAAATTGAAAAAATTTCTATAAAAGGAAAATGTTATTCATGTAATAAAAAATTTACAGTTGAAAAATTCCTTTTTTTATGCCCTTCCTGTTATTCGGGTCAAATTGAAATTACCCAGGGAGAAGAATTAGATATTGACTATATTTAGGTGGAAAATAGTTAACCTGAAAATTCAAAGCCTCAACGACTCCTCACCTACAGTCGGTCGGGCAGGAAAGTCACAAAGGACGGAAAAAAAGAAAAAATAATTTACTGACTGAATCGAAAGAAATTCAGTTTTGAATCATGGTTCTTCTAAGTTATATAATCTAAGGCGTTTGGAAAACGTACAGCACAATTTGTTGTCGATGTTAGAATAAAAACACTCAGTATGAAGATGATTTTTCTCACACTTTTCAGTAGTACTGGTGAATTGAAGTTCAGCCCCAACGGGGCGCCTTATCATAGCTCAGGGCAACGCCCTGGGGGGGGGGAGATGAAAAAAACCTAGCCCTGAAGGGGCGTAGTAGAAACCCAAATTACAGGAAAAGTGCTATTAGAAGGTATAAT
>SDBT01016441.1_pt1 | contig 11706 bp, 9 predicted proteins | sample 2277101 | NCBI WGS metagenome assembly SDBT01 (sample SAMN10404973, study PRJNA504765) | marine sediment metagenome | isolation source: marine sediment core GS10_PC15, 103 cmbsf | place: Arctic Ocean: Southern Knipovich Ridge | collected 2010
CTTGCCGCAATGCCGACAATTACCTAGGGCTTTCCCGATACATCGGGATACGCCTTGGGCTAAGCAAGGGGCCCCGTTGGGGCCCAAGGACAAAAAGGAATGGGACCGACCAATGGGAAAGCCACAACGATCAATAAGGCCAGGCGAGAGTTGGCGGGACAGGTCGCCGGCCCGCCGGGCATAGGATCCGCAGCGCGAAGGATAGAAGACTTTCGTAAGACCGCTTAGAAGATGGCTAAGACTTCGGACACTTACAGGCAGCTTATTTTGGCGCGGTGCTTCAACCACGCCGGTCGGGAGGCCGTCGCGCGCTGCCCCAGGTGCAGCCGTTACTTCTGCCGCGAATGCGTAACCGAGCATGACGACCAGCTCATCTGCGCCGCCTGCCTCGCCGAGCCGGCCGCCGGCGGCCCGGGGCATTGGCTGACGGGCGGCTATTCGCTGATCGCCGGCGCCGTGGGCCTCGCCATCGCGTGGGGGTGCTTCTATTTCGTGGGTCGGCTGCTGCTGCGACTGCCCAGCTCATTTCATGAAGGCACGATCTGGCTCGAGTGAGCCGAGCGAACGAACATGGCGCGTCGAGAAGACAAGCAAGGCAGGCCCAGCGCGTTGGAGCTCCTGGAAGAGAGCTTCCACCTGCTTCGCCGTTCGCCCGGGCACGTTCTGGCCGGCTACTACATCGGCGCGCTGCCGTTCGCGCTGGCTGCGCTGTATTTCGTGGCGGACATGAGCCGGGCTGGGCTCGCCGCAAGCCGGCTGACGGCGGGGTCGCTGGCGCTGGCGGCGCTGCTGGTGTGGATGAAGTGCTGGCAGAGCCGGTTCATGCGGCAGCTGTTGGCCATTCGGTGCGGCCAGGGCGCTCCCAGCTGGCCCGCGGGGCGGCTGTGGCGCATGGCGACGACCCAGGCGGCCGTCCAACCGCTGGGCCTGCTGGTGCTGCTGGCGGCGGGGCGGGGGGGGGTCTGGCTGTGGCAGTCGATCATGGCGACCATCCGAGCGCCGGGCCCTTTCGGGCTGCTTGTGGCGCTGGCCGCGCTGGCTTTGGCCCTGGCCGGGCTGGCGCCCGTGCTGTTCGTATACGCCTTCCACCAGAACCTATCGCTGTTCGGCGACGGCGAGGAGGACGGCGGCCGGATCGGCCCGGCTGTGCGGCGCGCTATCCGACAGGCCATCCTGTGGCCGAAGCAGAACCTCGCCGCCTTGCTAGTACTGATACTGTTCGCCCTGTTCGTAATGCTCAATCTCATCCTGGCGATCTTTCTTGCAGGCAGCCTGGCCAAGTCGCTGCTGGGCGTGAACAGCCCGATATCCCGGGGCGGCTTCAGCCAGCTGAACACGACCTTCCTGTCGGTCGGGTTGGCGCTGACGTACCTGTGCGTGGACCCGATAGTCAAGGCGTTCTACACGCTGAGGTGCTTCTACGGGCGGTCCATCAGGACCGGCCAGGACCTCACCGCCGAGCTGCAACTGCTCAAGGGCGGCCGGGTAGCGGCGACGGCGGCGGTGATTGTGGCAGCCCTGGCCGTGTTCGCCCCGGCGCGGGCGCTTGCCGACGAGCTGCCCGCCGACGCCCCCTCAGCGGCCGGCGCCCCGTCGATGGCTGTGGAATCCCAGCAGCTCGACGAGTCGATTAGACAAGTGATCAACCGGCGGGAGTACGTCTATCGCAGGCCCGCAGCCCGACAGGACGTGCCGGCCAAGCGAGGGTGGTGGGATTCGTTTTGGAATTGGTGGCGAAACGTTCGCAATAAGGTGTTCCCCGAGCGACAGCGCCGCCTGCCTGACCCCGTATCTTCGGTGCCGGGACGCGGGTGGAACTGGACCGGCGCTATGAACCTGGTTCTCTATGCGCTGCTGGCGGCCTCCATGACAGTGCTGATCCTCACACTGTGGCGGGCCTACCGGAGGCGAAAGTCGGCTGTGCCGATCGTCACGGGGAAGACTGTCATCGAGGCGAATATCGAAGACGACGACGTGACGGCCGATCAGTTGCCGGAAGATGATTGGCTCAGCATGGCCAGGCAATTGCTGAAGGAGGGCAAGCGGCAGCTGGCGCTGCGGGCGATGTACCTGGCCTCGCTGTCCCTGCTGGGGCAGCAAAAAATCATCGCCATCGCCAAGTTCAAGTCCAACTACGAATACGAGGCAGAGGTCCGCCGACGCGCCCACGCCGTGCCGGGCCTGATCGATGCGTTCAGCCAGAACGTCGGCTACTTCGAGGATGCGTGGTACGGCATGCACGATGTGTCCGAGCAGACAGTTTCAGCCTTCATCGCCAATCAGAAAAGGATCCGCCGGCTTGTCATATCGTAAGGCCATCTTCTTTGGGCTGTCGGCGATCCTGGCGATCGTCTTTGTGCTCGGCACGGCTGAGTTGTTCCGGCTGCGATTCGAAGCCGGCGACATCTATCCGCCCTACTCGACCTTGCGGACAGATCCGCTGGGCGCCAAGGCGCTGTGGCAGGCGCTCGACGAGCTGCCGGACGTATCCGTCCGCAGAAACTTCACGCCCCTTGAGGAGTTCGAGCCCGCCGACAAACAGGCCTTGTTCGTGCTCGGCGTAAGTCACAGGTTATCCCTGGACGACTCCCACTACGAAGAACTGGCCGACTTCGCCGCCGGCGGCGGGCGCCTGGTGGTGGCCATGACAGATCATCGTCCGACCGGGCGGCAGCAAGGCGACTCGGGCCGCATCGTATTGGGCGAACTTGGTGCGAGCGTCAACAGGATCGCTGACTCGGAGGACCCGTCCTGCGAATCAGTTGTCGCCCGCCGTGCGACATCCGACACTCACCTGCCGGAATCGCTGGCGTGGCACAGCCGGCTTGTCTTTGAGGACCTCGATCCACAATGGAAAACGCTCTACACCTGCCAGGACCTCCCGGTAATAATCGAGCGCACCTTCGGCAACGGCACGGTCGTGCTGATGTCGGACTCCTATCTTCTCAGCAACGAGGCGATGTTCACCGACCGTCACAGCGGTCTGCTGGCGTACCTGGTCGGCGACGTGACGGACGTCGCGTTCGACGAGGTGCACCTCGGCGTCGTTCAACAAACCAACATCATGACCCTTGCAAGACGGTATCGTCTTGCAGGCGTGGGGGCGGCGCTGCTGGTGCTGGCGGGCCTGTTCGTGTGGAAAAGCGCAGTCAGTTTCCTGCCGCGCGACTCGGGATACAGCCGGGATCTCAGCGGCGCTACCGTGGCTGGGCGCGGGGCGACGTCGGCCATGATGAACCTGCTCCGCAGAGCGATTCGCCCCAAAGACATCCTGCGCATTTGCGCGGATGAATGGCTTGCGGCGCCGGTCAAGAGGCGACCGGGCCGGGGCGACGTGAGCGACGAGGTGCGCGCCCGCGCGGCGAGCGAGCAGTCGCGCCCCCCCAGGCAACGAGACCCCGTCTCGGCCTATCGAGACATTTGCCGGATTCTGTCACAGAGGACCCATTCCCATGGAACACAACATTGAAGTGCTGCATAAGATTATCACTCGCGTGCGACAAGAGGTGGCCAAGGTGATCATCGGCCAGCAGCATCCCGTCGATTGCGCCCTGATAGCGATCTTCACCAACAGTCACGCGCTGATCGAGGGGGTGCCCGGCATCGCCAAGACGCTGCTGGTGCGGACGCTGTCGCACGTGCTGGGCTGCGATTTTACGCGCATTCAGTTCACGCCCGACCTGATGCCCTCGGACATCACCGGCACGAACGTGTTCAATTTCCACCAGAACGAATTCACGCTGGTCAAGGGGCCCGTGTTCGGCACGTTCCTGCTGGCCGACGAGATCAACCGCGCCCCGGCCAAGACACAGGCCGCCCTGCTGCAAGCCATGCAGGAAAGACAGGTCACCATAGATCGTCAGACCATCCCCCTGCCGGACAACTTCACCGTTTTCGCCACGCAGAACCCCATCGAGCATGAGGGCACCTACCCGCTGCCCGAGGCCCAGAAAGACCGCTTCATGCTGAAGATTCACATGGACTGCCCCGAGGCCGACGAGGAGCTCCAGCTCGCCCAGCGAATGCTCGGGCGGCAATCGCCCGAGGCGATCCTGGCCGGCGGGCACGTGCAGCCGGTCTTGTCGGAACAGCAGCTCACGCAGATCCGCCGGGTCCTGGAGGGCATCGTCGTCCGCCAGGAGCTGCTCAGCTACATCGTCAACATCGTCCGAGCGACGCGCGATCACGAGAGCATCCTCGTCGGCGCCGGACCCCGCGCGACGCAGGCGCTGCTGTTGGGCAGCCGGGCAGCCGGGGCGATGGCCGGCAGAGACTACGTCTCCCCCGACGACGTAAAGCGCCTGGCAGTCAACGTCCTGGAGCATCGCGTGATCCTCAGGCCGGAGTTTGAAATCGAAGGGCACAGCGCGCCGGAGATAATCGGCCAGATCTTGCAGGAGGTGCCCGTACCCCGATGATCGTTCCCCGATCCAGGCTGCTGTGGTTCGCCGGCGTCGCACTGATATCCGTCGGGGCGCTACAGGCGATGTTTCCGGCATCGGCTGAGCTGCTTTGGCAATTGGCGGCGCTGCTGGCGCTGGTGGCTGTGTTCGACGCCGTATGGTCCGGAGGCGACCTGCGGAAGATATCCGTTTCCGGCGAGCAGCCTACCCGCCTGACCAAGGGAACCGACGGGACGATCGACCTGAAGGTCTCGGCGGAGTTGTCTCGCGGCCGGCTGGTGCGCATAGGCCTGCCCTTGCCGCGCCACCTGGGCTGCGTGGACGATGAGTTCGACGTCATGCTCCCGGCCGGGCGGGCGGAGGCCGTCGTGCCGTTCGCCTGCCTGCCTCGCCGGCGCGGGCCTTTTACGCTGGACCGCTGCTGTATCGGCGCCCGCTCGCCCCTGGGCCTGTGGATGCGGCGCATCAACGTGCCGCTTGAAGCTGAGGTCCGCGTCTATCCCCGCCTGGCTGAGGAAAGGAAGCGCCTCGCCAGCGTGTTCCTCTATCGCGGCAACTTCGGCATCCACGTCCATCGGCAACTCGGGCGCGGGCGGGAGTTCGAGCAGCTTCGCGAGTACATTCCCGGCGACGACTACAACGAAATACACTGGAAGGCCTCCAGCAAGCGAGGCCGGCCCATTACAAAGATGTACCAGATCGAGCGGACGCAGGAAGTTTACATGGTGATCGATTCGTCGCGCCTCAGCGCCCGCCTGCCCCAATTGCAGCCGGGCCGCCCCGACGATACGGTCCCGCCGAACATGCTGGAGCGCTTCATCACCGCCACGATGATCATGGCCATGGTGACCCAGCAGCAGGGAGACCTGTTCGGGGCGATCAGCTTTTCCGATCGGGTGACGAATTTCATCCGCGCCAAGTCCGGCAAGGCGCACTACAGCCTGTGCCGCGACGCCATCTACGCCATCGAGCCGACGACGCACACGCCGGACTTCTCGGAGATATTCTCCTTCATCCGCCTGAACCTTCACCGCCGGGCGCTGCTGGTTTTCCTGACGTGCCTGGACGATCCGATCATCGCCGAGAGCTTCGCCGAGAACATTCATCTGATCACCCGCAAGCACCTGGTGCTGGTCAACATGATTCAGCCCCCAGGTGTGGGCCCGCTGTTCGGCGACCCGAACGTCCGGAGCATCGAGGACATCTACCAGCAGCTCGGCGGGCACATGCAGTGGCAGCGGCTGACGAACGTGCAGGCCAACCTGGCCCGGCTGGGCGTGCCGTTTCACATACTCACCGACGAGGGCTTCTGCCCGCAGCTGGTCTCGCAATACGTTAACATCAAGCAAAGGCAGACGCTGTGATCGTCGACCTGGACAAATTCATCGCTCGCCAACGGCCGTATTGGGACGAGCTGGACACGATGCTCACGCACATCGAGGACGAGCCTTCGCGATCGCTCGACCTCAATCAGGCCAAGCGGCTGCACTACCTGTACGAACGGGCGTCGGCGTCGCTGGCGAGCATAAACACGTTCAGCGCCGATCCCGCCTTGGGGCAGTTTCTCGAGCGGCTGGTCGCGCGGGCCTACGGCGTGGTTCACAGCGCCGGCCGACAGCGCCGACGGTTCGCCCCGCTGAAATGGTTCTTCGGCACGTTCCCGCGGACGTTTCGGGCGCATTTGGGAGCCTTCAAGCTGTCGCTGGCGGTCACGCTGGCGGGGATGCTGTTCGGCGGGTTGGCTATCGCGCTGGACTCCGACGCCAAGCGGGTCATCATCCCCTTCCCGCACCTGATGGGCGACCCGAGCGAGCGCGTCGAAGAGGAAGAGGCCAGCGCCGAAGCCAAGGGCGACCGCGGCTCGTTCGCATCGATGCTGATGACGCACAACACGAAGGTGTCCGCCTTTCTGATGGCACTGGGGCTGACGTGGGGTGTCGGAACGATTGTGCTGCTGTTCTACAACGGCGTCATCCTGGGGGGGGTCATCGTGGATTACTGCCTGGCCGGGGAGGGCGTTTTCCTGACGGGCTGGCTCCTGCCGCACGGATCGATCGAGATACCCGCTATCCTCATAGCCGGACAAGCCGGGCTGGTGCTGGCCTCGGCGATGATCGGGCGAGGCCAGCGCCACCCGCTCAAGGACCGCTTCCGCCAGGTGCTGCCGGCCGTGGCGACGCTTATCCTGGGCGTGGCGGTCATGTTGGTGTGGGCGGGCATCGTGGAGTCGGTCTTCTCGCAGTATCACAAGGGCGTGCTGCCCTACTGGCTGAAGATCGCCTTCGGCTGCGCGGAGCTGGGGCTGCTGGCGGCGTTCCTTTACCTCGCTGGGCGAAAGGGCGGCGACGTCGCCGACGCCGAGAAGACGTGAACAACGACCGAGTCAACAACCTTATCATCCACACGCCGGAAGGTTGCCGGTTCTCCCTGCCATTGGCCGGCCCGTTCAGCCGGTTCCTGGCATGGCTGATCGACATGCTGGTCATCATCGCCCTAATATATGGCGCAATCAGACTCATCATGATTCTGCAAGTCATCTCAGCCGACCTTGCCGGGTTCTTCACATACCTGGCGATATTCGGTATCTCGATGACTTACGGCGTGCTGCTGGAGTGGTTCTGGCGGGGCCGGACCGTGGGCAAGCGTCTTTTCCGCCTGCGGGTTATCGACGAACAAGGCCTGCCGCTGACGTTCAGCCAGGTGTTGATCCGCAATCTGCTGCGGTTCGTCGACATGATGCCGCAGTTTTACCTTGTAGGCGGCGTGTCGTGCATGCTGACGCGCCGGGCCCAGCGGCTGGGCGACCTGGCGGCCGGCACGGTGGTGGTCCGCACGCCCCGTGTGAAGCTGCCGAACGTGGCGCCCCTGATCGGCGACAAGTACAACTCATTCCGCCGGTATCCGCACATCGAGGCCCGCCTGCGACAGCGCGTCTCCCCGCAGGAGGCGCACATCCTCGTTCAGGCGCTGCTGCGACGCGACAAGCTGGACCCGGAGGCGCGCGTCGCGTTCTTCAGCCGGCTTGTCGAGCACTTCCGCTCGATCGTCGCGTTCCCGCCCGAAGCCGTCGAGGGCCTCTCCGACGAGCGATACGCCCAGAACCTGGCCGAGACGCTGTTCCGCACCCATCTGACAGCTGCGAAGACCTGACGCCGCCCAATCGGGCGCGGCTGCTCGCCCGACAAAGGATCCCGCCAAGGTCATTCGCCTTCCGGCTCGACCGCGCATGATGCGCCGCTCAGCTCGCCGTGGAGCGGGACCACGCAGATGAACTCGAACGGCTCGTCGCCGGTATTCCTGAAGTTGTGGACCTCGTTGGCGTCGACGTAGACGTAATCGCCGGCGATCAGCGGATACTCGTTCTTGTCGGCATCGACGGCGACGCCGCGACCGGCTTCGATCTTCACGAGGTGAGGGAAGTCGTGGCTGTGGTAGGGAGTCGCGCCGCCCGGCGCCACGGCGAAGTAACGCAGGACGATTTCGTTGGAGCCGTCCTCGGGCCCCAGCACGACCTGCTTGGTCACGGCTGTGTATCCTTGAGTGTCCGCCAACGGCACGTCATCGCGATTCTTGATCTTCATATCTCTCTCCCGACGGAGTTCGAGCAACGGTCTATGCCTAATATCTTATAGCGCCCCGGCCCGCCGGCAAAATGAAGATACATTCCCCTCACCAGCCTGCTGCGCAGGTGCGGGCCGTTCTTAGGCTGGCGGCGGCGCATTTGGCGCGGGTATAATTCCGCGTCTATGTGCTGCCGGGAGGCTGAGATATTTCACTGCGGACATCTTCTTTGAAGGGACACGAAATGAAGGCGATCAATCTTCTACCAATTGCCGTGGTGCTTCTAGTCGTGTCGACGGGCTGTCGGGAGCAGGCGGCGATGGAGCCGCGCTTCGACGCTGTCGGACCGAGCGGCGTTCCGGTCGTCGTCGCCCCGGCTGACTGGGGCTACGACCGCTGGCCTGACGGCCCGGCGTCGCCGCCGGCCATCGGCATCCCGAAGCTCGCCGAACCGTTCGTGATTGACGGCCAACTCGATGAATGGCGCTCGGCTCTGGCGACACCGTCCCGCGCAATGTCCCTCCACATCTACCTCCAGGGCGGTCACGAATGGCTCGGGCCCGACGACGCCAGCTTTGAAAGTTTCATCGCGTGGAACTCCGAGGGCATCTGCGCAGCGGTGGCGGTGTGGGACAACGAGCTGTACAACGATCGGCCGCCCGAAGCGCCGTGGGACCAAGACTGCGTGGCGATCATAGTGGAGACCCCACCCCCCGCCGACAGCGACGAGCCGGCCGCCCGTATCGGCCTTCTGTTCGTTCCGCCTCTGGGGGACGCTCCAGCCAGATTGTACGACCCCTCCAACGCCTTCGGTGACGTCACGTTCAAAGCCGTCCGCCAGGCGGGCGGCTACGCGATCGAGGTCCTCATTCCCTGGTCGCTGCTGGAAGGCCTGGCGCCTGAGCCGGGCACGCCGATGGCTCTCCGCACCACCATGCTCGACTACGATCGTCGCGACGGCGACCAGGTGGTTCCCTTCGGCCTGACGTGGCACCCGTCATGGCGCCCGTCGACTTATCGCCGGCCGCCCGGCAAGACAGCCTCGGCTGTGCTTGTGGACGCGCTCGTTCGCTCGGCGGATACGGACCTGCAATACGAGGTCTTCATGGACGTCGATCTTAGTCCTTCTGCGGACGATTCGACGGTCCCCGTTGAGATCGACCTGGGCATCAACATCGGCCGAGAAGCGCACGCCGTGGAGCTGCTCGTCGACAACTGGCGGTTCGAGCGCGTGCTTACCCAGTTGCTCGATGTTCAGTCGGACGATTCCGTTTGGGGGGCGCGTAAGACAGCCAATTACTCCTGGTCGCTGGCGGGCGTGCCTTTCGGCCGGTACACGATGACGGCGAGAGTGCTGGACTCCCAAGGCAACAGCCTTGGACGCGTCCGCAGAGAGATCCTGATCGTCAGGGGTTTCCAGGAAGCGGCGCTGGAGCGAATCGAGACAGCCGACCTTGGCGAGATGGCGGCGTCGCAGCCGTTCCTGGCGATCGACTGGCTCGCTACGGCGGCCAACCTCGAGCGTTTCAGACTGGTGGCCTCGCGGATGGACGTTTCGGTGACGGCATCTCAAGCCAGGGAGCTCACCGCAAGGCTGGCCCTGCTGGAATCAGGCAGCGTGCCCGAAGGCGGCGACATGTTGGATCTGCTGATGCTGACGGGGGACCCGCAAGCCCAGGTAGTCGTGGAGTACTTCCCGCAAGACCAGGCCCACGTGAGCCTGTACTGGGGCGCCGTCCCTCTTGCCACCGTAGCTGTGCAGCAATTCCCCGACGAGGGGTCGGCACAGCGCGAGTTCGAAGCCGCCGCCGGACAGCAGTCGGCCCAGCCCGGCGGCATGTGGATGAAAGTGCAGACCTCCGCAGGGCTGACGACGGCCAAGATTCTTTCCGGCCGGCGGATCATCAGCGCGATCAGCCCCTCGCTCGAAGTGGCCGAAGGCGCCGCAGCGGCTGTGGCGGCCGGTGAGCCGATCACGCTCGCCCAGATCGACGCGTTCCGCACTGCGCTGGCCCGGGAGATCGAGGTCGTCGAGGTCACCCCGCTCCCGCTCGCGCCCGACGGCATGAAGCTGTTCGTCGGCGACGTGCACATACATACCTTCTTTTCCGACGGCAGCTACTCCCCGGTGTACATGGCCATGCAAAGCTTTGTCAGCGGCATGGACTTCGCCGTCATCACCGACCACAACGCCGTCGCCGGAGGCCAACTGGCCGAGGCCTACTGCAAACACTACGGCTTCGGGCACAGCGTGATCGTCGGCCAAGAGATCACGACGTCGTGGGCCCACCTGAACGCCTACCCTCTCCGAGAGCTGGCGGACTGGGAGCCGCCGCCCTACGAGCTGGTGAGCGGCGTTCACGCTCAGGGCGCGGTCATCCAGTGGAACCACCCCGACGAGGGCGGCGGCGAGTGGACCGAGAGGGGCTTTGCCCACGGCCTGGGGCCGTTGGGCGTCGACGCGTGGGAGCACGCGCCGCCCGCCTATGAGCAGTGGCGCCGAGAAGGCAGGCTGCCCACGCTGGTGGGTTCAACGGACGAGCACATGGGCTACTTCTTCAATCTGGAGCGCAGCATCATCCTGGCGCCCGGCGCCGGCGGCGCGGACGTCGCCGAGGCGGTTCGACGAGGCAACGTGTGCATCATCGAGCCGACCATGGTGAACGTCGTTTACGGCGCGCCGCACATGATCGCCCGCGTCCGCGAGGCCCTGCTTGAGGGCGGCGAGCTTCGTCAGCGGCGAGCGGCCCGTATCCGGGCTGCCGTGGCCGAGATGGACATCACCGGCCTGATCACCACAAGCGGGTTGCGCCTGGTGAATCAGGAACAGGCCGACGAGCAGATCCGGGCGCTTCAGAACGAAAGGTAGTAGTAGCAGGCGAATAGATGGGCAAGCGGACAGTAGTGCGTGTCGCGATACATCGGGATTGCACGCCGTATGGGCTGAAAGCAGAAGGGAAGTGGCAAGCATTATGCGAACGGGAATTGAGTGGTTCAGGGACGCCGGGTTCGGCCTGTTTATGCACTATGGGCTGTACAGCCTGCTCGGGCGAGGGGAATGGGTGCAGTACGTCGAGAAGATACCGCTGAAGGAGTACGAGCGACTCAAAGACCAGTTCACGGCAAAAGACTTTGACGCCGACTTCATCACGGATCTGGCGCTCGAAGCGGAAATGAAGTACGTGAACATCACGAGCATGCACCATGACGGCTTCTGCCTGTTCGAGACGAAGGAAACCGATTTCAACAGCGTCAACTCGGCGGCTAGGCGCGACTTGGTTGGCGAACTGGCTGACCAGTGCCACAAGAAGGGCCTTGGGCTGTGTCTGTACTACTCGCATGGGCGACAGTGGCGTCATCCTCATGCGATGACGCCGGAGAAGTACGACGAATCGGCGCGGCCGGACTACGAGACGCCCGAGCCGACCTACGCCACGGGAGACAGCCACGACATCGGCAAGTACGTGGCCTATTGTCAGGCACAGATCACCGAGCTGCTGACAAACTATGGTCCCATCGCCAACATATGGTTTGACGGTTGGTCCACACCCAAGTCGGGCCCGTGGCAGAGCGAACTGCACATACCGGAGCTACACGAGACGATTCGCAGGCTTCAGCTGGAGTGTCTGATTTCGTACAAGTTCGGAATTACCGGAACGGAGGATTTCTACGCGCCGGAATATGGCTGGCCCGAGCATATGCCCGATGAGATGGAGCAGGTCCGCCAGAGCGGCAAGCCGAT
>SDBT01016442.1_pt1 | contig 11705 bp, 11 predicted proteins | sample 2277101 | NCBI WGS metagenome assembly SDBT01 (sample SAMN10404973, study PRJNA504765) | marine sediment metagenome | isolation source: marine sediment core GS10_PC15, 103 cmbsf | place: Arctic Ocean: Southern Knipovich Ridge | collected 2010
TTGCTGAAGAAGCATTGCCAATGATATGGGCAGGGCTATGACCCGACGTGATCTCTTTGTCTTCGGTTCCTCAAATCGCCAATCATCCTTACCAAGCTTGTATACCGTTCGGCAAATCGAGACTTTTGGCGAAGCGATATTCAGGTCCATGTCTCGCCATCTGATACCAAGTGCTTCACCACGTCGCATACCGGTAAGGGCCAATGTAGCGAATAACTCGTAATGGTCCGATTTGGCGGCGGCAGTCAGGAAAAGATCCAGTTCATCCATATCCCATACTTCGGTCTCGGCTTTCTTAGCGGCCGGGGGATCGGCAAGATCGGCACAAGTTCCGTTCATAGGCTTTGCGGCCAGTTTTCCTACTTCCGAACACGCTACCTCGGTTGAATATGTCGTGAATACTAGGTATGGGCAGGAGGAGTTCGAAGAATGAATCTCGCCGAGGTTTGGTCTCATCTTGAGGAGGATTATCGCTCGAATCCCGGGACAGGGCGGATACAGCGTCGAATTATTCCAGGACACCGTCGCGATTTCTTCTTGGGGCTAGAACTACCGTCGCGAAACCGTATGTTGATACTCCGAATATCGCCCGCTTCAATCGCTGGGCAAACTTCCGTTCCCAAATCTCACGGAGTGAAAGTTCGAATGCGTGATCGCGACACGCAACCTCCCACAGCCGAGGTCGAGCTGGTCCTCACAGACTCGCAACACCGAGATATCTTCGATCTCTTAATCGAAGACCTAGTAGGAGCCGCCGAGCAACCGGATGACGAGAAGACAAGTGTCAGTAGATTTTTGGCAAGACTCTCGGACTGGCAGCGTCTCCTGATGAGGTTGGCTCCAGGGGTGCTGAGTAAAGAGAAGCAGCAAGGCCTTTGGGGTGAGTTGTGGACTCTACGGGATGTCGCTGGTCCCGCAGTCGGAATCACTACTGCAACCCAAGCATGGCAGGGCCCTTTTGGGGCCGACCAAGACTTTCAGCTGCCAGGCGCGGCACTCGAAGTTAAGACCAGCAATGCGCATGTTTTTCAACACCTGACGATCACGAGCGAGCGGCAACTTGACGTTCCACCAGACATTTCGCTGGCGTTGATCGCGTTATCCCTGAACGTGAGGCCAGGCCATGGTGAAACCCTACCCGAGATGGTGCACACGATCCGCTCGGTCGCGACTGATACTGGCTGTTTACAACTGCTTGAGGAACGGCTGGTGCTCATTGGTTACCGAGATGAGGACGCGGACAGCTACACTGACATCGGATATACGATTCGATCACGGGTACAGTTTGGAGTTCGCTCCGGTTTCCCAAGAATTACGTCTAGAGATCTGAGCCCCGGGATTAGCGAGGTCAGCTACTCTATCGCGGTCACCGCATGCGCTCAGTTCGAGATGAATGATACAGAGCTGGGCAAAATGTTGAAGGAGGGATCGTGACAACTCAGAGCATGCTTGAAGAATTTGCGGAGAACTTACAACAAGACGCGCTGGCGCTTGCCGATTCTGAAGAGAATGCACAGATGCTGGCGGACTCGTTCACGCAGATTGTGTTCGACATGATATCTGAGGCCGGTGAGAGTGAAGATCCCTTGGTCTGCTATCATCGAGCTACTGGCATTGAAATCAGCGGGTATGCGGTTGATGATGAAGAGGGTCGTCTTGACCTCTTCCTGACCATTCACACGAACACCGTACCACCCGAGACTGTAACTAGGCAACGGGTAGAAGTTGGGTTCAGGCGACTCAGATCCTTCTTCGATTGGTGTTCTCGGGGCAGCTACGTCGACTTGGAGGAATCATCTCCGGTTTTTGACATGGCCTCGCACATTTACCAAATCAGAGGTGACTTGACGCAGCTGCGGTTGTACGTGATAACCGATGGGAGAACGACAATCGAGACACTACCACAGGACACTTCTAGCGACATCAGTGTTACTATGTCGCTTTGGGACATCGTGAGGTTACACCGGCTCGATACATCGGGCAGGGAAAGGAGTCCCATATTCGTTGATTTCCAAGAGCGCTTTGGGAAGCCCATTCCATGTCTTCGAGCGGAATCGAGACAGCAGGGATACCGCGCTTTTCTGATGCTCCTCCCAGGGGCTGTACTGCGAGACGTATACGCGGAGTTCGGACCACGGTTGCTTGAGCGAAACGTAAGGTCCTTCCTGCAAGCAAAGGGTAAGGTCAACCGCGGAATCCGAGACACCATATCCAAGGAACCGGAACGATTTCTGGCCTACAACAACGGAATAACCCTTACTGGAGAAACAGTTCATCTTACAGGTGAGGGAACAGCTCTCGCGATCTCCCGGATAGACGGTCTTCAGATCGTAAATGGGGGACAGACAACAGCCTCCCTGATGGCCACGAATCGTGGAAGGGCGGATCTATCAGAAGTGGACGTGGCGACGAAGTTGATCGAAATTGAAAGTGGTGAACACGACGAGCTGGTTCGGAAGGTATCACGATACGCGAACACCCAGAACCGTATTACCGAAGCGGATTTCTCCGCCAATGATCCATTTCATGTGCGTCTGGAGGAATTCTCTCGCACCACATGGGCACCAGCCATGGACGGCACTCAACGACAAACGAAATGGTTCTATGAGCGAGCTCGCGGCCAATATCAGGACGCTCGTACCTCTCAGCTCACACCCGCTCGAAGAAGAATGTTCTTGGCAGAGAATCCTCCGACGCAGCGCTTCAATAAGACCGATTTGGCTAAGTTCGAGAATACTTGGGATCAGCTGCCTCATATCGTCAGTAGGGGAGCGCAGAAGAATTTTTCTGACTTCATGATCAGGCTGGGTGGGCGCGATCAGCTAGTGGTGGACGTGGTCTACTTTGAGCGATTGATCAGTAAGGCGATTCTGTTCCGCATGGCTGAACGGATCGTACAGCGACAAGAATTCGGTGGGTACCGAGCCAACATAGTTAGCTACACGATTGCTCTCCTCGCTCACACTACGAGCCAGACGATCAATCTTGAGAGAATTTGGCGCGAACAGACTCTCACTTCTTCAATGCAGGACACTATCGCAAAGGTATCCCATGAGGTTTTCCGCATTATTACGAATCCACCGAATGTGCAAAACATTACCGAGTGGTGCAAGAGCGAGAAATGCTGGGATGCGGTGCGTAGTGGTGCCTCACGAGAGGCGGTTGGTTTGATTCGTAATGAACTGTTGGACGCTGAAGCTACAAAGCGGGAGGCTAAACGCGCGATCTCAGAGTTTTCAGCCTCGTACGTTCAAAATGTGAAGCGCGTTGTGGATTTAAGCTCCGAGGGATGGCATATGTTGATGGAATGGGGAGCAGAGACGAATGCGCTGGATCCCTCACAACGCCAATTAGCACTAAGAATCAGCAAAGCCATCAAATTCAGACGGGAAATTTCGTCTAATGACGCAGAGAGAGCGGTGGTGGTACTTGATCGGGCCGACGAGCTGGGATTCAAGCCATTTGCGCCCTAACGTATCGCTGGGCAAACAACATACCATGGAGGAATCATGACGACTACTTGTAAACTTCGCAACTCGAACCGCAGTCCCAATCGTACCCAGCGAAGAGTTTTCAATCGCCGACAACTCAGACCTTCAGGATGGGATACTTATTGCTTGCGGCAGGTCAGCCGATGATTCCAGTGGTTGATATCTTTGCGGGTCCGGGAGGCCTTGGTGAAGGGTTTTCAGAATATCATAACGCGTCTAATGAACCGTGTTTTAAAGTTACCCTTTCAATTGAAAAGGAAGCATACGCTCATAAAACACTAAGGCTTCGGTCTTTCTTCAGGCAATTTGAGAGGAATCTCGTTCCCGACGACTACTATAAGTTCTTAAGAAATGAAATGACTGAAGCTGATCTATTTAGTTTTTATCCAATGCAAGCTAAAGCGTCATTTTCACAAGCTTGGAAAGCTGAGTTAGGTGTGGTTAGCGTCACTGAAGTTGATAGCAAAATACGAATTTCACGGGGAAATTCACGAGATTGGGTCTTGATCGGCGGACCGCCTTGCCAAGCATATTCTGTAATTGGACGATCGAGATACTCAAGAATCTGGAGAGAACAACCGAACAAACGTGACGAAGATGACAGACATTATCTGTATCGTGAATATCTTCGTATTTTAGCCGTTCATCAGCCACCCGTTTTTGTGCTTGAAAATGTTAGAGGACTGCTATCTTCAGCCGTTTCCACAGGAAAGATTGCTGATAGAATATTCAGAGACCTCAGGAATCCTAGCCATGCTATAGATAATGTAAAGGGCAAGATAAAGAAAAAAGGGTATCGTTTATTCTCAGTTACCCGAGAACCGAGAGCATATAGCTCCTTCGGTGATCCTGAATTTCTTCCTGAAGACTATATTGTTCGCTGTGAAAGGTATGGCATTCCCCAAGCAAGACATAGAGTAATTATTGTCGGGATTAGAGACGACATCGATCTTCAACCAGAGATATTGGAGCAACAGCAAAGTGATATTACCGTTGAGAGGGTCATTAATGATCTTCCAAAAATAAGAAGTGGGATATCCAAAGGTACAGATTCGAATCACAACTGGCTGAATATCATCAAACAGATGCAAAATAATGGAATACTGTCAGATCCGAATATGAGTGAAGCTGTTAGAGAAGAAATACTGAATCAAATTAATAGTCTTCCTGATAATTTAGGTCGCGGGGGCGAATCAATACAAATGGATCGTTCGCCTGTGCCTGAAGCTTTAGAGGACTGGCTATATGACGCAAATGTGAAAGGAGTCTTCAACCATTCAGCCCGTGGGCATATGCCAGCGGATCTCCTTCGCTATTTTTTTACGATATGTTTTGCATCCATCAATCATTATTCACCTCAGTTGAGGGATTTCCCTAAGGTTCTCCTCCCTAATCACAAGAATTTAATTAATGGGGTAAATGGTGTACCGTTTACAGATAGATTTCGGGTCCAATTACCCGGTAAACCGTCAACAACAATAACTTCTCATATTTCGAAAGATGGACATTATTATATTCATCCTGATCCGTCACAGTGTCGCAGTCTAACTGTCAGAGAAGCCGCCCGCCTTCAGACATTCCCAGATAACTATTATTTCATGGGCCCCCGCACTTCTCAGTATCACCAAGTAGGGAATGCCGTACCGCCTCTACTTGCGCATCAACTCGCCGAAAAGGTATACAGACTCCTTCAAACTAATCGAATTAATTCGGTGAATGTGACCGATAGAATATCCAAAGAACATAGAAGTTGGAATATGTCTCGGATTCGGTCAAAAAACACTAAACCAGAACTGAAAGTGCGATCCTTGTTGCATCGGATGGGTTATCGCTTCCGTCTGCATAATAAAAATCTCCTAGGAAAACCTGATATCGTACTTAGTAAATATCGCACGGTTATTTTCGTCCATGGTTGTTTCTGGCATCGACATACTGACTGTAAATTCGCTTATACCCCAAAAAGTAAAGTCGAATTCTGGGAAGCAAAATTCAAAAGGAATATCGAACGGCATGAAGAAGTAACCAAGCAGCTAGAGAAATTGGGGTGGAAGGTTCTTACTATTTGGGAATGTGAAACATCTGCGCCTAATGAACTTCAGAAAATGTTAACAACTCATCTATCAAAAGAAACCACTAACCTATTAGCGTTTGAGAGAGATACATGTCGATGATGGTCATCTTAGCAATGAAGGCACTTTAAGCGATAAGTAATCAGGTTTTCCGGATATTCTGAAAGGGCGAGTTTTTGTCATCCAATGAGTCAAAATAAACCAGCAGCTATACTAAATAATCTTATAAGTGAAGAGGAACAAAAAATATCAGCCAGTTTTAAGGCTGATAGGCGTATAGCTCTATTTGAACTTGTTCGAGCTATCGATTTCTATTTCATTTATTCACTTTCTTTACGAGATGAAGACAAGTTTATCGAATGGAATGAAAGTAAAGAATTTAATTTTATAGAATCTGGAGTCAATACAGCTCTATCTCTATTTATAGGCGAGCATTGTAATATACCTGGAGTATTGGCAGGCCGGTCAACAAAGGAAATGCAGGACTGGGCATCATCGGTAATTCAGCATTGTGGTCGCTTAGGCACGTGTAAGATGATATTGGATTTGGACTCTTTTAAGCTTGGTAAACTCGACATCATACCAGACAACGTAATCAGATATAAGACTGGAAATCAGAAGTACATTGGCTTGGAAAGAATTGAGGCAGAGGAATTTGGCATTTTCAGGAAAATCGCGGATGAAATGGATGAAAAGGAGTGGACTGAATTGCTTGATAACCGAATAGAAATCATCGATATTATGGCTAATTATGTAAAACCATGGCAAGAGCATTATATTCAATACGATACTACACCTGAAATTGACGAATACTTTGAACAATTTGGGATTTTATGGTTCAACTCGCATTCATTGGGGGCCGATTCATTCCCAGATGATGCAATATTCGGAGGGAAACCCTGGGGTCTCTACCGTGCTTCGTTGATGATTCTTATAGGATGGGCATGGAAGCATTATTACTTTTGTCAGGCATTGAAGAAAACCCATCCTGACCTAGAATGGAGAAATATTGTAACGATCCCCCAAGACATTAATGTACTCTCTAAATATATGTCAATGGCCCTTGGCAGTACGATCGAAGAAGCTACTCAAGCATTATCCACTCTTATCCTTTGTCCTGAAAACACACACGTACATTTATCAGCTCCAAAAGGTTATTTACCACCGCTCGTCAAATTAGGTGAAGTGTCTATCATAAAATCTATTGGTGGTATCCTAGATCAAAATGCATATTTCTTTATGTTGGCTGAACTACAGAGACAATATCCCAAGGATTATGATCGTGCAGTTAACCTACGGGAAGATGTCTTCCGACGAGATTTATTCTGTTGCTTCCCGAGTAATCATATATATAAAGCCGCAAGATCCGTTAAGTTAAAGAATGGAAATATGATAATAACAGATATTGACGCAGCGTTTTTTGATGAGCGTAACGGTCATTTGGGTATTTTTCAACTGAAATGGCAGGACGTTTTTGCTGATTCTATGCGAAAGCGTCAGACAAAAATGCTCAATATGAAGCTAGAGACCAATGCCTGGTTAGATAAGATTGGTAATTGGCAGAAAGCGAAAGAATCGGACATGATACTGCACGAGCTTGGACTCAATGAGGTCACAAAGACAAAGATTTCGCGTATTTATTTGTTTGTCTTAGGCCGGAATTATTCGCATTTCTCAGGAGATACTGTGCCAGATCCAAGGGCAGCCTGGGGAATGTGGCCCCAAGTATTACGTATTTTCAAGGAAGCTACTGATTCTGGAAGCTACGGATTTTCTGATCCGATTGAGTGGTTGGATACAAAGCTACGAGAGGAATCACCAATACGCAAACCGAAACCGGACCTCGAAGCATGGGATTTCTATTTAGGAGATTATCATATAATTTTAGAGCCATCTACATAGGAACGTAAGCTATACAAGAATTAACTTAACCTGATAATTCCAAACGACTAAACAAACCCCGAAATTGTTTCAGGTGGAGTTCGCCCCTCGTTACTGCTAATAACTCAAACCGATAATGATATTATCCTGTTCGAGGAGCTCGCCAAGTTGTTGGTGCCTATAGTCCACGCACATAAACTTTGTTAATTTGCAAATCGATTAATTTCAGAGTAGAATGAATACATAGTTCTAGTTTAGGTTATTACCAATTCCTTCAATCCCCCTCAGATTCATATCAAGTATTGGATGACCCGCGCTCTGGCTATAATTTTGAAGAGAGGAGGTCATCCAATGAGTTTTGAGGATAAGTCAATCAAATGTTCCGATTGTGGGACCACGTTTACTTTCAGCGCTGGGGAACAAGAGTTCTTCCAGACCAAAGGCTTTACCAATGAGCCTAGGCGTTGTCCTGAATGCCGCCGAGCCAACAAAGCACAGCGTTCCCAAAGTAACAGCAACAGCTACGCATCACGGTATTAATCCCTCTGCGTATCTAATCCCAGTGTCGCATACAAGATGAAGTTTCATTGGAAGGGCAGGCAATATGAGTTTTTACCTTGTATTGTCTGCCCTCCAGGGTTACTGTTGGGATATAGTTAGAGGTATTCTTCCTATTCTGTCCGTGGGAGGTAGAAAATGAACAACCTAGTTAAAGAAGCTGCCGACAGGGAACTTTATTGAGCAATCTCGGCAGATGAGCAGGCGAATACCCACCTTTGCCAGATACTAAGGTGATTTATATCTAGTAAGTCGGCCTTTCCCGAAGAAAAACTGCGTCAACCTGATGCCAGACTTGATGCCGGTGGCTCAAAGGAAATTGATATGGCCTGGATAAAACTTCAAACTTCTGGTAAGAACCTTCGCAAGGCTTACATGAAGCTTTATGTAGCTTCGTTCTAGAATACTTTCACTCCTTCATAGTGATATCTACATTCTTCACGGAAAAGGGTCCATAAATTAACAGTATGACGAAAAATGTAGAAAGGAGTATGGTAGTTAAATGAAAACGAATAAGCTGTCAAAATCGATTCGAATATTTATTCGCAGGGAGAAAGCTCGGATTCGCCGGAGTGTTTCTGGTTTAAAAGAACAGGAAAAATTGATCAGTGAATTATATCAATAATTTCATTAGGCGTAGATACGCTTGGTAAGGCATATAGATTCAAACCATAACATGTCCATTACCCAGAAGTGAAACGGAGGTATTATGATTTTAGAATCAGGGTGTGTTCATTGGTGGATAATCGGAGCTTACTCGGTAGGTCATTGCAAAAAGTGCGGTGCCACAAGAGATTTTGAAAAACTAAGACAAGAAGAGAAGGCACGCTTGGCTATTCGCAAGGGAAAAAGGGGAAGTGCAGCCTCTGCAACTCTAATCTAAAAGGTGGTACAATAATTGGAGGTAGGGTCACGGGCTGTTGGAATAGTGCGCAATACTCTATTTCCCCACATGCTTAATACCCATATGATACGAGAATATGATGATAGAAAAGATAAAGTCAGTAGTGTGAATGGTACAGATCGTGTCAATATCAAATCAGGTTTGCAGGTCTCAATAATATTGAAGAAAGACCAGCGATCCAGAAAACTAACCGAAGGGATAGTTAAAGATATTCTGACGAAATCTCCTACCCACCCCCATGGCATAAAAGTCCGCTTGGAAAACGGTCAAGTTGGTCGAGTCAAAGAGATAATAATTTAAAGTCGATCTCCGTAGAGCATGGCTGTGCTTCTAAAACTAGTTGCGAGACACCTATATGAAAATGAGCGAGGCAAGACTGATATACTTGGCAAGGGCCCAACTCGAATATTGGATTGCCTGTTATGTATGCGGGTCTTGTTTGCCAATAAAGAAAGATGAGGTAAAGATACTCCAGATTGCCTAACTACAATCTAATTGATACCCAAAACGGCCTTCAGAAATACTTAGACGATCTGTTGAAAGCCAAGCAGATCATCATTGCATTAGATACCGAAGCTAATAACCACATGTATGCTTATGGGCAGCAGTTGTGCCTAATACAGATATATGACGGAACTAATAGAATTATAGTTGACCCATATAATATTGACGACGGGACTCTGAGAAATCTTTTTGAAAACCGAGATATCCTCAAGATAATGTATGATGCTCCAAATGATATATCTTTACTAGTGAATTCCAAGAATATGACTATTAAATCAATATTAGACCTAAGGCCAGGAGTTGAATTACTGAATTATAAAAAGAAAGACCTTCATTCCGTGATTTACGCGGAGTTCGGGGTAGAACTGAAGCATAAAACGAAATTTCAGAGATACAACTGGCTTCGCAGACCTTTGGGTGAGGAAGCACTTGAATACGCTTTAAATGATGTAATATATCTACCAAGACTAAAAGATATCATATTAAGAAAGATATACGAGAGGCGGTTATTAGATTTATTTATCCTTAGGAACATTCGTATCCAGAACAGAGACTACCTCAATGATCCTAAGGATAATTACCAGAGAGTCAAAGGCTATAAAGGCCTTAATGATGAGTGCAAGTCTCGATTTCAGCAATTACATGCTGTCAGAGAAGAATATGCAAAATTAGTCAATATGCCCTCAGCTAATATTATCCCCAACAGTTTACTGTTAAATATCGCATCAAATACACAGACTTTAGAAGATATTGGTTTTTCTAGGAGGCTCAGAGAGAATCTAAGGAACAGAATGATGCGGGATTTAAGAAAAGTGATTGAATCCGGTGGGCTCAATGTCTTAATGGGGTAATATTAAAAATAGGTTAAAATATACCCCGGCATTATTTCAGGGGGAGTTCGACTTTACCGCTGCTTGGGATATCCGCCTCCGACGCCTTAAGCTGGAATGATGAAAACATTAAGTTAAAAGTGGTATCCTTATAGGAACAGTTCAAGAAACTCGTGTATATAGCTTTAATAGAGATGAACTAATTTGGCGTGAAGATGCTAGTATTTACAGTAAATATTTATAACGTAATTTAACTGGAGCGATGGAGGTAATAATGGGAGAGAAGGGCAGCAAAAATGTTAAGAAACCTAAGCAGAATAAAATTAATAAGCACGAAGAATTGATGAAGTCGGCAGAGACCAAGGCAAAGAAGTAAATCCCTGGTTGTAGCGACCAAGGGATCATCTGACAATTGAGACCTCTCTTACAGGGTTAAACAAAGCACATAACCCGTGTTTCAGGGAGAGTTAGACTCTTGAAGGGTAAAATAAAGGTAACTCTAACATAGGAAGTAGACAAAATGCTGGGTGCAAGTCACTGGGCTTTTAGATAAAATATTATCAGATTTGGAGAAGTGAAAGGAGTATCATATGACTAAGGGAACAATCAAAAAGCTTATGGACAATGGTTTCGGGTTTATCAAGACGGAGGAGGAAAAAGACCTCTTCTTCCATCGTAACGAGATTGAGGGAGTAGAATTTTCTAGCCTTAGAGTAGGACAGGAAGTGGAATTTGAGATGGGTCAGGACAGTAAAGGCCGTCCGCAGGCAGTAAAGGTGAGGCTTGTCGAAACTCAAGTGGACGATGATAGTGGTGATGATCAGGCCGGAGATGTCCAAGGTGAAGGTGAGGATGAGATCTAAGCATAGAACCACTCACGTCCAAGGGCTTATTACTCTTTGACCTGCCAAATAAAACTAATCCAGTTACAATGTTAGACTGGAGTTTCAGGGATCTGGTTAATAATCTTTAAGCCAGACAAAATTCAAGCATTGTTTCAGGGAGAGTTCGACTAAGGAGTAAGAAAATGGCCGCCAGTGATCAGAAACTTATTGAAATACTTACAGATATAAAAACACAGTTGGGGGATATCAAACACGATTTAGCTGACATCAAAAGAGAAATGCCTAAAATACCTTATTACGGAGACTTACTACAAGATATAGTAAAAGCAATTGAGAATCTAAAATTTTCCTAAACAAACGCAAGCATTGTTTCAGGTGGAGTTCGACTCTCCCCCGTCTCCCCGTCCATTCAACATAAATGCCAACTCAAAGGTTCTACTTATCGTACAGTACCGCCCACTGTACTGGATTTGAACTAGCACTTTGTTAGCGGGTGTCAGAGGACTTACTGGAAACTCTATCCATTAACCAGTGTGGCTACTCTACAGATCTACAGCCGTCTGTGTCCACTAAGGGCCTGTCGACACGTCCCACAGTGGTCATGCCCATGGACTGTACTTGTG
>SDBT01016443.1_pt1 | contig 11705 bp, 12 predicted proteins | sample 2277101 | NCBI WGS metagenome assembly SDBT01 (sample SAMN10404973, study PRJNA504765) | marine sediment metagenome | isolation source: marine sediment core GS10_PC15, 103 cmbsf | place: Arctic Ocean: Southern Knipovich Ridge | collected 2010
GCCACCTCTGCAGCCTTGAACTATTTGTTAGCATTAGTTTGCGTTGCTTTTCGAATTATATCATCTCAGCTCTTTCGTTCTATTTCTTTTCGTTCTCCGTCGTCGCTGCTATCAACGGCAAGAAACATATTCCTATCCTGCCTCCGTTGATGTTCGATTTCTTTTCGTTTATCGGGCGATTCGCCAGCAAATGTTTGAACTCTAGCCAAATGATACAACGTCATAGGAAGACCTAATTCGCGAAGTAGATCCGGATCGTCGCGTTTACGTTCCGGATCGTAATCTGGGTGCCAGGGTTCAAATCTCTGATCGGGAAGATCTTCCATCGCTTGGCGTTCATCTACAGTCAGCAACTTCAAGAATTCATAATTCCGCAAATCTGATTCGTAGTCTTTAAGTCGAAATTTTTCGCAGTCGAAATACAATGACAGATATTCTCTAGGTCCAACAGCAATTTCGTTGATTTCCTTTTGGCTCAAATCCCTTATTTTCTTACTCGGTTTTCTCGGGATTGGTTTTCTCAGTCGAGTCATCGGAGCCTCCTCCGCATTGTTTTCTCTTGAGCTTCACACAACTTAAACTCAAGCAATGCGTCCATTCCGCCGTACAAAAGCAACGACTGCAAATCACATTCCTCAACTCGGTTTGGCAAGGACGGATCTTTACTTTTCAAATACGGTGCCAACTGTGCGTCCCAGGGTGGCTGTCCCAAGCACGCATAGGCTTGATGGGTCAAACTAGTAATCCCACGGCGTGCATCGAGCACGTGGGCCATCTGCATCGTGTCCCAGTACCAATTGACGGGACGGCAGCGAAGAATAGCCATCGACCATCGTTGCTCGAATTTCATGTTGGCAGCAACCTTATCAATACCGGACAACAGAAACTCAATCATCGCATCGATCACAGGACCACGCCACGAAAACGAAATCGTTTTCTTTCCTTCCCAACAAATTGAAGCGGTTACAATTTTCGCATCAGGTCCGTCGGGCTTCAACATGTTTGTTTCATAGTCAACCGAAGCACGCCCCCCACGCTTCACAATACCACGAATGATTTTCGCCGCACGGTCTGGATCAAGTATGACCTCAACTTGATCAGCAAAGTTAGGAACCACTCGCCACGGGCGTCCTTGCAACGCAACAGCCACGCCGAGTTGATCTAGGGCAATCTTGTCAAGCGGTCGACTATGTTGCCTCATCAAATATGAGGGATGAAACACCGGGCAGATCCAGGCGTTGAATGTCTGATCCGGTATCGTCTCACCAGCCCACGTCGTCACACCGCCAGGCGCCCGCTGCCACACGTGGCCGATCAAACTTCTCACCGCAGCACTGCCAGACAGAATGATGATCCGTGGATTCAATTCCTTGATCGTATTGAGCAAATTAGGACGGCAGTATTCAATCTGTTTGTCGGTCGGTTTTGCATTACCCTTCGGTCGACAGATCAATGTATTAGTCAACCAGCAATCTCGCCGCATATCTATACCACAGCCAGCAAACTGGAACTCAAAGTGCAATCCGGCCTTGCCAACGAATTGCACTCCCTGATCGTCCTCATTCGCTCCGGGAGCTTCTCCGACTACCAATATCCCTTTGCGGCCATCACCCGAGACAGTCATCTTCGGGGACTGGCAACCCTTATACAGACCACAGCGCCCACACAAAGGCAATGTAATTGGAGGGCTGCCGCCTAATTCCCCAGTGGTGAAGAATCCCATCACCTCGCCGCCTTCTTACCACGCGATTTTGCTTTCGTTTTCTTTTCGTTTTTACGATCGAGTTTTGTCTCTCCCCTTTCCTTTTTCTTACGACGCTTAGAATCACTGCTCGGCATCGGCTCAATACAAGCAACGTATTGATAATTACCAGTATCAACTTTCAGTTTGCCATCACCAACCACACAATCGTTATGATGAGCCGCGATGTCCATCAGCATCTTCGGGGAGATAACAAAAGACATTGGAGGGCCATCATACTTCACAGCACGACTACCCTGATACCAACCCGAAACACCCTCACCTTTGATTCGGAGTCGTCCACTCTTCAACCGAACTGACACCGAATTTTTCTCAATATTACTTTCAGAAAATATCTCAGCCTTGCTCACCACATCACCCAAGCCACCCGGCAACGTAATTGATTCACCGGATACTTCAAGATGTCTCCCGATGTTCGGAAATTCCACACGGGACAATCGACAAGAAACGATAAGTCCGGCCGCGTTGCGGAAGTGTATCCACGAATCGGTTTCCCCCCACTCGACAACTTCAGAATCAATCACGCTGGCAAGTGACTGAGCACGAACAACTACAGAATCCTTACGCCACTTTTTCAGCGGGTAGCGTGCCATTTGAAAGTCGTCTGTGGCTTCCAGCCAAGTCGGAGCAAGGTGGATACAAGTGGCAATGTATTGTTGGCTGTCCTTGCTCGCACAACTCCCGACAATGCTAATGGCATGACAAAACCCCTTTGGTAAAGACCGCCATTTTTCAGGCATGTCAACGGAATCAATTGGCAACACAACTTCCTCCTCCATAGTGATTCCAGTTGCTTGATTCTTGACTCGAACAATCATTTCCTTTTTTTGCTGATCAATTCTGATTTCGTCCTCGGACAATTTCTCAACGATGGCAAGCAACGGAGCCGCACGGACCGCGCCTTCAATGTCCAAATCGCAGGGTGCGGTACAGGCAACCTCATCATTGAATGCACAGACCACGCCATCGCGAAATACGAAGCAACTCGATTGCTCGACGATCTCTTTTGGCGACAATCCAGGACGGACTGATTCCAGCTGATTCAAAAACTCTTCTCGATTCACCAGTGACATTTTTCAACTTCCTATTTCAATTTGTTTTTCGACACGCTTCTTAAATTATTGACAGCTTGCAAAAAGTACGAACGTTTTAATTCCGCTCCAATTCCAAACCGGCCATTCTTGACTGCTGTTCTCACCTCCGAACCGATGCCCATGAACGGGGAATACACTTTATCGTTTTCAGCAGACCACAAAACAAGACACCGCTCAATTACATCCAACTGTAATGGGCAAATGTGCTTCTGATCCTCTTTAGACCTTGCAGCTCTATAAGGCAACACATGCGTCTGATCGATGTCAAACCACACTGGGCTTGCATACTGCTGCCAAATCCAATGACTTCGTTTGTTCCTGGCGGGTTCATGCTCGGAAAACGCATCCAATCTTTTGGGGACAGTCCTTGTGCCATAATACTTCACTAGCCCCTTGGGATGTTCAATCGGTACGATATTGTCTCCACGCTTCCTGAACGCCAAAATATAATCAGGAATTCCCGTGCGGACCATCGCTGAGTCTTTAACAATCTGCTTGTGCGCCAATCCGATCGCGTGCGTCCTAACCGCCGCAAGCAAAGGATCTTTCCAAATGCAATGACGAGAATGGTACACAAAACCATGCGACAAAAAACACTTGATGATGTCCCCTGTAAAATCACGCAATCCAATATACCCCACGTCGGATTTGTGAATTGGCAAGTCCATGCAATGCACAGCTACAATTCGTCCCGGCATCATTACACGTTCCAACTCTTCAACCAAAAACCCAAAGTGCTCAAAAAATTCTTCGGAATTCTCAACGTTTCCCATGTCTCTGGTGTCGTCGGAATAGGCATACAAATTACTAAATGGTGGTGAGAAGATTGTGAACCCAATTGATTCATCCGGAAAGCCCTTAGTAACTTCAACACAATCGCCCTGGTACACCGCGTAACGCTTTGTGATCTTCTGCTTCCCAACTTTCACTTTCACAGCCATGTATCCTCCTTTTCTTAAATGATCCAGCTTGGCAACCGCATTTTTTCTTGTTTGTTGAATTCAGTATTTACAGTTTCGCCTCTCATGTGCTTAACCAAATCAGAAAACAAAGCATCGGCATTTCTTTCCTTTTTCCGCATGTTATCCAGAACACGTCCTTCCCTTTCGCTTGTGACCATGTTAACCGTTACAGGATTTTTCTGACCGAACCGCCAACAACGCCGAACGCATTGGTAGTATTGCTCAAACGAATGGCTCGGGAAAAAACTCATGTTTGAACAATGCTGCCAGTTCAAACCAAACCCGCCAATCCTGGGCTTGGTAATCAATACGCGGATGTTACCATTTGAAAAAGCCTCAAGCCGATCCTCTTTAACAGACAGCTTATCACTGCCTTGTATCTGGACGGCATCAGGAATTATCGACTCCAACAAATCCCCCTCATCATTCAAGTGGCACCACACCAGAAATGGCCCGTCCTCGTTCACCGCCTCTTCTCGTACAATGTCGCAACGGCTGCCAATAGTATCCCTACGCTCCCGTCGCTGCTCATGTAACGTCCTAGCTCCAATGATTCCAAAGCGACCCTGGCCGCTTGAACTCCGAACGACATGCAACTTCGTTATCCGCTCCGGGAGTTCAAAAGCGCAATCGTCAAACGGTCCCAAATCGGAAGGCTTTCTGGCAGCCCTAGCCCATGTTGATACCCATTCCCAAAATCGTTTGTGAGCATGTCCCTTCAGTTCCCATTGTTGGGTTGAATCTGATTTGTGAGTAAAAAACATTCCGAGCATCTGATATCTTGTCATGACGCCAAGCGCTTCAGCAGACGTTCCGAGTTCCATATAATCATTCGGTGCGGGTGTGGCGGTCCCGAGCAATCTGTATTCAATCTGGTTTGCAAACTTCGTAACTTGAAAACGCAATTTTCCATCCATCGCTTTGATTGCCGAGCTTTCATCGCATACCAATCCAGCAAAATCACGGGGGTTGAAATGATGAAGCCTTTCGTAATTTACAACGTTGATTCCTTTATAGGCTTCACCATCACTTATGCGGCATCGGATTCCGAACTTCTCACCCTCACGGACAAACTGGCGTGACACGGACAACGGAGCAAGGATCAACACCGGTCGCTTTGTCTTGCGAACAATGTTCTCTGCCCACACCAATGCCATTGGACCTTTGCCAAGGCCACAATCAGCGTAGATTGCACAACGCCCTTGCCTGACCGACCAGTCGACAAGATAGCGTTGAAAATCAAACAGAAAATCTGGCATGAACGTAGGACGAAATCCGACAGTCTTCTTACTATCGAATTTCGATTTCAAAAACGATTGATAACTCACTCGGAAACTCTCCCACCTCAAAAACCATTACCGACCACACACCCAACCCCCAACAAATTCACCACAGTTCATTTCAAACCAAATAAACCAGGGCCTGTTTTTTTGAACCGAGAGTCTTTTCCCTTGATGTTGATCTCACGCAAAATACCTCCCCAAAGCGTTGCAAACGGCGTATTGCCGCCCGGCGACTTCCAATATCCCTTGGACTCCATCTGCTCGATCATTTCCTTGCAGCCCAATGATTTCTTCGATTCGGAAAGCACCTCTGCCGCCGCGTCCAAAACACTCATTTTATTTGTCGTTGTTTTCTTAGTCGCTTTCTTTTTAACCGTGGTAGTCTTCTTTGCTGTTGCTTTCACTGCTTTGGTCACAGATTTTTTGATCGCTTTCTTTTTAACAGTGATATTCTTTTTTTCCGTTACTTTTTTGGTCGCTTTCTTTTTTGCAGCTTTTGCCACTTTCGTTGTTGCTTTCTTTTTGACTGCAGTAATCTTCTTTATTGCTTCCTGGACTGATTTCGGCAACTTCGTCGCTGACGCTGTTGTCTTCACTTTTATATTCTCTGTCATTTGATCTCCTCGACTTTCTTGTTTCTTGTCGTTAATAAATTCAATTTCCAATCCGTCGGTCACCGCGTCAACCAATTGACGACACAACTTGTCATTCTCCAAATCCCAAATGGCACGACCATCCAACAATTCTTCAATGTCGTCAGGCAACGATTCAACGTGCCTCAACATTTCCGCTTTCTTCCACTTGCCAGCAGCTTTCAAACCGAGTTCCGTAAACAGAGCCACAAGCTGTCTTCGATTTGCCTTCATTGATTCTCCAGTTCTCTTACGGCGATTACGTTCGCCTAGTTCATTGATTCGACGAATTCTCTGTTGCATGGCCATCCCTTGTAGCCTATCAATCGCGTCGGCCAACACAACAACCTTGGGAGTAATCACCGAAATTGGCAACTTAGCTGACTTCAATTCCACACGATACAATTCCGGATGACCGTAGACATGCTTTGGTGAAACTGCATTCATGTCCGAAATGCGTTGTAATTTTTCAGCCGCTTGTTCTGGTTTCAGTTTCGCCATTATGATCTCCATTTATCAGCCATCGCCATCAATCACAGCGATGATTCTCGGGAGCATTTGAATTTGCCGGCGAAGCAATCGGCCAATATCGCAATACCAATCACCCGCCGGATCCAACGAGTCGACTGACGAGTAGAGTAGTTCCGGAAACTGAAAGTCGTGCCGATCTGCCAGTCTCAAACACCGCTCCTCACCACTTGTTTGAAGTGCAGGATCTGGAGGCCAAGAGAAATCATGAGGCGTAAGCTTTTGCCAGGTGTCGTGATCTCTCTGCAACTTCTGCAAGTGAGACTTCAGAAATTCGCAATCGGTCATCAGACGCCTTCGTTTGTTTTGTTATTCGACAAGTTCATTTTGTCAGCATCGGCTTCGTTGTGTGGATTTACATCTGACGCTGACACGGCAGGATTGTTCGGGATGTTTCGTCTCCCGCAAAATCTGTTGTACCTTTTCCGAAATCTGTCGTCTCTGATCTACCGAGAACATAATTTCCTCCAGTTTGTTGAAAGTATGCCAGTGTACGTTGAATAGCTTCTACTTACATTATTACCAAGACCTCCAGAAGTCGGACGTCTTTTTGTGTCCTCCATAAATTTTCTCAAAATAAATCAAATCGACCTGTAACACAAATGAGCAAACGCGCGGCATTCAGCAATCCAAACTGGGGCCGGCTGCTCATCACGGTAGGCTACCCAACTCAATTGAGATAAGCCTTTCGCCTTTGACGGAACGGTTTGATTGATTGCAAACGTTCCGTCAACATGTGCTCGTTTTCGTTTGTCACCTGAAAAGTTTTTCATGCTGATCGGTTTCCCACTATACGAATTCGCATCCGTTTGACTTGCTGTGACAACCAATACACGCTTCGCTTGTGACAACGCCCGCAACGCCATCCACACGTTGTTGATTCTATCCCGTTCATCATTCGACCAAACATCGGGAGCAAGTATATCTGCGTAATCAATTACCACGACGTGGGGCTGCCAGCCCTCTTGCTCCCACATTTCTATCGCTGTTGCAATCATGCTAACCTTCAATGTGCCGGTTGGATGACATTGCATTTTCAAATAAGGCTTCCGTGATTTCACTTTTGTTTCCATGACCTTAGTCATCGCCTGCCAAGCTTTCTGCCATGTCAGCGATTCTCTGTATCGTCGACGCTTGGATTTAATTTTTGGCAAATCTTCATACTTGTTACCTGTCCGCATCATCCGCATTGGGATTTTTACAATGCCAGTCCTCAGAGGAATCCCAGATGCTCGGCATGCAAACCGTTTAATAGTTCGATGCTGGCCCATATCTCCAGCATCAAAAAACGCAACTTTCCTTCGTTGCTCGACAGCACGCCACACGATGTCGAGAAGCATAAAACTTTTGCCACGTTTCTCTGGAGCTTCAATCGAAATGAAATTTCCAGCAGCAAAGGCGTCGGCGAAAAATCGATTAGCAGCGCCGGGAAATTCGATCAGTGTAGATTTACTGTCGTCGAAAGCTTGGCGAATAACTTCCTGATCCTGAAGAACGTTGATTGAATTGGGGCCACCAACATCAATGTGTCGATGTTTTTGCAATCGCTCCTCGGCACGTTGTTGCTGCCCCGTCGCGATGTCGTGGTCCATCTCTGTTGCAAGTCTTGCAAGTCGCACACGATTGAAATATGTGCCAGCCAAATCAATCACGTGCTCGGCATTTATTTCTTCGGCAAGAATATCAAATTCATTGCTCAGGTCAGCAAGAAACTGTCCAATAATTCTTGCCAAGGCGTCATCATTGATTGTCGCTGACCATTCGTGGAATTTATCTTCAACGGCCTTGAGAGGAGGTGCATCAAACTTTTGAAAAAATTCAACGCACCATTCGGCAACGATGGTACACCAACGATTACCAAACAAGCCGCGTTCCCAGATTGATGTAATGCGTCCGAGTATTGTTCTGTCAACAATCATGCCGGTTAAAATTGTGCGTTCATCGTTTCCGTCCCTGCTTTTTTCTACCTTCACCACCACGCGACTCCTTGTCTAGCAATTCGACGAACTGGTTCCAGTGATCGCAAGCGCCACAACTCTCCATGATAATCTCACGAGAATGCGAAGCGTGTCGATTCGATCGGTAGTGGAACGCATGCGACAACAACTTGCCGTTCCACTTGTCACCCCATCTCACAATCATTTCTACTGTCTCCTCAATCCACCATTGAATAAAAACTTCGACCGCAACCAAACGGGTCGGATCAATCTTCGGGATGGCAATTTCAAATGACGGTGCTGACATGTGAGTCCAGAGAATCTCTGTGCCGTCACAACCAAGCAACGGCACAACCCAATTTGCTGGATTAAAGCTCATGCCTTTCGGTAACCCTCCATGTGGTGCACGCGGATACCACGTCGTAAACAATCCAATCAACCTCCTTTTGTAATCCGTGTAATTGTCAAGGCTGCGTTGGATCACTGCAAGTTCCTCAGCCTTCATGTGTTCCTCTGGCCAATGTATTTGAATTCGATCAGAGACGTCTCGGGCTTTCTGCGTCACATGTACCGACTCAATATTTGTGGGACGTTCCTCTTCGCGTGTCATTGCTACTTCTATGTTTTCAAACTTACGCTCAAAGCCTGATGCTGATTGAATCAATGGCACAAACTTTTCCCTGTGGTGTTTAACGTACCACTTCAACACTTGCTTGGTACGGGCTTTGCCAACGCGTCTGCGAAGTTTGGCAAACACTTTTACCCACGTAGTTTTTTTTGCACCTTTAAGCCTTTCCTTTCCTTTCAAAAAATCAAGCAAAAATTTGGATGCTTTGATATCAAATCTTTCAACGTTTGATTCTTCAGTGTCTACATAGAAAATTCCTAATCCCATGATGGTTATCCCACTCGGCAATCTTGTTGCCGAGTTTTTTTAATTATTTTCTTTTTTATAAGTCTTTATTACTAGGCGTGGTTTTTCAACGTATTAAACGTGGTTTTTCCACGTATGGTAAACGTGGTTTTTCCACGTTTAGGAATCATACAAATCATCGTTTGCTTGCTGTTGTTGCTCACAATACTTGTCATACAAATCACCCATTGCAGACCAATCGATATAGAAATACCGTCGAGGAGGTGAGCCTTGTTTCTTGATCTTGATTAACTTCAATTTGACCAACTCTTTAATTGCCGGCGTCTGCGTGAATCGGGCCATTCCGATATCTTTTTTCATCTGCGGGACTGTGCAAAAAAACCACACCAATGGTTTGGGTTCATTCCATTCACATTTATCTTGGAAGTTTGACAAATATGCAAACACAATAGCCGCTTTGTAGGACATCATTTGCAAAGTGAATTCAGAAAGCATCCACCACTTACCGTAATTGACCATTCGTTTCGGTCGACTCGATTTCTTTCTCCGTGCCATCTCGATTCTCCCAACGAAAAAGCCCGCGGTTGGTTCATACAGGGAACCAACCGCGGGCTAAAATATTCCGACGACGAAACAACGCCGGATTTTTTTAATTGTTAATTGTTGCAATCAATCCCCTGTATGAATCAACCACAACCGTGTTCACATTATTACAACATTTCTCTGATCGATTCAACCTCAACTTGATTTGCTTCGGCGATGTCATTCGCAGTTTCAAGTGTTAGCATTGTTGTCGTGCCGGGAAATGCAGAGAGTTCCTTTGTCAATCGACGTGCTCGGTATCGACCCAACTCGTCAATGTCGAGGCACACAAAACGATTCTCAAATTTCGCGAGTTGTTCGAGTTGTGCTGTCGTCCAATCTACACCCATCAAGGCAACTGATCCGGGACCCGTCCGCCAGACATCAAATGGCCCTTCGTGTACGACAATGGAATCCCGATCACACAATTCAATTCCGTACAGACAATCGTGGATGGGGACTTCAGATTCTTCAACGCTTGCTGCGATGTACTTTTTGATTGCGTTCTCGGATGTTGCTCGACTTGTCCACGTGACCAGTCGCCGATTGGCATTGAAGACGGGAATGAACAACCGCCACGATAATCTTGAATGTAATCCAATTCCTTGGATGTCATATCTATACGAAAGTACACGCGGATCAAACCCCCGTTGCCGTAGATACTTTCGATGCCCCACCCCCATCCTACTTACAGACGCCGGGAGACGTGTTTTTCGGCGTTTCTTTCGCTGAGACGTATCAATCGTCATGTCACGGGCGAGACGCGTCACAGAGACGATCCTGCGAGCCTCATTGTCTGTACAGCCGATCAGTTCTCGGATTGTTTCGAGAGTCCCATGCCAACCACATGCCCAGCAATGCGTGCCAGGTCGATCAGGTCTAAGCCCCATCCGCCAACGATGGGAGCGAGGTGAACAGAACGGACAATCGACGTTGATCCAATTGCGGCTCGTGTGATGATGATCACCGTGTTTCTTAAACTCGACTCCGTGCTCTTGCAGGATGTCGGCGATTGTTGTTGTCATAACTCAATAGCATGCAAGCTACTGCATGGCACCTCTTCCATGTTTCGGAGTTTGTCAAAATATTCTTCACCTCTATGCTTTTCCAAGAACGCGTCATACGTTTCTTGGGCCTTGTCTAAATAAAACCTACCCGAATTTACTTCGCAGTGTAACGTCATCGCGATGACAAAAGGAGGAATTCTATTCCATACTTTTCTTACCAGATTCCTCGCTTTGCTCACGTTCATGTTCGGATGAATATAACAAGTTTGGCCATCGTCAAACGTTTGCCACTGAAACTCGGGAAACAATTCTCGGACATCTCGTTGTTTGAGTCGTGCGACGTTCTTTAGCAGGAATTCAATTTGTTGCTTTGGTTGTTTGCTGTACCCCTTAATCGTGCCGTCCCATGGTTCGCAATAAATGCTCATCGTTTCATCCTTTTTCTCTTTAAGGTTTTCAACAACAAATCAAACACGTCCAAACTTTCCTCTTGCGTGCCACCGTCCAATATCGAATCCAAAACGCCCTGCTTTTCTTGTAGGATTGAACATAGCAAGCGCTCGATTGTATTTTCTGCCACAAGGAAAAATACCGAGACGGTCCCGAGTTGCCCAATTCGATGGGCTCGATCTTCAACCTGCACAACTTCGCCCGGCGTCCACGGCAATTCAGCAAACGCGACAGCGCCTGCCTTTGTCAAATTCAGACCCATGCCCGCTGCTTGGATGTTCCCAACAAATAATCTGCACTTGCTTGATCGCTGGAACTTATCGACTTGATCCATTCGATTACGCGTCTTGCCATAAACTGTAACACACAGGCTTGCGTAACGTCTGCTCAACGCTTCTATCAACGATTTTTGTATGCCGAACAAAAGCAGTTTTTCATCTTGCTGCCGCAAAAAGTCATCGACCCATTGACATACAAATCGATACTTCAACTTTACGGCAAGTCGTAGCAAATACCCAACGCGGACTAATTCCTTTGCTTTGCTTGCCTTTTTCGCCCTCGTCGCTGATTGTTTTCGCAGCCAACCAATAATGT
>SDBT01016444.1_pt1 | contig 11705 bp, 11 predicted proteins | sample 2277101 | NCBI WGS metagenome assembly SDBT01 (sample SAMN10404973, study PRJNA504765) | marine sediment metagenome | isolation source: marine sediment core GS10_PC15, 103 cmbsf | place: Arctic Ocean: Southern Knipovich Ridge | collected 2010
CTCAAAATCAATAATAATTAGAACTATTTCCCTCTTCTCTGCTTTCTCTTTTTCTTAACACGTCTAAGTCTTTTTCTTTGCCACTTCCATCTCATCTGGCGTTTCTTTTTCCATCTTCTACTCGAACGTTTCATTTTATTATTTAATATCCATATTTTTATACATTAATTTAACCTTCTCTTTATCAAACTTAATTTTCAGTATTTCAAAACTTAATATTCTTATAGGCTACTAATATTTTTATGAAAAGAAATCGAGAGTTTGCTTTATAAATGTTTTTAAAAAATAAAATAACATCCAACCATAATAATATTTATAAAACATTTTAGCCATCAACCATATACTCTTAAGATGGAAACCTCAACGCCCTTAAATCCAGAAAAATCATTTTCTCAAGAAGCACAAAATTATAAAAATTCAGAAATTTGGACTGAGAAATACAGGCCTAAAAAATTTGAAGAACTTGTTGGACAGGATGATATTATAAAAAAAATCCAAAACTTGACTAAGGCATTAAACATCCCTCATTTACTGTTTGCAGGCCCAGCAGGAACAGGAAAATCAACTCTTGCCTTAATTGTTGTAAAGGAATTGTTTGGTTCTAGTTGGAGAGAAAACTATCTAGAATTAAATGCTTCTGATGAAAGAGGAATTGATGTTGTAAGACAAAAAGTAAAAGATTTTGCAAGAACAAAAGCGCTTGGAAATGTTCCATTTAAAGTAATTTTTTTAGATGAAGCAGATGCTTTAACAAAAGAAGCTCAGCAAGCATTAAGAAGAACAATGGAAAATTATACTTCTACTTGCAGATTTGTTATGTCATGTAATTATTCCTCAAAAATAATTGACCCAATTCAATCAAGATGTGCTATTTTTAGATTCAAACTTTTAGAAAAAAAAGATATTGAAAAAAGAGTAAGATTGATTATAGAAAAAGAAAATCTTCAAATTTCTGATGAAACAATAGAAGCATTATATGAAGCAAGTGAAGGAGATTGTAGAAGAGTAATTAATCTTCTTCAAGCATCAGCCTCAATTTCACCAACAATAACTGCCGAATTGGTTAACACATTAATTTCAACTGCCAAACCTGCGGAAGTTAAAATTGTTTTAGGATATGCTTTATCAGGAGATTTTCTAAAAGCAAAAGAAAAATTATTAGATGTTATGTTAAAAGAATCTGTTGCTGGAACAGATATAATTAAAGCAATTCAAAAAGAAATCTGGAATTTGCAAATAGATGATGAATTAAAAGTTAAATTAACAGAAAAAACAGGTGAAACAGAATTTAGAATAACAGAAGGCAGTGATGAATTTATCCAATTAGAATCTTTGCTAGCGAGTTTTGTTCTTGCTGGTAAGGGGGTGAGGTAAATCCAAAATGATTAAAGTAAACAATGAAAGAATAATTGAAAAAGATTTATTTTTCAAACAAACTAGATAAAATGCCCTCACTCCCACTAATTGAAAAATACCGTGCAACATCTTTTGAAGAAATAAAAGGACAAGATATAGCTATTCAAGAAGTAATAAATTTTTTCAAAACATTTCCAATGAAAAGAGCATTAATTTTAAATGGTCCGGTAGGTATTGGGAAAACTTGCATGGCTCTTGCACTTGCAAAAGAATTTAATTTAGAATTATTTGAATTAAATGCCTCTGATTTAAGAAACCGGTCAAAACTTAATGAAATTTTAAAACCAGCAACAGCCCAAAAGTCTTTATTTAAAAAAGGAAAATTAATTTTAATGGATGAAGCAGATGGTATAACTGGTTCAGACAGAGGGGGCTTACCAGAACTTTTAGTATTAATAGAAAAAACTCAGCACCCAATAATAATAACTGCAAATGATATTTGGCAAAGAAAGTTCAATCTTTTAAGAAAAAAATGTTATTTAATTAATTTAAAAGAACTAAAAGATGAAATAGTTTTAGAAATTTTAATTGATGTTCTTGAAAAAGAAAAAATCCCAGATCCAGAAATAAACCTACAAACAATTAATACAATAGCAAAAAAATCAAGAGGAGATATTAGAGCAGCTTTAAATGATTTGCAAACAGTTTTAGAATTAGGACCAGAAGCTTATATTTCAGAAGAAATAGAAAGAGAAAAACAAGAAAGTATTTTCATTGCTCTAAAAAACATTTTTCAAAACCCAACAGACAAAACCACTATTTCTGTATTTAATAACACTAAACTAGATTTAAATGAAATTCTCTTATGGATTGAAGAAAATATTCCTTTAGAATATAAAGGAAAGGCACTTGCAAAAGCTTATGATTCATTAAGCAAAGCAGATTTATTTAAAGGAAGAATTTACAGACAGCAATATTGGAGATTTTTAGTTTACCAAAACTTTTTCCTCTCAGCAGGAATTTCTGCATCTACAAAACTAAAAAACAAAAAATTCATAAAATATAAAAAACCCTCAAGGATTTTAAAAATCTGGTTATCAAATCAAAAAAATGCAAAAAAGAAATCAATTACAATAAAATATGCTAAACTTACTCATATGTCAAAAAAGAAAGCAAACAAAGAAAGCTTTCTCTTTCCTTTAATTTTAAACAATAAACAAACACAAGAAAAACTTGATTTAGATGAAAAAGAAAAAGAATGGTTAGAAAATAAAAGAGAAATGATTATTAAAGAACATAATTTAAAACCAATTTAAACAAAAAATGTTAGAAAGAACAAACACGATTTTTGAAATAAGAGATAAAGCAAATATTGAATCTATTATAGGTGCTTCTGATTTAATTCCAGAAAATATATTAAGTGTTCAAAAAAGAACAACATATGAAAAAAAATTAAAAAATATAAATCAACCAGTTTCAATTGCAATTACCGCAAGAGCAAGAACAAGATCAGGTAATAAAAACTATGCAATAGGTTATATAGAAAATGCAAGAATTGTATTTGTAGATGTTCAAGCAAAACCCTTAATGATAAAAGATCATAATACTTTAGAAAAAGAAAAAAACCAATTCAGGGAAAATAATGCTTACCCTTTTTATGAAATAGAGATTCTTAGTCCTCCAATGGGCTTAATGGAATTCCTCAGCTACAAAGGTGCACTAGCCCCTTATGCAACACCCGATAGATTATCATAAATAATTAAGATTTAAAGTAAACTAACACCCAACATTTTTTTAGTATCTCATCATATAATAAAGCTATGCTCTTTTGTTCTCTAAAAGCCTCATCTTCATATCCCTCCCTTTTTTGATTAAATCTTTTTTTAAAAGATTTATAAAATACTAAGATAAAATATAATAAAATAAAAAAACAAAATATTTCCTAACAGATTTTTTTCAATATCTTTAATCACTTAAAAGCTATACACTTCTCTTCTATAATAGTTCTTCTTTGTTCAAACTTGTCTTCTGTCTAAGAAGAAAGTTTGTATTTCTTAAGATATCAGTTATATTGTGAGTTAGCATAAAATCTCTTTAAAAGTCTTCTTGATTTTCAGATTCTTTAGGTTTTTCTTTTGATTCTTCTGATTCTTCAGGTTCTCCTGATTCTTCAGCTTCTTCAAGTTCTTCTGATGCTTCTTCAACTTGTTCTTCAGGTGTTCCTTCTGGAGCTTTTTCTTTAACTGCTTCTTCTACAGCAGCATCTTCTGATGCATCTTCTGCCATAGTTTCTGCTGTTTCATCAGATAATGAAGTTTTACCAGCTTCTGATTCATCTGATTCAGAAACTTCTCCTTCTCCAACTTTTTCCATTTTTCCAAATTTGCCTGCAGTTAATTGAGGCTCCCCTTGGAATTCATTAACATAACCATTAGTTATTTTAACAGTATCTCCTTCATTGAATTTACTAACATCCTCATTCCATAAAGTCAGTTTAATATTTCCAGAATCATCTTTTAAAATTGCATTTGAAACTTTAAGTTCTCTTCCAAACTTAATAAATACTTTTGGTTCTCCAACCTCACTAAGAGTTCCTTCAACATCAACATTCCCTTGTCCTGTTGTTAATTCAGATATTTTCATTTTATAAAATTTCCTCCTTTCAGTTATTTTCTAACTTCTATTCTAAAATTATGTTTCCTTTTTTATTTTCCTATTTTTATTGTTTCCTTAGTATCCTATTATATCTTAACACTGTGTTCTTTAGTTCTTTAAGTCTTCTCTACATAACTTAATCTTCTCACTGCATCTCATAATATTTTATAAGATATTGATATTATTTGATTTTAATTCAACACTGAGCATTAGTGCTTCCCCCTGCAGAAGCAGTATAACCAAATCCAGCACTTGGATTTGCAGTACTCAAATCCTCATTACATTCTTCAGGTGCATTATTAAAAGCAGAACAAATTGTTCCTAAGTAAGCTGCAGGACTTCTGCCTGAATCTGCTATTACTCCATTAATAACAAGAGTCGGACTTCCTCTAACTCCATATCCCTCACTTAATTCAGAATCAGCTGCATAATAATCATCTGCTTTTCCAGCAATACATAAATCTAATTTAGTTTTATCAATCCCAGTTTCTGTCAAACATCTCTCTGAATCATCATCTTCTAAAAAGCATTTCAAATAATCCAAAAATTTATCAGATTGCTCTTCTCTTATACAAACTTGTCTTGGAGTTTCTGTTTCTTCAGGTTCATGTAAGAAATAATGCACAAATTTAATACTACTATCAATTTTATCTCCTAATAATCCAAAAACAGGGAGCATTCCTTTTTCAGCCTGAGTTCCATAAGGACAATGAGTCATTACAAACAACTCAACTTTTGGTTTGTCAGATTTAGGGACATCTACAGGGGGTTGAGTTTGTTGTTGAGTCTGATTCAATTCATCCATAGGAATTAAAGCTTGAGTCATAAATTCTCCATCTTTTGTTACATAAATTGGAACTTCTCTTCCTTGAAAACTAACTAATACTTCATATAATCCAGATTTTTCACTAATAGAATTAAAAGTAACTTGTCCTTGCCCAGGAGGCAATAAATTAGTATTAACAAAATCAACAGTTTTACTAACAATATCAGCCTCACCAATAACCCGTCCAGTAATTATATTGCCAGTAATCCCTCCTCTTAACATCAAAACTAAAAGAACTAATGCAATAATTCCTAAAACAATAGTTGCCATAATCCACGGGTTTTTTTTAACTGTTTTTTTGAATTCAGCAGGTTTAAACTTTTTATCAGGATTATTATCAATACTTATTTGAGTTTTATCTTCTACAAGACTTTGTATTTCACTTTCATACTCAGAATCTTTTTTTTCATCATCATCAATATGATGCTCTTTATCTTCTTCCATTTTTTTTAAAAAGAAAATTAGTTTAAAAACATTGTGGTTAATTAATAGTATTAATTATAAAAACAATTAAAAACAAGTCCTGCTTATTTAAATTATAAAATAAAACTGATATCTTATAAGCATAGGACGAGATGTTATAAGTGATTAAGCTACTCATCAGCTCAACTTAGAGATTTATAGAGATTGATAAAAAACAAAATGCCATACGACATAATTATAGGAAGGAATAAAGAAGATAAAGAAAAATTCAAAGATAAAGGATTAATTTATATTGGAAAAAGCTATGTTACAATGGGAAATTACACTTCTCTCTCTAATTTAATTTGGTTAGATGTTGCAAAAAGCCACATAATTTTAATTTCAGGAAAAAGAGGAAGCGGTAAATCCTACACCATAGGAGCAATAGCAGAAGAACTTTCAGATCTTCCAGAAGAAGTTAAAAAAAATATTGCCCCATTAATTTTTGATACAATGGGAATTTTCTGGACAATGAAATTCAAAAATGAAAAAGATATCTCCTTATTAGAAGATTGGAATTTAAAATCAAGAAATCTCCCAGTAATTGTATGGGCTCCTGCAGGCTACTTTAATGAATATGAAAAAAGAGGAATTCCTGTAGACAAAAAATTTGCTTTAGCTGCTTCTGAACTAAATATCGAAGACTGGTTATCAATATTTAACTTGCAAATGATAGAGCCGATTTCAATTTTAATTCAAAAAATAATCTCAGACTTAAATAAAACAAAAGACTTTGACTTAGATGATGTTATAAACGAAATCATAAAAGACAAAGAAGCAGATGATAAAACAAAAAAATCAGCTACAGCTTTATTTAAAGCAGCAAAATCCTGGAAAGTTTTTGCTGAAAAACATGAAAAAGCAACAAAAATAAGCGACTTAATTAAAGCAGGAACAACAAGTGTTTTAGATTTATCAATATATTCTTCAACATCTACTTTTAATGTCAGAGCCATGATAATCGGATTAGTTTCAAAAAAACTTTTTAATCAAAGAATGTTAGCAAGAAAAAAAGAGGAAATAGAATCAATTCACCATGGTATTGATTCTTCCTATAAGGAGAAAAAAGAAATGCCATTAGTCTGGTTATTTTTAGATGAAGCACATGAATTTCTTCCAATAAATGAAAAAACCCCTGCAACAAATGCATTAATTCAATTACTTAGAGAAGGACGTCAGCCAGGAATCTCAATGGTTTTAGCAACTCAACAGCCAGGAGTAATCCACAGGGATGTAATGACTCAATCAGATATTATTATTTCTCATCGTCTTACAAATAAAAAAGACTTACAAGCATTAAATGAAATAATGCAAACTTATTTAATAGAAAGTATTAACAAATCAATGAATAATTTACCAGATTTAAAAGGAAGCGCAATAATTCTTGATGATAACTCAGAAAGACTTTATCCAATCAGAGTAAGACCAAGATTTACTTGGCACGGTGGCGAAGCACCAAGGGCTGTGAGAGAAGAAGATTAACTTTTAATTAGCCTGTATTCTGTAGGAGAAATACAACCAACCACTCCACTAAGAATAGGTTTTTTATTTTGCAAACATAATGCTTCAAATTTATATTTAAATCCTTTTCCTTCTGGAAGTTCTCTTGGAACTCTTGGTAATCTTAATATTGTTTCAAATATTCCTAACTCTGGCTGATTATAAAATTCAAATTCTATCCCCCTATAAGTTCCTTCTGGTCTTCCAGTTCTTCTTGAGGATAATCCTAAAAGGGTAGCAGGAATAAATGCTGCAGGATGCATCATATATACTAGTTCCCCTGGTTTTTTTCCAATACAATTATAAAAACTCTCTCTTTCTCCTTTTTTAATTTCTATTCTTGTTCTATGAACAATTGGTTTTTCATCATTAGACAAAAATCCTGTAACTTCTTCTTGATTTTTTTCTGATCTTTCATAACCTAAACAAACCACAGAAGACATACATTTTTCTCCCTTACTATCAATTAAAGAAATATGAAGTTTAGCGCCCCTATCATCAACAACTGCTTTTTCTAAATCCCAAGAAGCTTTCGCTCCCATTAATCCTGGAAAAAGAGGTCTTTCAAATTTAATCTTATGATTATTATAATAAAATTCTTTTTCTGTAAATTTCTCTAAAGCACTTTTAATCTCTAATATATATTGTTCTTGAAAAGCAGCAATCCTAGTTCCATGCATTGGTGTTTTTTTAAAACCTGCTTCAATAGCATATCCTAAAAAAATATGCATTCTACTAAAATCGTGAACAAGAAATGCCCAATCAAGAAAATTACTTTTAGGAGCAGAAATTTTTTCTTTACTACCAATATCTAAAATCTCTTTTTCAAATTCTTTTTGTTTTTCAGGACTTATGCCTAAGTTAATTCCAAAATTAGAAATAACATTTTGTTGTGTTTCTACCATAAAAAACCAAAAAGAATCCACTTTAAAAATCTTTGCAGGATAATTAAATAAACCTTACTACAAAATCTTAATCTCAACCCTATATCTAAACTTATAAGGTGCAATTTCTCCAGCCTTAACAACCCTTAAAATTTTAATCTTTTTCTTAAATTCCTTAGCTTCTTTTTTAATCTCCTCAACCAACCCCTTAATCTCATCATCTTTACAAAAACCATAATAAAAAATCTTGCTCCCTTTTTTACAAACAGAAAACCCTTGTTCTAAAAAACTCTCCTTTAAATTAGGCCGGGGCATAACAACTACATCAAATTTACCTAATCCTTTATTCACTTTTCTCTTAACATCTCCTTGAACAACCTCAATCTTATCAATAATCTTATTTAATTTCAAATTTTCTTTAAAATATTTGCAACAATCTCTACCAATTTCAACACCAATAATCTGTTTAGGTCTAATATATTTATAAATAACAATTGGATAAACACCCACACCTGCAAACATAACTAAAACCCTATCTTTTTTCTTAATTTTCTTAGCAATTGCTTTCCTCTCATTACTTAAACGACCAGAAAAGTAACATGTTTTAATATTAAATTTAAACAAACAATCATTTTCTTTGTGTAAAGCAATTAAATTCTTAGCCCCAGCAATATGTTTTACATTAATAGTCCTAAGCCTACCGCGCACATTTCCAATCTTTTCCACAACAGTTTCCACATTAGGAATTTTCAATAACTTTTTAGCTTGAGCAAGTTTTTGCTTCTTGCTCTTGCCTTCTCCTTTAATAATTACAATATTTCCTAATATGTCGTATGAAGCCATTTTTTGTTTTTATCAATATCTTATTACATCTTTAAGATATGCTCTTCTATCCTTTAAACTTTACTCTCATCTTCTCCTCTCCCCACGCTTATAAGATAATGATAATATTTAATCTTTAGTAGTTCATATCTTCCTATGCTTATAAGATAACAATATTATATAATCAACAATATTTATAAACATAGCTTCTTTTTTCTAAAATAAGAAAAATGAGGTCTAAATTAGGTTTATTAGTAGCATCTTTATTAACAATCCCATTAATTTCAGCCCAAACTTGGGGGAGATATGGCTCTCCTTTTGATTCTTTTGATAATGAATGGGTTAAGTTTACAATAGTATTACTTGTATTATTTTTCTTAATATATTATTTTGTTCATAAAAAGACAGACAATACTCCTGTTTCTGTAATAGTTGGATTAGGCATTGCTTTACTTTTAACAATTGCTTTAACAAAAAGAGGAATATTAGATAATTTTTTAGAAGAAACAATTGTTGATTGGGTTTTAATTATAGCTGTATTATTTGTTATTTTCTTTTTATTTTATAAACTCGCTTTTAAAGAAGATATGTATGGGTATAGACGTTTTTCTTTATGGAGATTTATTTTTGCATTAATCCTAATAGCATTAATTCCTCTTTTTATTGAATTAGAAGAAATCTTACCAGAATCCCTAATGTACGGTCCTTTTTTAGATTTTATTGAATTGCTCCAAGGATTTTCAAGTTTTATATTTATAGGATTAGGTGTGTTAATTATAATTTGGATACTTTGGAAAATCAAAAATCTTTTTTCAGGAAGGAGAAGGGGTTATGGAAGAAGATGGGGAAGAGATAGAAGACAAAGAAGAGGTTGGGGACAAAGAAGAAGAGACAGAAGAACAACTCAACAACCCCAAAGACCTAGAAGTTTTAGACAAACTATTAGAGGAGCAAAAAGAACAAATAGACAAGCAGAACAAAGAGCTAATCGTGCAGATTGGGCAAGAAAAGAGGATATAAGGAAACATGCAGTAGCTGGAAAATGGAAAAGCAGAGCAATGATAGTGCAAAAAAGAGATGCAGAAAAACAAGCAGCAAGACAAGCAAGAGAACAAACACAAAGACAAGCAGAACAAGAAAGAGCTCAAAAAGCTTATGCAAAACAACAAGAAAAAGCAAGAGCAATAGCAGAACAAAAAACAAGAAGAGAACAAGAAAAAGTCAGAATTATAACTCAAAAACAAATAGTTAAAGAGAGTATAGTGCAAAAAAGAGATACAGAAAGACAAGCAAGAGAACAAGCACAAAGACAAGCAGAACAAGAAAGAGCTCAAAGAATAAGATTAGAACAAATAAGAAAGAGAAACATAATAGAAGGAAGAAGAGCTGAAGCTGAAAGAAACAAAAGTTATAAAGAAAAACTCAAACAAGAAAGATTAATGTACGCAAGAAAAGATAAAAAAGTATCAAGAGAACAAGAACTAAGAAGACAACAAGAAGAACATAATAGAAATATAAAAGGATATATTGGCAGAAGAAACAAAAAAGCAATAGGGAAAAGTATGAGAAGACAAAGAGAAAAACAGGAAAAGCAAGAAAAATACCAACAAAAAATTCAACAACAAAAAGGACAAGAATTAAAAAGACAATAAGAAAAAGCTGAGATTATAGCACAAAGACAAGCTGAAAGAAAAGCTACACAAGAAGCTCATGAAAAACAAAGAGAAGAAACAAAACAAAAAGAAATAAAAAAATTAACCAATAGATATAATTTATTAATTAAAAATCAAGACAACTTACTCAAATTAATAACCCCTGGGGTGAACAATCAAGCCTATAAAAATTTTGCATTAAATCAAACAGAAATTAAAAAAGTTAAAACAGCCTTAAAAAAATTAGGAAAAAGAATCTAAACCCAAAACTTATATAATCAAAAAACAATTAAAATAACAAAGAATGAAACTTTCAAAAACCCTAACAACAATACTAATACTAACCCTTTTAGCCCTGCCTTTAATCTCAGCTCAAACTTGGGGGGGAGGAATGTGGGGCTATCGTTCACCATTAGATTATTTAGAAAATGAATGGGTGACATTTACAATCTTATTTTTAATATTTTTTGCAGTAATTTATTACAGCATCAACAAAACAACAAAAAATCCTGCAGTTTCAGTAATTGTTGCATTAGGAATATCTCTTTTCATAAGTCTTGCTTTAACAAGAAGAGGATTATTATGGGGATATGGACAAGGAATTGATGGCTGGGTTTTATTAGGTGCAGCAATAATAGGCATAGGTTTTTTAATAAAATTTGCTTCTGAAAGTTTTGGAAGAGTAGGAGCAATAGCAACTGTTATACTTGTTTGGGTAATACTTAACGCAATAGACCCTTATCAAATTCTTCCAGATACTTTATTATACAGTAACAATTTTATGGTTTTTTATGAACTATTAACAAGTTTTGTAGGAGCAATTGTATTAGTAGTAATAGCAATTTTATTAAGTAAAGATAAAGAAGCTGATAGTGTTGGAGGACAACTTTTTGATTTATTTAGAAGAAGAGTAAGAAGATAAAAGTATAAATAAACTAGGAACCTATAAAGTATAAAACCCTAAAGAAGAGAAACTTAAGCTACCCATAATCAAACTTTCTCGAGATTATAAACCTAAGATACCAAAACAAAAAGATATATAAAAAATGAGGCTTAAAGAAAAACTTATTGGAATAGTATTAATAATAATTGGAGCCCTGCCTTTTTTATTAAAAACCAAATCAATCTCTGATTTTTTTACACAAAACAAGGTCTTGTCTTTTATTATCCCAGGAGAATTAGTTTATCAAATCATAATAATTGTTTTAGGAGCTTTACTAATTTGGACACTCAAACCAAAATTTAAGAGTTATTAATAAACTCTTTCAAATCTCTTAAGTTTATTATTTTAATTTTCTTAGTATCTCTAGCAACCATAAAGCCATACACCCCTCCTGTTCTAAGCTTTTATTTTATAATTACCACATTTTTTAAGACATTATACTCACCAAGATATCAGTTAATAAATGACATCCTCCTCGCACGAAAGTGCGAGGTTTCCTCAGTATCTCTTCTTACATAAAGTTATGCTCTACTGTTCTTCAAAGCTCTAAATCTTATAAGATACTGGTATTTTATCCACCAACTAAAGTTGGTGGGTTATCTTAA
>SDBT01016445.1_pt1 | contig 11703 bp, 11 predicted proteins | sample 2277101 | NCBI WGS metagenome assembly SDBT01 (sample SAMN10404973, study PRJNA504765) | marine sediment metagenome | isolation source: marine sediment core GS10_PC15, 103 cmbsf | place: Arctic Ocean: Southern Knipovich Ridge | collected 2010
CAAAGAGTTGGGGCGTACTCACTTAATGCCTCGTTTAGCCATCTTTCCTCCATTCCCCCTTTCAGGTTAAAATTTATCAAATGCTGAAATTCGTGAGCCAGAAAAGCTGGGGCTAAGCTTGAAGTTATATCACGAGCATTAAGATAAATCATCTCATTTTCCTCCCGAAAATACCCCCGATAACCTTCTTTCATTGGGGTAGCCAGAACAGTGACCTTCTCCAGACCAGCCGACCCATAAACAGAAGTCATTCTTGGATAAATAGTCTCATTAAATTCAGAAGATAAATTTTGAAGAGCTCCATCAAACAATCCCACTTCTCTTGTAGTTAGGCTGTTAAGATAGCTTTCTTCTACGTAAAAGTGAGCTTTAGAGCTTGCTGTTTTTAAAACCACACCAACTAATGCCCGGCCGCTAATATCATAACTTGAATCAATATAAAAAACCTGACTGGCAGCAAAAGCTTTCAGGGGTAAGGCCATTAAAGAAATTAAAATAAGTGCCACTACTATTCTTCTTCCCATAAAGTTTTTATTTTTTCTACCGCGTATTGGCTAGTTGGGTCTATGTTTAAAATCTTAAGATATTGCTTGTAAGCCATATCTTTGTTGCCAATCTTCTCATAATAAGAGCCAAGGGCTCCAATCAACTCTATGTTTTTAGGATCTTTAACCAGCCCAATCATGTAAACAGAAGTAATATCTCCCTTTTTTTCAGGAATCTTATACCAATAAAGATCAGCCAGAGCTTTATAAAAAAGCGGGGTTGCTCCAACAAACTCGCTATTAATCGCCTCCTTAAAATAAGCTTCTGCCTGAGGAAAATTTTCCAAACTTTTGTAGGCATTGCCTAAATTATACCAAGTAATACTAGCTTTTGGCTCCAGCTCAAGGGCTTTTTGCCAATATTTTACTGCTCCCTGATAATCATCCAAAGTATAGCGGCTAAAACCAATCTCGGCTAATGCTTCAAATTTTTCTGCTTTAGTCTTAACCGTCTTTAATTTTTCTTCAAATTCTTCCAATATTTCTAGTCTTTTGGCTGTTGCTTCTTCCTGGCGCCACTCTTCCCTTAAGGCCTGATCCTGACTCCAAGGAATATACCAATACAAACAGCCTAGTACCAAAACGACTGTTATTACCGCTAAGCTGGGAAGTAAAATTGTCAGCAAAAGCAACTTCTTCATTGTTTACATTATACCATATTTCAAAATAAAAACTAAATACAAAATGTGTGAGGTCCGACCGAGCACATAAGCTTTGTGTGCTCGGTCGAAAATCTAAAACAAAAAAAAAGGCGTCCCAAATTGGGACGCCTTTTTATAAACCGGCTTAAGCTCGGCAAGAAATCAAGCCAACCGGCTTGTCCGCCGAAAAGGCGGACGAAAACTAGAGTTTACTGAACATCAATGTCTACAGCAACAGCACTGGCAGTGATATCTAAGTCTTTCAGATCCTCAATGTCGTTAGCTGTCGGGCTGGCGTTAACCTGGAGATAATGGCTAGTCAGAAGAGCTGTAGTCATTGCGCCGCCTGTCTCTGTTAGAGCTATGGTTCTTGTGTCGGTAGAGCTGTAATCAGTACAGGTAAAGACACCATTGGCAAATGGAGTAGTCGTGGCTACCGCATTAGCCGAAGTTACTCTGTCAAAGATAGCGTCAAGTTCTGCGGCTGTTGGAGCAGCAGCACTGCCGAAAGCAGTAGTAACCGGTTCAGTGAAATAGAGGGTCAAGACATCATTGGCCTGATTACCATATCCAGCTGTTCCTGTGTCAGTAGTAATACTGACAGCCGCCAATCGTGGCTGATAGGTGTCTGTTCCGTTGGTGTAGGTGAACATTCCGCCGGTAATTTCAGAAGCGCCTGGAACATCAATCCAAGTGATGTTAGAAGCATATTTTCCTTCCTTCCAAGCTAAGTGGCCTGTAGTAGAAGCTCCACCAAGAATTGCTATTGACGGTTCAAGATTACCAGCCAAAGTGGCTGCCGCTGCGCCCTCCATATGCATACCACCTTTGACATAAATAACCTTGGTGGTGCCGTATGGAATGGTGTAAGCGGAGGTTAAGGTGAACAATACTGTGTTGTCATTAAGTGATCCCGGTATAGTGCTTCCCAGTTGGGAGCCAGTGTCGGCTCGGTAAAGCTTAAAGTTGTCAACCGTGGCCAAACTCTTAGAGAAAGTAACCTTTAGAGTCTCAAGAGTACAGTCGTAATGACCAACATTGTCAGCGCAGGTCAGGTCTAATCTAAATATCTCACGAGCCGTGCCTTCAAGCATTGAGCCGCTTGGTGTAGCAGAGCTAGCTACGGCTGTCAATTTGGAAGCATAAACGGTCTGTCCGTTTCCAGAGCCGCTCACGTCGTTAGCAGAAACAATGTCAGTATTGGAATCAATACCAACCATTTCTACAGCAGCTTTACTGGAGTAATTAGGACTTGTACCAGACCAATAACCACTAGTGTAGTTGTAATCAATAGCTAGAGTTGGAGCATCACCAGTGATGTTGCCAGCTACAGCAATACTATTGATATCAGCTACGATAGTTAGGACTTCGCTTGAGTCTTTTTCTACTGTCACTTGAGTGTCAAAGATAATGTCAGCCGTTGTGCTGGCAATATATCCGCTACCAATGACACTACCCTCGTGATAGATATAAACCTTAGCAAAGTCTTCTTCCATACCGCCAGAACCACCTATTTCAACTCTTAATGCTTTAAGAATGATAGCTTCATCAGTAGCAGCAAATTTAAACTTGCTGAACTCATGAAGAGTGGTACCAGCGATGACAATACCGGCTAGAGGTGTATCAGCGTATTCGGTGATAGCAAGACTTCCAGAACTCTGAATAGACATAGCCTTACCGGATCCGTTGCCACCATCAGTAACAGTGTCATTAGCTAAATCGGTGCCAGAATCAACCCCAATACCGCTAAAGTCAGCTGTAGTGTGATTTTCCCAGCCAACATAGTAGTCGCCGGAAGAACCTTCTACATCAACCTTAACGTCTAAGGCCTTGCTTGTGCCTTTTAGAATGGTGAAGGATAGGCCTGAGAAATCAACGTAGTCGTAATCATCAGTTACGTTGGTAATGGAAGGTTGAGTGGTGCCAATTTGGTTGCTAGTGCCGTGCTCAAACAACTTAACGTTGCTTAAGTCGGTGTTGGCAGAAGAACCATTACCAGCCCCGTTACTAAGATCACCGCCAGAAGTTTGGTCAGCAAAGCTGATTCTAATTCTGGTCATCTTAACATCTTCGGAAGAGTTGGCCGTATCAAGATACATTGTACCAATATGAACCATAGAAGCGTTACTCATCACATTCTTAGCCGCCGGGGTAGTACCCATAGAAACAGCTACGCTTGGAGTTCCGGCTGTCATCAGGTTTCCGTGAAGGGCAGTATTTGTGCCGCTTTCATCAACATCCTGACCAGAGCTTACTCCAGTGGTAGTGATGTTGTCTTGATAATCAGTTGTAGCGCTATTACCAATCCAGACCGTAGCCGTTCTGCCAGCTGTAGAGCCGGCTGGAATATCGGCCTTAATGGTCAAGGTCTTGGTAGTGTCTCTAGGAATAGTGAAGCTGATGTTGAAGTTGGCTACTCCGCTGGAAAGCGTTGCGTCGCTATCCAGTAAGGTGTCTCCATCGTAAAGATCAACATTGGTGAAGTCTGTATCCACACTAAGAATATCATAAGTGCCGGAAGAAGCATGGTCAGAGAAATCAATATTCAAAGCAGAAATAAGCATATCTTCCATTCCAGCTGTCAGATCAAACTTGGCAAATGAATAGTCAACTACACCTAAGGAATAGGTATCAGCTGTTGGAGTAACTCCAGCGGCAGCTATAGTCAAGGTTCCTTTCTCGTTCAGATCGTGGGTTATAGCGTCAGTGCCAGTACTATCGGTGATATCAGTGGAAGAAAGGTCACCAGCTGAAACCAAGCCGTCTGCCAGCACATCAGTAGTGGCATCGGCCAATTCTACGCCGAAGTCATTACTGTCGTCAGCACCGGTTGGAATATCAGCTTTGACCATAATGTGCCTGTTGCCGGAGGCCGGAATATCAAATAATCCCGGAGAATCAAGTCCCTCGGTATTAGAACCGTAAGTGATATAATCACTGACTGCCGAAGCAGGTCCAGCAATAATCTCACCGGTTATAGCGTCAACCAGGTTAACATTAGCAATGTCAGTCTCTTCCATATTAGCGCCTACTAACTGAAGTCTAATCTTAACTATTCTTACTCCTTCAGTAGCACCAGCCGAAAACTTGTAAGCATTAACATCTACTTGCTCCTGACCCAAAACGTAATCTTGGGCCGAAGGCGCGTAGGCCGTATCTTTGGTCACGGTAAGAGTTCCCTGACCAATAGTGATTTCTTCACCTCGCTCCGGATAAGTACCGGCAGTATCAACTCCGCCGCCGCTATTTACTCCGTAAGCAACAACGTGAGAGGCCTGGGTAATCTCAAATCTAACTATTCTGGCAGTGGTAACGTTTGAAGATATATCTACGTAAAGAGTCAGAATCTTATTGGCTCCGTCCTTTACGTAGTATGGGCTGGCAGAAAGATCAAAAACAGCCTTTCCGTTGGTCAAGCTGGCTAAAGTTGAGCCAAGCTGTGTTGCCCCGTACATTAGTTTGAGGTTGGAAACATCAGCGTCTACCGAAGAACCAACTTCTGTAAAGGTTACGGAATGAAGGTCAAATCCTTCAGAAGCAGAGGTGAACTTCCAGGCAGCTACTGCCTGATCGGTGCTTCCGGAAATAACTGTTCCGGCAGGAGTAGATTGAGCGTCAATAGTAAAGGTTCCCACTGCCTGACCGGCTAAGGTCATGGTGTTTCCATAAATTGGGAACATTCCAGTTGGGGTTACCGTGGCGCTAACGTCAACAGCGGCGTAAATACCAAAACTAATTAAATCGCCGGCTACAGCACCACTACCTACTACTTGGGTACTGCCTTTAACGAGCAAGACTTTTGTGGTCCCGGCTGGAATAACCCAGCTTAAACCAGTGAAACTTGCCTTATGAGTGGTGGTGTTCAAAGCTTGGGTTGAACCAAGTTGAGTTGCCCCATCATAAAGCTTAACACTGGTGATATCAGCGTCAGCTGAAAGACCACCTCTCCTGATGTAGACAGAAGAAACCGTGTAGTCCTGGTCTGCGCCAGCGGTGAAATTAATCTTGGAGAAAAGTAGGTCCTGAGTGTTTTGAGGAATAGCCGTAGCCACTGGACTATCATCAGCTAAAGCGATAGATAAACCAGCAGTTGCTACAGGCTCGTCTCCGTCTACGGTAAGCTCGGAACCAACAGTGTAGTAAGCGCCTTCTGTGGCGTTAACAACAAAGACCTGGTTCCAAGAATAACCCTCAGTAACAAACTCTTCGGCCGTCATATTAAGCCAATGCTTAATACCATCTTCACCAACGCTGTAAACTTGGTGTTCAACGTCTGCGCGGTAAAGATCAGAAACAGTGTAGCTATCAAGAGTAGCTTGATCTACTTCCTTAATGTTCTCCCACTTTAGGTGGGCGTAAATGTTGAACACATCAGGATTGTAGATATGTCTCCTATAGCCAAAGGCATTAACGATATAAACTTTAATACCGTCTGGACCTCTAATTAGATCGCCTTCATTGACAGTTACTGCTTGTACTGGTAAAGGAACAAGCAAAGCTAGTCCCGAAAGCCAGCAGATTACAGTAATGCTAGTGAAGATCGAAGCAATTTTCTTTAACATTTTTTTATTTTTCACTAATTAACACGAAGTTTAGAATGACCAAAAAATTCGTATAAATTAGTAATTTGTTAATATCGACTTTGTACTGCCCCGCAGTATTGCAGGGCTCCTTAGAGACCGACCACCCAGCCAAAATTTTAGCGGGGTCACTAAAGGTAAATCTCATCTGGCCCTTTAGAGCCGATAAGTTACCAGCTAATAAACTAAAAAACTGAACGATTGTTATTAAAAAGAACTTACTCAATTTCTTCAGCTTCTATTATCCTTTCCACTTCCTGAATCTTATCCAGCGCCTCAACCAGTCGGCCTTCTTCTAAAAAGCTTTCGGCCTGCTCAATCTCTGCCTCAAACTCTGTATCCAGGCTGCGGGCATTTTCAATTTTCTCTTGAATCCTCACAATTAATTCTTTTTCAAATTCATCGGTCACCTCATCGGTCGAGTCGCTGACCGCCGCCAAAGTTTCGGTGTCACACTCTTTGGCGTATTCCTCTAACTTTCTCTGGACCTCTTTTGAAATTTCAGCTACTTTTTCCGGCTCTTCTTGTTCTAAGGTTTTTAACCCTTCTTTTGTTTCGTTTATATGAACTTTAAAATTTTCAACCGCTTGAGCCACCTTTTGAATTTTTACCGAATCTTCATCTCCATTTTGAGTTACTTCTTCCATTTCCTCCAGCCTTCTTCCGGCAAATTCCGTTCCCAATTTAACTTTTTCTTCTAAAGAGCTGAAGGTTACCTGGGCTTTTTCTAGTGAAACTTTCACGCTCCAAAACATATCGCCAGGAAGACTCCTTTTGGAAATGTTAAAACCATAGGCACATCCGACAATGGTAAAGATTAATACCAAGGCGGTAGCCATCACTGGTCTGAAGCGGAAAAGTTTCACTGGAATCCACAATCTATTCCGCACCTGCTCTGTGCTTTGTTCTAAGTCTGCGCTCTGAATTTCAGATAGCAAAAAAGCCCGTGTTGATTTTTTCCACTCATTTTCGGGCTTGATCTGCCTTAAAAGCTTTATTTTGTTCTCTAAATTGTGTTCGGTCATTCTACTTATTAAGACGGGAAAATCAACCTATTGTTACACTATTTTAGCCACTTTCTGGCCTCTTTTAATGCCCGGTGAACCATCACTCGCACCGCCCCCCTGGATTTGCCTAAGATATGGGCAATTTCGGCTATCGGGAGCTCATCCAGGTAGTGCCAAATAATCACGTCTTTATAATCCCCTTTTACCTTATTGAGCGCTTTTTTGACCTGCGTAACGTCAGAAGCCAGCTTTAGTTTTTCTTCCAGATTTTGGCTTTCATCCTCAATAATTGCCATTTCGGCCACATCCGCCTTCTTGCCTACAACCTCACCGCCTTTTTGCCGCCAATGGTCAATCACCAAATTTCGGGCTATTTGATAGAGGAATGCGCGGAAATTTTTTATCCGGGTTGTTTTGCCGCTTAAACCTTCCCATAGTTTCAAAAAAGCCTGACTGGTTAAATCCTGAGCATCTTCTTTTGAGCTTACTTTCAAGTAAACAAAACGAAAAATCGAATCAATATAAATATCATAAAGCCGGCCAAATGCTTCTTGGCTTCCGGCTTGAACTTCTCTGACCAGTCTTTTTTCCTCCCTTTTTTCCATAGCTTTTCTTACTTGTATGATACCATACATATTATAGAATTCAACTCTTCTGTCAACCCTTGACATATTCTGTCAAATTGTTATTATAGATGAAAGCTGTTCTTTGACATTACAAAATAAATAGCCCGCCTACGCTAAAGCTTCGGCGGACACTCATTTTTGTAACCGAGCTTAGCTCGGACAAAAATGGTGGAGGTGAAAAATGAGCAAGATCGAAGAAAGAAAGATTATTGAAGAATATTTAGGGAACCAAATGGCAAGATGTAAAAGAAGTATTGACCAATCAGTAAAAGCCGATTGTTTCTTTGAGGCTAAAGCTTATCGAATTATCTATCTAAAGCTTAAAGAAGCGCGTGAAAAAATCCGCAAAAATCCTGAAGGAGGGACGGAATGAAAAAATTAAGCCTTCTTGTATTGGTGGGTGTAATAGTAATAATCGTAGGACTTATAGTAATAGGCTATTTGGGGTTTAGAATGATTGGTCAAACTCCCGTGATCGTAGACAAAGCAGCAGCAACAACAGAGAAAGCACTTCAGGCAATAGAAAAAGCAAAACCCTACACCATAGAACAAATATCCCCAGAGTGGATAATGGTAAGAGCAAAAAACAACAGATGGGGCAAATACGCTGAAGCTCTTACTAAAGGATTAAAAGAATTAGAAGATAGAAACTACATAATCATAGATATTAAGCCTATCCAGGAACATCACTATCGGGAAGACTTACACGCAAACTTTAGCGCCCCCGTACAAACTTTTCTCGTAAAAGTAGAGCCGAGGTATTAGCAGTAATTCAAATAAGAAAAATGAGAAAAAGGAGGACAAGGTGAGAGCATTTTTAGTAATAGTAGGAATAGGTTATTTTATAGGAATGGTTATAGCCCTTGTCAAAGTTGCTGAGGGAAAGCATTCCTGCATCAATATACCTATTGCCAATGCCATAGGCGCTTTATTGTCACTGCTCTTTGGAGGATTATTAATTTATTTCTCCTTCTCCGCAGCTAAAATGGTGCCATACCTGTCAGTTGATCAAAAAACCATGGGGATAGTTTTCGAATGGTTCTTACTTGGTTTAGGAATATACAGCATGATTTCGCTGATAGGAAATTTAATTAAGGCTGCCATAGGAATGTATAAATTCACGGAAACACCCTTTAAAAACACACTTATGGCATTATTGCGGTTCTGTATTGCTATAACTCTCTTCTACTTCGTTTTTGTTCACCCTCTCCCTAAAATTTAGCAACAATTGTTAAGCCTGTCGAACTCGACAGGCTTATTTTATTTATCGCTTAATCCTTGAAATAAAAAGAGGAAACGTTTGTGTTTCCTCTTAAATAACTTACTTTTTTTCTTTTTCTTGGATAAAATTTGTTTTTCCATCTTTCATTCGCAATCTATATTCATAGCCGTGGCCCGAAACCTCTCCATCAAGCAGTTTAACTTCTAAACTACAATGAGTGGGCTGCTGAAGTCGTGTCGTCTGCGGCATTTCATTGCCAGTTATTTCTGTGTACTTTTTTTCAATATCTTTTAGGATACGCTCATTAATCACCCATAAATCTTGCGTAACTCCGTCAAAGCTCCAACAACTATCATGCCATGATGTCATATGGAAAATTTTACCGTTCTCTCTGTCAAGATATTGTGACAAACCTTCTTTACGCAATACTCTCGTATGGTTACTGGGTCGGTGAAAGATATAATGGATAAGTGCTCTGCGGTTAAATTCATCACGAATGTCGTTTGGATCTTTATCAGCGCGAGGAAGGCAACAATAATTAACCTCAACACAGACATGTAAAACTTTACCTTGAGTACCTGCTGGTAAAACAGCTTCTACAATTGATGTGACGGCTCCTCCAACATCCATTTTCATAATTGGCACCTCCTTAATAATTCTGACTTAAATTGTCAACGATCTTAATAATTCAATCTTAGTTGTTTACAAACAGTCTGTCAACGATTGCAAAATCCCGGGGCTTTTTCTTACGTGGGATTCCCGAAATCCCACATTCATTATTCTCCGGTATATTCCCCTGCTATCACCTTCCCTAGAGTTAAATCTTGGACAGGCTGCTTAGACTCTTGACACATATTAAGTTTTATGATAAGATAATTGAAATAACGTAACTTGAAAAAAAGGAGGGACAGAATGACAGAAGTAGGTATTTCCAAGTTGATAGAAAGATTGATCGTAATAATAATAGTTGCAATAATAGTGGTAGTGGCCTACCCGAGATTAACCGGCAACCAAACTTCCACAGAAAATACGAGAACCGAAATAGAAACAGAAATAGTCAAAAAGACTTACTCGATAGAAAAGATTAACTCTGAGTGGATGATGGTAAAAGTAGACATCGGTCAAAATTGGAATCGACATTCTATCAAGGCGTTTGCCGAAGGATTAAAGGAGTTGGCCAGAGAATACAAGATTGTAAGTGTCACACCCATACATAGATATTATTACGATACTGCACCTACGGGAGCTCTTCTTGTAGAAGTAGCACCGAGATACCAGTAACACTTTGCGGTAAAATATTTAAAAAAACAGCCATTTAGGCCTATTCGCCCCTCATGACTGTTCGCCCCGCGATTGCAAAATCCGGGGCTTTTCTTATCCACTATCGAGAACGTTTCTCGATAGTGGATTATCCGCCAGTATATTCCCCTACTATCACCTTTCCCAAGGCTAAGTCTTGCGACCGGCTGCTCAAACTCTTGACACGCATTAATTTTTATGATAAAATGATTAAAATAACGTAACTTGAAAATAAGGAGAGATAGAATGAAAAAAGTAAGTCGTTTTGCATTGTTGGGAATAATAATTGTAGTGGTGATAGCCTGTGTATCGCTAACAGGTTGCGATACCACGACAAGTACTACAGAACCGACAAAAGTAGAAAAAGGCTATTCTATAGAAAAACTTACCTCTAGATGGATAATAATAAGAGCAGAAAAAAGTGATAAGGGATATTACTATTATTACTCCGAGAGTCTTACTAAAGGAATAAAAGAGCTAGATAGAGACTACGAAATAATAACCATCGTACCCATAACCGCAAAACGTGATTATGGTTCAGCCACACAATCTCTTCTTGTAGAAGTAGAGTCTAAGTACCAGTAATAATTCACTTTCAAGGTCTTTGATAAGTAAAAATTAAATGAGAAAAAGGAGGTAAGGATGAAAAAAGCAGTTAAGGTTCTAATAATATTAGTTCTTCTAGGAGGACTGGTGTGTAGTTTAGTCGGCTTGGCTCAGGCAGGATTATCTAAAAAAAAGATTGTCGAACTAAGGGCCTCGTTGGTAGATGCAAAAGCTGACATCAATAAAGAGTGGTATATATTGTATCTAGACGATCATGAAGCGATAATGGTTCCCCCAGATGGAGTAACTATTAAATATATTCCTAATCGCACGTCAGCAGAACCACAAGTTACTGCAAAGGGCAGAGAATACTATGTGGAAAAGTATAACAAATATGATGAGGCAATATTTATCTTTAAAGACCGCGAAGAATATCTCAAGTATTTTGGAGATATAAAAGATGTAAAACTACCCCTAGACGACCCCCTAGACTGCTTCATTGCCACTGCCGCTTACGGAACACCTCTCCACCCACATCTTGATGTCTTAAGAAGCTTCCGAGACAACACATTGAAAAAAAATTGGTTTGGGCAAAGATTTGTTGATTGGTACTACAAAAACGGCCCGGCAATGGCCGAATGGGTGGCTAAGTCCGAAGCCAGGAAGTCTTTCGTCAGAAACTTCCTCATAAAACCGGCGGTATCTATCCTCAAAACGTTTGAAAAATAAAACCCAAAGCATATAAAAAAACAGCCATTTAAGGCCTGTTCGCCCCGCGATTGCAAAATCCGGGGCTTTTTCTTTATGTGGGATTTACGAAATCCCACATAAGCTATTCGCCAGTATATTCCCCCACTACCACCTTTCCGCCATCGCTTGGAATAGAATAAGCGATAATAAAGTAATTATTCCCCAGTGATGCCACCGTCCGCCAATGTCCCCTATCTTCAACATAAGCCACCCCATCACCATCAGCAATATCAACATTATTCCCCTCAATCTCACCAACAATTACTTCGCTAGTTCCTGGTTCTGGATAATAATCCCGGTAAACAACGACAAAGTGCGTCGAATCCAGCATAACCGTAGAAATATCATTCTCATTAGATCCAGTACTGCTCTCAAAAACCTGAGCAACGGTGCTAGTGCTGACCGTTATCTCCTCCACACTACCCATTACCACCTTCTGCTTCTGATTATCGTCGTTATCCTGGAAAGCCACCAAGAAATTAGAGTT
>SDBT01016446.1_pt1 | contig 11703 bp, 12 predicted proteins | sample 2277101 | NCBI WGS metagenome assembly SDBT01 (sample SAMN10404973, study PRJNA504765) | marine sediment metagenome | isolation source: marine sediment core GS10_PC15, 103 cmbsf | place: Arctic Ocean: Southern Knipovich Ridge | collected 2010
TAATAAAACCATGAAGCATTTCGTTGATTTCTTCGAACCTAATGGAAAAATGAGGGAATTTACAAAAGAAGAATTCGGTCAATATTGCGAGATAATGAATAACGCTCACAAATGGTTCGATGAAAATGCTCACCCGCGTAGCAGTCTTAAATTGCTAATGCATATATTGGAAGAGAACAATATATTATGAATGACAACAACCAAGATTACAGGCTACCAGTAATTACAGAACTTATATGCGTTTTTGCTAAAAATGGCGTTGGGGCAGAAATAGGCGTAGCTAAGGGAAAACTTTCTATTCGCCTTTTAAACAATGAAGATGTTAAACATCTGTATCTAATAGATCCATGGCTTGGTCGTTACACTAAAATTCGAGATACTAATAGTAAAAACCAAGCTGAAATGGATAGAAGGTATAACAATGTAGTCAAAATGTGTGAAGAGTTCCCTAATAAATCGACCATATTGCGAAAAACATCAAAGGATGCGTCCAAAGATATTCCAGACGGTTCATTAGATTTTGTTTACATTGACGCTAATCATGAAGAGGAAGAAGTATATAATGACTTAAAATATTGGATACCTAAAGTAAAGCAAGGAGGCTTAGTAATGGGAGACGATTGGTATAGAGGCTTCCCAGGTGTAGTTGACGGAGTTGTTAAGTATGTAAGCGAGCATTACCCTTTTGTAAAGCCAGTTAAAAATTATTATTCATTAGGTCTGGAATGTGCGCATACAGTGTGTCCAACTAAATCACCATTACTTAATAAATGTAAACATCAATGGTGGGGAATCAGGAAATAATGTATAATAGTATATCAAATTGAAAATTAAATGGATGACTGAACATGAAAACTCTCGGTATTTTTTCCAAACTGGGCATGCCTGGTGGATCTGAAAACAGAGTTCTACAACTCGCAAATTCTTTCAGTAGGCGACTGGTTACTTATATTTTCGCACAAGAAAAGTTTGCCAAAGATCTAAAAGCAAAGCTGGATCCTAATGTAATTCTTAGAGAACACGTTGTTAACACCCCTAGACACATTTATGAACTTCAGGGAGTAGATGCATTATTGGTAGTGAATTCAGATAGCTATAGTTTCTGCAAGACATCTTTCTGGGACGGCACTCAAGCAAAACACCACACTAGTAAGATAGATATTTCTCAAATACCAGTAATTGCTTTTTTGTTCAACTACGTGGTTGGACCAGCGCAATGGCTTGTAGAGTTGCGCAAAATTAACAAGAACATCAAAATATTAACAACTTGTGACTGGTTTATTCATAATTTGGACACCGAAAAGAAATTCAAGTCTCTAAGGAAGGTTAAATTTCCCATTCAGTCCATAAATTCTCCTGTAAGTCAAGACTACAGCTTGAAAAAAACACCTTCGAAAGTTATCAGAATTAACAGGCATTCGATGTCATTTGCCTATAAGCACGATGCCGATAATTTAAGAATAGTGGAACATTTATGCGAAAAATATGGAGATAAAATATCTTTCAAATGGATGGGAGTGCCATCTGAAGTTAGGGATATTAACTCTACAGATAAAAATAAAAAGATTCCCTACAGGCGGGTTCTTCAACAGTACAAACAAATGACTATAGTATCTCAGTACACTATGCCAGTTAATAAATTGCTCCAAGAGACTGATATTTTATTCTTTGACATCAGCAGATTTCGTAAAGAGCCATGGCCCAGGACCATCGCTGAAGGAATGATGGGAGGATGTTGTTGTGTCACAAATAATACTTATGGGATGGTAGAACAAATCACTTCAGGAGAAAATGGATATCTATTTGACAATGCCGACCAAGCAATCGAACAGTTGTCATTCTTGATAGAAGATCCTGACACAATCAGAGAAGTTGGAGACAATGCCAAAGCATTTGCTATGGAACATTTTCTAGATGATGTGATAACAGATAAGACATTAAGATTTATGGATGTTTAGTCATTTCAACAAAGAAGTCAAGTCAACCATACCAAATCCAGAATCGTGTTTGCCATTGATTTTCTTGGCATATTTTTTGAGATGCTCAAGCATTGGAGCAGGTGTCCCACATGGAGTTTTAGACTTTTTTTGATGCTTAGACAATATCAAAGCGCAAATTCCGACCATTGCGGGACAGGCGAAACTCGTGCCCGATTGCTTACAATAACCATTGTTCAAGTATGTTGAGTAAATATCTACTCCTGGCATCGCAAAAGACACATTAGATCCCCGTGAAGAAAATTTAGCGGTGTGATGATGCTTATCATAAGCCGCCACACCGATCACTTCGGGATATCTGGCAGGAAACGCTACATCATACTGTTTTGTGCCCGTGTTCCCAACGGCAGCACAAATGATAATATCACGCTCATATGCTTTTTTGACCATACGCCCCAAAGGCTTGAAATCAAAAAACATTCCCGCTGAAATTGAAATTATATGAACTTTTTGATTAATTGCCCATTGAATAGCTTTTACTAGTGCAGAAGGATCTCCTACTCCAGAATCATCAATTGCTTTAGCGAAATACAAAGTCGATTTAGGAGCAATGCCTATAATTCCTTCTCCGTCTTTTTGAGCTGCTATAATGCCAGCACAGAACGAGCTATGCCCATTGCGATCTGCTAAAGTTTCAGAAGAGGAAAAATTTGCTGCTGCTATGGTATTGGGCAATGTTTCAGAATGTTCGCTCTTGCCACTATCAATGATCGCAATCTTGACGCCTCCGCCCATGGTTTTTTTGTGAGCCTCTGGGATGTTAAGATCACGAAGTCCCCAGTCGTAGACTTCTGAAAAAGTCTGCATTACAAACTGAGGTTTGAGCTTTGGTATCCTTAACTTAGGCAGCATTCATGAATATTTCAATTTTTTACACATTTATCCTTTTGCCCTTTCCAAAAAATTCAAGGCGATAAGGCAATCCATCAGTGACAAAGGTGCAATTTTTCTTGAGGCTGATACTGGCATGTGCTACAAAAATGTCATCTGTGACTATTTCTTCGAATTGATTAATCGTGTCCAATTGTTTCAAGATATTTTCTGGCAAAGTAAATACTGTCCCTTCACAGACAAATCCGTTTGATATATACGTTCCTGTTTTCTCTGTTTGTTTAGTAGAAGGATAATATCCTATTCCGTAGCCTTCACCTTGCCATCGCAATTCAGCTAAATCATAGTAAATTTGTAAAATGGTTTTATTGGTTTTCAGGTCTCCTTCCATTACACGATGAAAGAAATTAGATGGTTTAATTTTATTCTTGCACAGACACTTTGATGCAAAATCACGTGCTATTTTCGCGGTTGAAGTGTTTATGCATATATCTGTTCCAAAAAGGTATTTCAGGGTTCCGAATGAAAATTCTTGAGTGACATCTAAGAATTGTGAAATTCTCTTGTTGTATTTAATGAGAGATTCATGAAATGGGTCACCCGCCCAGATTATTTCACATTTTGGATATTTTTTATGAAGACCAATAACGAGGCTCAGGAGAGGGAATATTTCCTCATCTGAGCCATATTGTACTATTGTAATCTTCATTTAAGCGGATGCTAACCATTCATCAAAGTCAGACGTATTGATATATCCAGAACCTCCACTCGGAGTAGGTTTATACCCATCTTTCACGTCTTCATCTGTTTCAGTTTTACGCATCACCTCTAATCGTTCTAAGTCTTGAAATAAAGCTCGAATATTACCATACGTTTCAGACATAAGTTGTTTTTTGAAAAACTTATATCTATCATCATGTCTGCCTTTGTCGGGATATTTTTGTTCTTCTAAGTCTAGCGTGAACTTCATTGTGGATAAGAACTTATGGTATATCATACGAGCTATTTGTGTTTCATAGTTTTCAGAAGTCATTCAATTCCTCCTATCCTCTACGAATATTTCTATTGGATCTGATCCAGATCCAGAGTTAGGATTAATACCTCCTGATGTTGCGACTGCTTCCGCAGCTCCACGTTTGTCATCTTTAATCAATATCGCGTCTAATGCAGCATCAGCTCTGGATACCTGTTTCTTTTTATTGATATTCTTTTTCACATAATTAAAGTCTACTACCTCTATTTTTCCTTTTGCTAATAGAATGTTATAATGATTACTTTCTTCAAGTATTTCAAATCCCCCAACAGCATCCACTGGCAAAAAGTCCCATTTGCCATTTAATTGAATGCCATTAGGATACCTGTCAGTTTTGATATCTTCTATCAATATGGTGCCATTATGAGCAGGATGCACAAACATAGAATTGGCATATTTGGACGCGGCTTGTTTTAGTTCTTCAGAAGTGGTATTTGGTGGACCTTCATCTAGAAAACCATAGTGTCTATGCAAATCAGTTTCTGCCGATGAAAAATCAACATCTCCTTGCAGCCAATCTCCAAACTGTTTTTTTGTAATATAGTGTGCATTTTCCACATATAAAATGTCATCATTCGGTATATGAGACAAAATGTCTGGATCGCCTATAGCAACAGTTTTCATTTTGTCTCTTTCGGTGCATATGTATATCTTTTCGCTTTCTGAATCGTAAAATATGATAACCATTATTTTCTCATTTCTGCATTAATTGCTTTGAGCCTTTTTACGGCTGCATTTACTGTGTTATTCCAAGTGAACTTCTCTAATGTTAATCTCTGAAGATTTTTATTTCTCTTTTTAGCGTCTTCTAAGTTGTTGTACACATACCTCATTTGTTCTTTCAATTGATCATGGACCGAAGAAGATGTTAAGTCTGGAAATTCTTGTCCGTCCCAATAATGAAGATGAAACTGTCCATGGGGGACTGTATATAAATGATCCATTTCGATTAAAAAAGCATTATCCTCTCGAAGATATTGTTGTTGACCAGAAACATTGGTCATAATTACAGGTAAACCACACAAAGATGCTTCTGGGGCGCATAAATTCGAACCTTCACCCCGGCTTGGAAGCACAAAACAATTCGCTGATCGATAAAGCTGCGGCATTTGAAGTTCTGGTATTACTTGGCTGTATCGGACAACATGTGGCATATCTTTGTTGGGAAAACCTTCCATTATTTTGTTTATATCATCTCGTATTTTATTTCTATGAAATCTAGCACTTTGACCTTGATATCTACTAACAATCAGCAAAGAGACATTATCATGAGCATCAAATTCGTCGAAATAAGCTTTTAGTAATACATCGTAACCTTTTCGATAACTCCATCCAAACACAGAAATGAAAACAAAATCTTTGATATTGGGCTTGAAGTCGAAGCGAGGCCCATTCTCGGTGTAAAGTTCGTGATCAATTCCTGCGGGCACTAAATAAATTGGTTTATCTGTATGCTGTTGGAGAATTTTTTGGCTCCAGTCGCTGTTGTGAGAGCAAATTGATTGTACACAAAATGTACTGTCTCCCGTGACTTCGATATCTATCACTTCCCCGTGATATAGTATTGTTTTAACGTTCTTGACCTTATGCCAATATCCATATTCATCTGAAATATGATTATTAGCGCATCGAAGTGTATTATTTGCCAGGGGTTTAAATGTTATTTTATGTCTGTTGAATTCTGAAAAAACAAATTGCTTACCCCCCAATCTCAGCACATATGCAGGATGACGAGATTGAATATTCCATTTAGTATTTTTTCGTAATGTATGATCTTCTGAAATAGAAGGCAATAAATTAAGATCCAACAACAAACTTACACACCCATTTCGCAAATTTTTGGATATAACACGTAAGTTAATTGAATTTTTACAAAACCAGCCGTCACCATCAAATGCACCTTTTAAAAATGCGATTTTTATTGCTTTGTCAGCAGTAAATATAAAACTTGGAACTTTTTTATTCAAAGCACCCCTATCGAAGATATTTCGAAAAAATTCTGATAATAAACGACTTGATGCTCGTAATTCTAACGCTTTTGCGGAGGAGCAGGGCTTTCTTATTTTAGAACATATTCCAAAGGTGGTTTTTAGGGTTTTTTGCAAATTAATTAATATTGGCTTCTCATAATCTGCCATAACAAAAGAAATAGAATTGCCATCCTCACTTCCTTCGGCTGCATAAACTCCAAACAAATACGCCACATCACAATCTAACTGCAACATTTTATGTATGTGTGCATTCCTATCTATATTCCAGGTATTTTCAGTATTTTTGCGTGAAAATTTAAAAGTCCTAAAGATATAATCGTCCTTTTCTCGCCAATTCTCTCCTACAAAATCAAGTATATTTATACTTTGATTTGTTTGTGAAGGCAGATTTCTTTTAGGAGACAATACCCAGTCTTCTGGTTTGATTTCATCAGCTCGTATAAATTCTGGAGGTTTAACTAAAAACTTGATCCTTTTTCGTTTGCTCCTCTCTTTGCCCAGCAATCTAACCACCTGCTCATATCCTGGCAATTTCGACAAAGCACCATTAAAAGGTATTGTACGTCTCACAAAAAGTTTATGGGTTGGTGTCATTTTAATTTGATATCCAGTCTTAGTTGTGAGATGAATTATATTTTCATTATATGCTGAGGTGCGCTTATTTGTTATATGTTCTATTTTCCCGCTGCCAGATATAACTTCATCCCCGATTTGTATTTTATCCAAAGGAACATTTCCAAGAGGGGTTTCAATAAGAGACTCGGGAACCAAACAAGTAATCCAAATTTCATCGTAGAGATTACAGCACTCTAAAAATTGATCTGGCACCGAATAAGACTCGATGGTTGTATAAAGAATTCTATACGCAGCGGTAGAATATTCTCCAAAAGAAGGAATGACACTATCGATATTTATGTATTTTTTAGATAGGGGAGTTTTAGTCAATTTAATAATATCAACCAGTTCACTTTCTTTTAGTTGATTCCTTGACATTTTGGGATCTACTTTGATTTTAATTCCCGCATCTGCTAATTTTGTTGCAAGATTTCTATTTACTTTAGCATAACCTCCTGCATCATAAAACATGCCGTGTAGTCTAACTTCAATTTCATCAGAACTAGATATTGTCGGCGTTACATCTATGGGCTCTTCTGGAGTATATTCAGGAACTGGAATAGATTTGGTATATTTATCTCGCAAATAAATAACGGATGCCTCTATTCGTTCGCCTGGATCATAATCCACAATATCCAACATTCCATTGATGATGAACCCCCGCAAGGCTTTGGATTTTTTAAGAGTGTCTGGTGTTATTTCCTCAACTTCACCGTCCTTGTATGGAAAGTGAGTATCTATGTCTTCGGCGTAGATGGTATTGTTGGTGACATTGCGTACTTGCATTACAGTTCATTATACCAACATCGCGTATAATACAGAGATGGAACTCGAAGATCAAAGAATGATTGACCAAACTCTAAAGACACATCAGTGTGAAGTAGAAGTTATTTACTGGAAACTAGAAGATGCTATTTATGACGGTAAGCCCGACGTGGCTAAATTAATGCTTATTATGCTTCTGTACATGGGAAGATACAGACCCGATCTAATTCAGAGCGGACTCAAAATACCTCAAAGAAAGAGAATGAAGGAAATCGTACATGATATTTTAGGTAATGGGGCCATGCGGCAATGTACATCTATCACTATGAAGCCAGCAGTAAAATCTAAAAAAATCCCTTTCAAACTGGAATCTGAATTGAAAAAATACATAGTCGATAATCCTCAAACACTCAATGACGCCATTGGTCAGAAAGTTAGAATTAGCGGAACAGAAGTTGAGACAGACAATGAATTCAAATGTGATATTACCGCAGAGAATGAAGAGTTTTTCTATCCAGTGGAACTAAAAATAATCCAAGGTAACCATGCTGTAGTAAGTCAATGTTCTAAATATTGTTATTATTTTTATCGTAAATTTCGTTATGGCATGTTTAAGAACATTCAAGGTATAGTAATAGCGCCGGGTTATGACGACTGGTGTATAAATGCGCTGCGGAGAGAAGGTCATTGGATATATGAAATAATGAACGTAGACGATTGTGTTCATTTTAGAAAAATAGAGGGATAGATTATTCTACCCACTGGACCGAAATATCATCAATGCCTATATGGGCAAGAGATTCATTAATTGTACTAATCTCATCATAATCAAGCCCATAACAAGACAATGACAAATCGGGCAATGATCTTGTCCAACAATATTTACGATCAGGGGAATCGGAGATCTGATTCGCGATACTCACTAATGTACGTGGCCAATTTTGATGATGCAAAATAGTAGAAACACCTTCAAATAATCGTACTACAGGATCTATTGTTTCCCCAACCAACATAAAGCTATGGTCATGTTCATCGAGCAATTCATTAATCTCGGACAAATCTGAATCTGAATTTCTTGTTATATGTTCCGACTTGACAATAATAACGGATTGGGTTTCATCGCGCTTTAGAGTAGCATGTTTAATTGTTTTTCCTCGAATAATAGCATCATTTAGAAAAACCACATCAGGGAACTCCACAGTGGCAGGAAATGAATTAATCTTATAACAATAAGTATTTATCCTTTTTAGTGAAGTGGGAGAAATACTGAACGATATTTTATGATCTCCTTCTTGATTGCAGTCGAAGTAGAAATTGTCATAGCATAACCGAACTCCATCTTCAAGAATAACATACGGTAAATCAGAAGCTTGGTATAATGTGGTAGGTTGTTGTTTTTTTAGCCACATGAATAATAAATGTGAAAGTTGTTAACTCTACACAATTCCCCACCAGAGACCTCGTTGATTATACATGCGACGAACTCTTCCTTATAAGTGTTCATAGATCTCAGCATGCTGAAATAACTATCATCGATCCTGAATCCTTAGAAATCGGAGATATATTTACAATAGACGCCGAACCACACGAATTTTATGGTATATGTTCGGATAGTAATTTTCTTTATCTTCCAACAAAATTAGGACAAATCCTAGCGATAGACAAATTTTCTGGAGAATTAATACACACCATTCAGTCAAGCACTATGCCTATTATGTCAAGCATAGAACAAGACGATGAATTTTTATACTGTATCTACGGCATTCCGATAAATACTAAATATAGTTTACTACTGAGCAAATATTGTCTGTGTTCATTCAACAAAACAACAGGAAGAAAGAATATTCAGACTAATTATTTCGAGGGTCCACCGGTTTTCTGCACAGCAGATGATCATTTATGGACAATAGCAGGCAAAAATCTATCCTGTTATCGTAAAACAGGAGAATTGATCAACCAAATTGGATTGCGAGAACCACCTGATTTTAAACCGCTGGTTACCGAAGATCATGTGATTTGTATATACCGACATGGATTGGTAAAAATATTTCGCAAAAAAACTATGACAATGCAATCTGTTGTCGGTGGCAAACCAACTGTATCTGCTCCAAAAATGCTCAGCAATTCAGAACTTTGCTGGTTAACACAAAATGGATTGTATTATATCAATATTAAAGAGCAGGTATTCAAAGAAATTAAATCCAATAAGAAGATGAATTCCTCTTTAGCTCATGCTGGACAATACGCATTCGGATGCGATGATGAAGGTTGTATACATTCATTTAATACACGAAATAACGAAGTCCATTCAATAAAATTGACCGATGAAAAGCTTTGGAAACCACTTATAATTCAAAACCAGCTACTTGTGATTTCTGATGACCATCTACATAAAATAGAGATGTCCAAATGACCTGCAAAATTAACCTCAAAGAAATTACCACTGATGATCGCAATGAATATATATTGCATGCCACTCATGAATTTATTGCCTACACGGAAAGAAACCATTTAATTCTGGCTTCTTGCAGTGGAGAAAAAATTGCTGAAATTCGCATTCCTGCCAATCGTAATGATTATCAGAGCCTAGAAACAGACGATAACCTCATATTTATATTCGCAGGTACGTCTATCGTGATTTTTGATAAAAGTGGCATGGATCCTATGATGCTGAAATTAGATCCTTCCAAAACAGGAAAATGCATAACTAAAATATTTACGTCTAACGACCAGAATAAAATCATATTTGGCACCAGCCTTCTAAACCAAGTGCAATTCGTGAATTATGATTTTGTTGATGAAAAAAGAATTTCACAAACTGCATCGTGGAAAATGTCAAACATCACGAATATTTTTCTTGATAAATTAATCCTATACGCGGTACTTGATGGATCTATTATCGTGTGTTGTGACATGAGTACTGGAGAAACTTTGTGGACTAGATTTGAAACGGGGCGTATTAATCGGGGCATTTTCCCAATCAATGGAAAACTTTATTACACGTGTCAGGGTTTATTAAAATATACAGACGGTGACAAGACAGAAGCGATGCGCATACCACAAACACAAGTACAAACACTTGAGGCGGCAACAGGGAACATGATATATTTTACTGCCAATAAAGGGAACAATGTTTGTCAGTATAATATATCTTCATCCACAAAAAATTGGGAAGTATTCGGACAAAGACCAGTGGAAGAGTCAGTTCTAATTAAGAGCACTAAAAAGGAAGATGTATTACTTGTACGAACTGAAAATAATATAGCAGTGCTTAATCTCGTTTCAGGCAAAGCAGTGTCGAACATTAAAATTTCTAGACCGTGTCGTTTAGTTGAAACTCATGACCATGTAATAGTTCAAAAAGAAAATGGCAGTAGTGTTTTGTTGCCTGGGGAATAGTTCGTGTGGGATACCATTTTATTTCGCCTCGAAATGTTATGGCTTTACTTAAAGGAATTCTATACCTATAGTCCAGAAGACATAGATGAATGTTGTCGGCGGTAAATTATGAACTTAATAGCCCTTTCATTCGCAGTATTCGCAATCACTCTCGTGCTGACCAAAGCTAAAGTTCTAGCAGGCAAGAGAGAATTCGTAAAACAACGATATGAAGCATCTAAAGTGGGGAGCCTTGGACCAGGGTGGATACACCGCTGGTGGCATGCGATTTGGTCATGTCCAATGTGTGCAGGGTTCTGGGTGGCTATTCCCGTTTGTCTGATTTTTCCTGTTTATGGGCTATTTATCGATGTTTTAGCAACATTCGGAGCTAATTGGCTACTGCATTGTTTAGAGTCATCCCTGTTCTTCGGCGGGGAAACACTTGAAAAGGTCTCAGAAGAAGTGGAAGACCTTTCTGTTGCATTTCAGGATTTATCTGAACGAAAATCTGCCATTGACGATGAAAAAGTAAAAGAACTCATGGCTTCTGCTCGAAATTTGAGCGATAAACTGGGCAATGATGAGATTTTGCGACTTTTTGAGAATTTTTTGAGAAATCTTGACCGCAACTCAAAAGATGGTGTATAATGCACCCGTTGAGCGTGTAGCTCATGACGTAATTCGCCACCTGCGGCGATAAAGAAATAGCAGAGAGAGTGTTCGTGTTAGAGTGAAGGAGAAGTAAAATGTCAGAACACACACCTGCTGCGCAAAATCCGTGGAAAACCGAATTTGATGGACGAATTGAGGCTTTCTGTAAAGCTATTGGGACAGATGAAGCCAAGGTTCGGGAAATTTTTGCCGATTTAGGAGTAGATGGCAAAGATGAGCAAAGCCTTACTATTATCGATAGTGAGGAATTTCTTCCAATGGGCGATCTTCGAAGTGCCTTCGTGGACAAAGGCTTCACGAAAATTACCCGACTGCGGCTGGGTATGCCGCATCTTCGAGGCAAGACACATCTTGATGGCGCTGCCGCAACAACCAACGGCGGCATGGGCGAAGTCGCAGGCGTCATTAAAGACATGGT
>SDBT01016447.1_pt1 | contig 11703 bp, 17 predicted proteins | sample 2277101 | NCBI WGS metagenome assembly SDBT01 (sample SAMN10404973, study PRJNA504765) | marine sediment metagenome | isolation source: marine sediment core GS10_PC15, 103 cmbsf | place: Arctic Ocean: Southern Knipovich Ridge | collected 2010
GTGATGCTTGGTACGAGACGTTGGAAGTTCGCGGCAACGAGTTTGAACTGCAGTAAGAGAGCCCGTCTCCCTGCACCCTTGCAGTCGAAGACGGGCTCGTGGCGGCGCTCCTAAGGCCGCGATGGATTGTCGGGGACGAAACAAAAACCCCAGCGTGTGGCGAAGGCCAGACCCTGGGGGGGATGAAGCTTGGTCCCCGTGAGAACCTGAAAGTGGCGCCGCGAGTGGCCGGAGCACGAAAGTCGGATCCTAATTCCGATGCTTTACAAGCACCTGCGTGTGGGCTTCGGCCGATTGCAGCGCGCTCGGGTACAGTAGGGCCGAAGGAAGTTGTTGTCAAACATGCGCTACGCCCACAGTTACGATTTCATGGAGTTGCCTTCCGAGCGCGGTCCTAAGGGTGAGCAGACTCCGGCGGCCAAGACGTTGCACAAGTTGGCGAGGAAAGCGGTCCACTTTGGACCACAGGGTGCTAATTCGCGTTCCGATTCGGGAAAGTACCAACGAAGAAAGTTGCTCGACAAAGTCGATGCTGGAGAACCTGTTGAGCTGTGTTTCGAAACACGGCCCGGGGCGTTCATTCAGAGGGAATCGCGGGAGGTTCGGAAGGTGCTTCAGAGTTTGACGTCCTGCGATGCTGCCCAGATCGCGCCAGGGATGGACCCCTTGTATCTCCATGATTATCGGACGCATCCTGAATCAGGAAAGCGTTGGCGGTTCGGACGTGGTACCGACTATCTCGCAGCCGACGCTGATCGGTCGATACTCTTCGTTGACGCGCCCAAGATCTTCACGTCCCGATGAGCATCTCGTTCCCCCTCCTCCTCGTGGGCGTCGCTGTCGTTGCAGCCGCTCTGGCGCTCGCCAAGCCTAAGCCCAAGGTCAAGCGTGCTCGTCTTCCCGATCAAGGAACGATCGCGGGCTACGACTACTTCGTCGAGCATGTCGGTGGTGCAGTTCGAGGCGACCAGTCTCCTGCCGTGATTGCCTTTCACGGTCGCGGTGGGACCCCGGAAGGCATCGCCGACTGGATGCGTGACGCCATCGACCAACCTGCACACCTGATTGTGCCCACCGGTAAAGAGACGCTGGGCAACAACAATGCGTGGTGGCTGGAGCGTGCTGCGAGTGCCGATCAAGACCAGCTGACTGCAGAAATGGCCTGGGCCGCTCAAGACCTGAAACCGTTTCTGAAGAAGGTCCGCGCGGCGTACGGGAAGCCCATCGTCGCAGGACACAGCCAGGGCGCGATGATGTCGTCGGTGCTTGCGGCGCAACATCCGAGGCTCGTGAAGTACGCAGTAGCTGCAGCAGCGTGGTTGCCGCGTGATCTCCAGACGGGCCAGACAGCCCCTCTGACGGTCATCCATGGAATGAACGATTCCATCATCCCCTACCCTCGAACGCGCGACTGGATCAAAGAGCTTGCGTTCAGCGGTGCGCCAGTCGAACTCGTCGAGGTACCGGGTGCGGGACACAACTTCGGTGAGCTTCGGGACACCTTCATGAGTGAGTTGCGACGCGCGCTAAAGTAGGGCATTGCCTCAAAAGGTGGTGAAGCATCCAGAGGAGGGTTAGTATCAGCTGTTGATCCGCACCTTCAAATTCGTCATGCGACCCACCGCTATTCAGCGGTGCGCCTTCGACGATTGGAGGGTCTCGTGTTGTCAGCTTTACAACGCAGCGTTGGAGCAACGATGCACGGCGTGGCGAATGCGTAAGCAATCCGTCAGCTACGTCTACCAGTGCCGCGATCTTACTGACCTGCGCAATGCCGAGGAAGACGGAGGGTACAGCAACGTTCCAGTCGAAGTGAGTCGTTCAGCACTCCGTCGGCTTGACCGTGCTTTCCAAGCATTCTTCCGTCGTTGCAAGTCTGGAAAGACGCCCGGTTTTCCACGCTTTAGATCGCGTGATCGCTACGACTCGTTCGGACTTGGCAATGTCTCGATCAAGCCTGGCGACGGAAACTCTGGCTACGTCCGTGTACCCAAACTAGGATGGGTACGTTTCAAGCTCCATCGGGAGCTGCGTGGTACCGTCAAGAATGTGGAAGTACGGCGGGATGCGAGAGGTCGATGGTTCGTGTGCATCGTCTGTGACATTGGGGATGCTCCCGAGAAGAGGGTTGTTCGACGGACGACAGGCATCGACCTCGGCCTCAAGGAATTCGCAGTCCTTTCGAATGGTGAGGCGATTCATAATCCTCGACATTTCCGGCACGGCCAAACTGCACTGCGCCGAGCACAGCGCGTTCTTGCTCGAAAAACACGTGGAAGCAACAGTCGCCGTCGTGCTCGTACTTCTGTTGCTCGACAGCACGAGCGCATTCGCAATCAGCGACTCGACTTCCATCGAAAGCTCGCGGCCTCGCTGTGCGATCGGTTCGATCTAATCGCGCACGAAGATCTGAATATCAAGGGGCTTGCTAGCTCCGCTCTGGCGAAGAGCGTGTCTGACGTAGCCTGGGGTTTGTTTCTGCAACGACTTGCATGCAAAGCGGAAGAAGCTGGCGTGCACCTCGTCGCAGTCGACCCCAGGAACACTACGCAGGCATGTAGTCAGTGCGGTGAGCTTGTACCTAAAGGGCTCGGTGATCGCATTCATGCGTGCCCCTGCGGGTGTGTGTTGGATCGTGATCACAACGCAGCCCTCAACGTTCTAGCCCGTGGCTTACGGGCGGTACCGGAAGCGATTTCGGCCGAAGCCTTTGGTGGGTCTTCCACTTTTTGAGGCAAAGCCCGATGATGGCAGCGCTGCTTGCGGCGCGACATCCGCGCTTGATTCGGATCGCAGTTGGCGCCGTAGCGTGGTTGCCGCGCGATCTCCAGACGGGGCCAGACAGCGCCTCTGACGGTTGTCCATGGAATGAGCGATTCGGTCATCCCGTATCCCCGAACGCGTGACTGGATCCGTACCAGGCGCAGGACATAACTTCAACGCGTTGCGTGACACCTTTGCGCGTGAGCTTGGGCGAGCTTTCTGAACTAGAGGGGGTTCTCTTCGGCAGGTAAAATAGAGGGGTGCCTCGACCTGTTCTCGTCCTCCGTCAGCCTGCTCTCCCCAAGCTTCCTGAGGATTTTCCTGATCCTTCGCTGCACTACCAGCGCATGAAGGTGAACAGCAAAGGCGAAGAAGCCGACGTTCTCGTTGCGTATGATCGGTACAAGATCTGGAAGCCAGCTGCGGATTATCGCGTGCGTTGGGCCGAGATCTCATGGCCTGATGACGGTCTTGGAATCTACAGCCACGGCGCTGCTCCGACTATTCTTAGCGCCCTTCGCAGCTGCTACGAGCATAAGACTTTGCGCGAAGCAGTTGCAGCTGAGCTGTGAAAGCCGGGCTTGCGAGGATGAAGCGCCGGGTGGCACGGCCAGGGCATAGAGCTGTTCAGCAAGTCGGCTTTTAGTTCTTGCGGTCGTCTTCGGTGTCGAAACCTGTGATGACAAGATCGTAGTCACCGTCTTTACGTTCGATGATTTCGGCTTCGACGAACACACAACCTTTGAGACGCAAGCGTTTCATAGAAGCTTCGGCGTGTTCGACCGCACGACGGAGCGTTGGAGGTAAGTGCCGCATGAACACAAAGTTTCGGCCAAGTCGAGTGCCTTGTACACTCCCGCGAATGCGACCCCTTCTCTTGATCTGGGCGTTCCTACTCGCTGCGTGTTCGCAGTCGGCTGCGGCCATCCCCGAACCTGTGCGTAGTTTTCCGGTTCCGGAAATCAGCAATGAAAAGCCACGCGCCTGGATCGAGACGGGTTTTCCGGCCGCGCCCCAGTTGGAGACTTCAGTGGAGGCTGCGCCCCAGTCGGAGACTTCAGTGGAGGCCGAGGCCGACCCGTACGCGAACTGGCCCCAGCGTTGTGAGCCGCTCGACAAAGCACGACTGTGTGAAACGTCGAAGGATTGCCGAGACGTGTACCACCCTTCAGGTAAGCCGCTGAAGTGTGTCACCCGCTGGCGAAGCGAAGTTCGGGTGTGCTCTCCTGGTTGGTCCGATCGTACCGAGAGAAAGTGGCGCCGCGAGCGGCTCAGGACGTTGGTGCATTCGCAGTACTTCGCCACGACTCAGGAAGGTTGGAAAGGAGGTCAGGCTCGTCAACGAGCCAATAAGCTGAGCGACTTCTTGTGGCTCGTCTACAAGCGGGAGACGACGGCACGCCCCTGGAAGCGCCATCGCCTCGACGGCGACGTCAAGGTCGCCCGCACTGATTGGTTCCGTCAGGCAGAGCGGTATGGTTGGTCAGCCAAGCAGCTGAAGAAAGGCGTCGTTCAAATGACGCCGTGCACGGACTGCAAAACGGTCCCGTCTCCTCACTACCAGAACGCAAACCGGTGGGCCTTCGGTCTGGGACCCTACGGCCAGATCGCTTCGTTGTGGGTGGCCACATGGGATACGCAAGCGCCTCCTGAGATCTTGTGCGGCGAAGTCGAGTCGACCGAAACGTATCTCCGTGGCGCGCGTCGTGTGTGGCGCAAGCTCCGTGGCGGCATTCAGTGCAACGGCAATCTCTACCAACCGGATGTGACGTGGGAGGTGCTCCACCGCGGAGTTGCGGGAGGCAAGCTGTGCCCAGGAAAACAGAGTGAAAAGTTTCGTCGTCGTGCTGATCGCCTTGGGCTCGACCCCGATCAAAAGGTCACCCTCTCCATGCTGGGGGAGCCCATCAATCGCGAGCAGCAGAATGAAGTGGCCATTCAACTGTATGCACTGATGGACGCTGCGCTGCCCACGCCTGAGGCTTTGGGATCGTGATACGCTGAATACCAATGCCCCTTTCATTGACGCGTCGTGTTGGAGATCGGATTCGTTTCCGAGTGGGAACTAAGGAGGCGTGGCTCACCGTCATCAAGTTCGACCATCGCGAAGTCTCCCTTGAACTGGATCAGGCGGGAATCACTATCCCGCTCATTCGCCGGATTGGGTTGTCGACTGGAGACCCCTTCGTATTCAGGCTGGGTCACAAGGAGGTCGAAGTCCACGTCCGAGAACGCACCCGCAATCAGATACGCCTGTCTTTCGGAGGCGACGATTCGGTGGAAGTTCATCGGGAGGAACTCCTGACTGGACGCAAGGCATCTGCGTAGAGGATGATCGAGGGGATGAAGAAGCTGGCGCTTGTCTCCCTCTTGCTCACGGGCTGTGCGAACCAAGCAGCGATCAAGCAGAATGCTTACGTCGTCGGACGGAGTAGCAACATCGTGGTTGAAGGTCTCTACGGAGGCTGGGATCGCCGAGCCAACGATCGCATCTCCGAATGCGTCGAAAAGCTTCCTCCGGAAACGCACACCAAATCTGAGTACGACGCATGCGTTGGACCTTTCAACGAAAAAGTGCAAGCCCGAGTCCTCGTTTTGGTGCAAGGAGTCCAAGCTGCGCAGCTCATCCTTTTTCTGGCGCTTTCGCAGAACTTGTCGGACGACGAGGTAAAGCAAGCACTTCGTGATGTCGTTGCGTCCGTGAACCTCTTGCGGACCTTCATCGAGGCCAACCGGTGAAGATCAACTGGGACGAAGACTGGTGGCTTGTCGCCATCCCAGTGGCTGCTGTTGTAGGTCTGGCGATCAGCCTCCAACGCAAAACATCGGCAGCGCCTTCGTATTCTCAAGCCATCGTCGACCTTCGAGGCGAAGCGTCTCCCAACAAGAAGGCCGCACCTCATGTACGGATGCGGAAGAATATTCCCTACGCAACTACGCTTCATCAGATGAGCTTCTCGCGGGGAAATGATCCACGAAAGTATCTTGGCGTTACGGCGCACTACATCGTGCTGCAGGATGGCACGATCGCTCAGCTCTACGACCATAACGTCCGCCTCCCTGCATCCAACGGCTTCAACACAGGTAGCATCTCGATCGAGTTCGCTGGTAACTTCCCGTCGAAATCACGCAGCACTCAAGCCAAGCACTACTGGTTCCCGAAAGGGATGCACGGCAACCCGAACCGCATGAATCAGCTGACTGCAGCTCAAGCGCGTGCGGGACAGTTCTTACTTCGGTACCTCAAGGCCCGCGGCTTCACGCATGTACTGGCTCATCGGCAAAGTGCTGGGGATAAAGGTAACGGTCCCGGACCTGACATCTGGGGAGCTATCGGGGAGTACGGCGTCCGCAGATTGGGCCTGAGTGACGGAGGTCTTGGATATGCGATCGGTTCTGGGAACCCGATCAAAGACAGTTGGCGGCAGGCGTACAATGTCTGGCACGGCGGCTCAGCCGTCGCGTGAAAGGAAACAACGGACCATGGGTGAACTCATTGGAGGCCTCGTCGAAGGCCTCGTCACAGGAATCAAGGACGCGTTTGATCGCAACCGGTTGGCGGATGAGTTCGAGGCCGTTGCGGGCAAGATTCGGCGCGGTGATCTCGTCTCCGACGAGGCCTTGGACAAGGCGAACAAGACGCTGGATCGGATGCGTCTGGCTCGTGCGGCGTATCAGGACGACTAAGAAGTAACCTCGGACCGTTCCCTTTTTGGCCCGGTCCGAGGCGTATAGCTTAGGACCTACGGACAGCCTTCAGGCCAAACGGGCAGGCCTTCGCCGTCGTACCAGGGCAGGCAGATGATGATTTCCGGCTCTGTGGTGGTGGGAGGATCGGGGCACGGACACGTGGCGGGAGAGTCCGGGCACGTCATGCACGGCACTGGTACCCCGTCACCGGAAGTGAAGCCGGTTGGGACCTTCTGAAGGCAGTAGTCGTTGCCGCAAACCCATCCGTTGCGATCGTTGACCGTGTACGAGGAGGGGAACTCGATCCTGAGGAGGTCGCCTTCTTCGGCTCGGGCGTAGTCGTCAGTGTTGGCGTCGAAGACGTCACACACATGAGTGCCTGGAGGACCCTCGACACATCGGTCCCAGGTGTTGAGCTGTTGTTGTTGTTGCCATGCAGCTTGGAGAAACACAGCGATGAATAGTTGAATGATCACGCCCCGCACTCTACCCAAAAACTGACTGCTACGTATTTTCAACGATAACGGACACCACTGTCGGCACCATGGTGACGTTGACGAAGTCGAGATCGCACGGAGGGTCGGTGTACAGCAGCGTGCCTCGAACACTGAGGAGTCCACCTTCAATCTTCGGCTGAAACTTCGGCTTGATCGTGTAGCTCGGTGACACAGTATCGAAGCCGGGACATGCCTGTGCAGGGTTCCGCTTCTGAATGTCGATGCTCAACTTTTCCCACTTCGGCGTGTACGTGATCTGAAGATTCGTCGTGGTCCGAAGACACCCTGCGAAGCTTCCATCTTTTTTGAGGAAGCTCAGCGTCGTCACGACGTCCATCGTGATCTTGGTGCGGTCTTCCGATGTCGCGGAGAATGGGTCGAATTGAGCCAGTGAAGGGAGCGGCCCAAACATCACGACTTTACATTTCGTGGTCCCTTGAATCCCGGCGACGAAGACTGCGGGGGCGGCGGACATGCCGATGCGATCCATCGATTCTGCTACGGGCGCGGAAGTAGGTTCAGGCTGTGGAAGGGGTGATGGTGCGGGAGCATCGGCGGGCGCAACCCCTCCTGGCTTCGCCGTTTTCTTCGTGGGCTTCTGCTTGGCTTTCGCTTTGCGTGCTGCGAGCAGTAGTGCGCCTCCGACCGCAACGGCTGCAGCTCCGACGAGGAATACTGTGTTGGAGACTTTGGCCATGAGTCCTTTGCGTGCCATAACGCTCAGTCTATCCGACACAGATCATCCTCTGCTAGTCTGGGTTCGACGTGGGCCGCATCCTCCAGTTCAAAGACCTCAAGGCGACCGACTGCTACTGCACCCCCGACTGGGTGCTCAAGGTCATCAAGGATTGTTGGGGCTCAACGGACTTCGACCCGTTCTGGGATCCAGAGTGCCGCACCAAGGCCAGGATCAAGTGGGACGTTCGCGACGGGAAGAATGCGTATGAAGATCGGTGGCCACTCAAGCGTGGGCTCAAGATCTTCGCGAATGGTCCGTACAGCGGAAGCAACCCTGTTGAGACTGCGAAACTGTGTGCTGCGGCAGGCAAAGCTGGGGCCCATGTCTTGAACCTGTGTCCCGCAGCAGCAGGCTCAGACTATTGGTGGGAACATGTCTGGCCGCGTGAGCCTGCAGTGGCCTGGCTTGGTCGTCTCTCGTTCCGGGCAGGTCGTACGATGAAGGACAAGGACGGAAACATTATCGCTCGCAAGGGCGACATCATCGACGGCAACCGTACTGAGATCGCCCTCGTCTTCGATGCGCCCAAGACCCTTCAGCGCAAGTTTGCAAAGCACTGGAAGCGGGAAAAATTTCACGTGAGCCTGGCGGCGTAGCCTTTCGTAGCCTCGTAGCCTCGTAGCCCGTAGCCCCGTAGTCGGGACATTACCCATTGGGAAACCGCGCTTCAGCAGTTCAACCGATAACTGCGTTTAGTGCCTGTGAGAGCGTGCTATCGTTGTTCATACCGTGGTCGATCCGGAGCTTGACGCGAATCTGAAGAAGACGGCGGCGTCGCTCACGCAGGATTTCCAGCGCGAACTGGAGCAGCTCGAAAAGCTGCAGACCGCGGCTGAAGACCGGCGCATCCAGGCCGAAGAAAAAAACCAGAAGAACCTGCTCTCCGAGATCTTGGCCACGCAAGAAGCGGCTGAGAAACAGCGGAAGGCTCGACGCTTGTTTCTGGTGAAGTTCATCCTCGGTCCTACCGGGATGCTTTCGTTGATCATCGGCGGTGTTCTTGGGTATTTCAAAGTGACGGCGCCTCCGGAAACGAATGCCTCGGACGTCAAAGCCAGTGTGGAGAAATCCGAAGCGGCGGTCACCAAGACCATCGAAAAGAAGATCGAGGAGATCGAACACGCTACGGAGCACAAGATCGAAATCATCGAGCAAGCGACGAGTCTCAACAACAAGAAGATTGAGCGTCTTGTCGACATCCAGCTCGACCAGCAGGTTCTGTGGTCTGAAGCTTCGGACTACATCGTCGACAAAATTGAGAAAGCCCACCCCAAGACGAAGAGCGTCAAGGAACCAGAGTCGGTGACCGAAGGACGTATACGAGCCGCTGCGATCAAGGCCAAGCGGAAGTCCGATTACGATCCAACCGACCCTCTTGCTGACATCCGAAACGACTAAGACCATGCCCACGTCCGATGAACCCCAACCCATCCTTGCGACTCTCACCGCGCCGTGCAGCGAGCGCGATCAGCTCCTGCTCACGCTGTATGAGGACGTAGCACAAAGCGAAAACAACCTGGCGGACGCAATGGCTCGACGTCTTGGTTCGCGTGCGGCTTCTTGTGTGCACTCAGCACGGGAGCTTGCCGACCAAGCTCGACAACATGCGGAGCAGCTTCGCGCGGGACTTAGCTAAGACCGTGGACGACAGCCGTGACTTTGAGGAGGCTGTTCTGCAACACCTCCAAGAGGTGGCGCACGTCAAACGTGCGATGCTTCAGACGGCGGTCAGGATTTCAAACGATTACCCCTCGGATGCGGCTGTTTTGCTGCGGACGATTTCCGCCTTGACGCGCAGCGCTGACACGCTACTGGGCGACACGGTAACGGTGTCGATGCCTTTGAAATAACCTCGCTTCGCGGCGTAGCCGAGCCCTCGGGCGGGGAACCGGGAGAAGTTCCACGTGAGCCTCGCCGCGTGACTACGTGACCACGTGACCGCAAATCCAGAACCTGTTTGCGAGTGGCTCGCGGCCAACGTGCGTACGCTGCTTCAGTGGCAGGACGTCACGCTGCAACATGTTGCGCAGGTAGGATGTGTTTCGCGAATGACGATGCGGCTAGCGTTGCGTGGCGATGGCATCAGGCTCAGCGCGCTTGATCGCATCGCTGCTGGTTTCACGGTGCGACCATCGTCGCTCTTGCGCCGGTACCCTCCGCCTCGTCTGTATCTGGGAAAACAGGAACCGCCGTCAGCAGAGACGCTCATGTTGCGGCTCCGTCGGTGCCGCCGCGACTTTGATATTGAGGAAATCGCGCAGCGGTCGGGTGTTCCGAGATCGACCCTGTATCGGATTCTCGACAAGCCAACGGATGTACACATCCGCCGCATCGCTCAGCTTGCCCGAGGACTTGGGCGAGAACCTTCGTGGTTCATCGTGGCGTCCCGTCGCTAGTTGCTGGGAACCACGGAAAACTTCCACGTGAGCTTCGCTGCTTGATGCTGATGCCGGACGGACGCGCTTGTCACCGGTACTGCCAGCTCTTTTGTGGCGTTCGGCTGCAGTCCGTGTTGTGCAGGAACGCGTCGAGAGCCTCGCGGACGGCCGTCGGTGTACCAGAGGCGCAGCCACGATCGGCCTCGCATTCGAAGCAGACGACGGCACCGTGGCGCATGACGGCCCAAGAGGGAAGGTCCGGGCGCTCAGCTACGTTGTTCACGGCGTACTATGCTCCACCCGCCAGCGAAGCTTTCTCACAATAAAGGGTGCCATTGATGTCCCGAGTGCACCAGTACCCTTTAGGACATCTAGGAAAACATTCGTTTGGTCCCCTCGACCGAGGTTGAGTCTTGCGGACCTTGGTCGGATTAGAGGAGCGAAAGACCTTCGCGAGTTTGGTGTAGCGAGACGTCGGCTTCTTGTGCGGGTTTGCATTTCGCGAGTACATCATGCCGACCGGTGGCGGGGGCGCTGGAGACTGACCGGGCCAGATCCCTTCATCAGGTCGCGCCGGAGCCTTGAAACCAGCTCCTGGCACATGGCCCGGCTTTGGCGGTGTCCCAGAGCCGGGCAAGAACGTACCTGCGTCAGTCTCTTCAAACTCCTTCAGCGCCTGCGCGTAAAGCTTGCTTCGCCACAGCACCCACTGCGCGCAACGGATCCACCGCGCTGCGTCGATCAGGTGCACCCGGATCTTCACGCGGTCGGGCTGCCTCAGGCTGATCTCGATCGCACCTGCGCAGCGGAGCTGCCACTCAGTCGCGGGCTTCCCCATAGTCCAACTGAAAAAACTTGGTGAATCTCCCCACCATCCCATTTGTGCATTAGGAGCACCACTCTGGGCTTGGACAGATGCTGGACCGAAGACCCGCGATCCGCTGGGGGCGAAACCGCCACCAGAGCCAAGCCAGTTCTCTTCTGTTTGACGCCAAGACTGATCTGAATACGAGCAACTGGGATGACTGTCCCCGACCATGCTTTGGGGCTCGTAGATGACGTTCGGTAACAGCTCCGGATCATCTCCATATCCCAACGGGAAGTAGCCGCCTTCACGACCAGTGGTCCACTTGGCATGCACGTCGTCGATCGCGTCGATCTCGGCCAGAGCGCCCGCGAGAAGGTCAGCAACAAGGTCAGCTTGGTCGTTGGAGATCTCCGACGCAAACGCACCGAGCTGATCGGTCACTTGGCCAATGTGCGCCATCAGTAGTTCCCTGATTGAGTCCTCCAACTGACCGCCCCACCCGGCTGGTAACGCGCCCGCACTGACATTGGGCAAGCCCGGCGATGTGGATGAGCTCAAGACGTCCGGCGTCAGCACCGGGTCGAGCGTTACGCTGAGGTTCGCTCCAAAACCGTTGGGGAGTTCGCCGGTCACTTCAAGTGGTTGGTTGTACGACCCTCCGCATTGAGACTCGCCGGGCTCGGGATCAACCCCGGCCGGAGTTTCTGGATTTGCACGTCGAGATTTGGTGGTTCCCAAGACCTTCGCGAGCTTGTTGTACCGGGACTTCGCTTTCAGCCGGGGTCGGGCACGAGATGGAGCGGGAGGAACCGGAGGCGGCCGCGTCGG
>SDBT01016448.1_pt1 | contig 11703 bp, 13 predicted proteins | sample 2277101 | NCBI WGS metagenome assembly SDBT01 (sample SAMN10404973, study PRJNA504765) | marine sediment metagenome | isolation source: marine sediment core GS10_PC15, 103 cmbsf | place: Arctic Ocean: Southern Knipovich Ridge | collected 2010
CAGCATCCAAAGATAAGAGCTCCAAGGAATTACTTTGGAATAACAAAACAAAAGTGGAGAGATAAAATAATCAAAGGTAAAAAGGTTCAGGGTAAGAATTTAAAAGTAGAGAGAACAAAATTCGCCATTGATACTTTTGGTGAGAAAAAACAATTATCTGCTGCAAGAGAAATTAAAAGATTGAGAAAGAAAGCAACACCAATCAAATTCAAAAAATTAAAAAGTAGTTTCGGGAAGAAGAAACTAAGGAGAAAGTAAATGCCACCTGAAGATTCAATATTCCTAAACCCTACACCTACATTAAAAAAAATAGGTGAGGGGATTTTTGAGGGAGTCAAACCATTAAAGCAAGAAAAGAAAGTAAACATATTAGAAATAATTCGTAAGGAACAAGTTAGAGAATTAAGAAGAGAAAAAGTATTTGCAGCAAAGCTTAGGAAGAAATTAAGATGACAAATGAAGACGTATTCGGATTAACCAAACGAGAAAGGGATTCCCTAAAAAAACAAAACTTTGGATTTAGGGGCTCAGAAGTACAAAAGAAAATTCTTGAAAGACAGGTTAAACAAAAGAGGCTTCAAGAATTTTTAATTGCATCAAATGGGAGTAGAAGGAGATAATAAATAATGACAAAACCAATATCACTAAGAAGAAATCGTGGAGTAATTGATAGAGTAGTCCGAGGAAGATTGGCTAAAACAAAAAGAATTATGCACGGGGGAAGAGCACAGAATGAACAACTACCTAAAAGGTTACAAAGAAAAACTGTTGACTGGGATATATTTGCAAAGAACCCAAGGAAAGCTGCAAGAAATATGGAGAGAGCTTTAGATAAAAAATTCAAAGGAGATGCATTTAGAGTTAAACCGGGTAAAACAAAAAGCTTAGGAGTAATGAAAGTTGTTTCAAATGAAACTGGAGAGGGGTTTGTTGATTACGCAAAGCCGGATAGAATGGTTCAAACAGTTTCTAAGCGAGGGGTTAGAATGGCTTCGTTGAAAGATCAGAAGACGAGGGCCACAATGAATCTTAAAGATCCAGAGAGAGCTTTCAGAAGAGCAAAAGATTTAGAATTCCTTGGAAGAATAAAGAAGTTTGAAAAGATAAGAGGTAAAAAAATATAAAATGGAAATAAAAAAAGAAAAGATTGGGACACCAATAAAGTTTTTAATAGTAGCAATTATAATTATTTCTTTTGGATTAGTTATATTTGTAAATGTTTTTGAAGTTTCACAAACAATGGACACAACAGCTTTTTCAGATTCACAAAACATCCTCTCAGATAATGGAACATCCACGACACTTGACCCTGTTGGTGCTGGTGTCACCTCTAGTTCTTTTACTCGATTGAATCAAACTTGGTTGGACTTTGATGGGGAGGATGATTATGTTGAGATTGATAATATTCCTTATTCAAATGATTATTCTTATTCGGTTTGGTTTAAACCATTAATTTCTAATCAATCAGATAAGGAAGTTTTTGTTTCAAGAAATAATGGTAATAAAGGAATTATTCGGTTAACTTCTGATGGGACAATTGATGTTTTTTATAATTCTTCAACAGGAGGATTTACCTCAAAATCTACTTCATCATTATATAGTAAAGATAATCTTTATAATATTTTTGTAACAAAGAAAGAAAATAACTTAACTATTTACATGGATGGAGTTTATCAAAATGGTGCTAATAATCCTGGTGATTGGACTGCTGGAAGATTTTTTTTAGCTTCAAGTGATGGAGGAGCAAGTGCAAATTCAAATATTTCTTTATATAGTTTTAATTTTTATGATAGATATTTAACTCCTAAAGAAGTTAGTGATTTATATTCTTTAAATACAATTTATTATAATTTATCTGATAATTTTGATTTTATTTATACTAATTTAAATTATACTAATATTTATTTAAATTCTAGTGGATTTGGATTTGGTTATTATTCTAATAAAATGTATGAAGATAATTCAACAACTAAAGATTTTTCAGATTCAAAATCTATTTATTCTTTTACAGAAGGAAGTAATACTGAAATGGTTTATGTTGATTCAAGAGAAACTATTTTTGCAGATAGAAGAGGAACTGGGAAATTATATTATAGTACTGGAAATTCAACAAATTGGACTTCCACCTCTAGTTTTTTAGTATGTAATCAAACTGGGATTGATTCAAATATTTGGAGTATGACTGAAGATAATGATACAAACTTATATGTAGGAGAATATAGTTTTGGAGATACTACAGAAAAATGTGCTTATATTTATAAATCTATTAATGGAGGAATTGATTGGAGTGTTGTTTATAACGATTCTGATAGTAATAATATAACTTCAAATTTTGGTGGAAGGCATATTCATAAAGTTAAATTTAATGAATATAATAATTGTTCTTATGCTTCTGTTGGAGATTTTCTTAATGTTTCTAAAATTATTAAAAGTTGTAATGGTGGAGGTAATTGGTCAATAATTAGAAATGATACTAAATCTAATATATTGGGTATGGAATTTACTCCAAATTATAGAATATTTGGAGAAGATGAAGCAAGTAGTACTGTAACAAGTAATATTTATAGAACTTCTGATGATACTAATTATGAAAATGTTTTAAACTTAACACTAGGAGTTGAAAATTGTAACTTTTGGAGATCTACAAAAGATAATAATGGAAGAGTATATTTTATTACAGCTTGTTTAGCTAATAATTATTCTGGAGTATATGTTTCTGGAAATGAAGGAAATAGTTGGAATAGAATAGGATATATTAGAAATGTTGGAGATTCAAAGGGTTATAAAAGAATATCTAATACTTATTTAAATAATGCTCCTTATTTGTTTTATTCTGATACTTCAGAAAATTCATATTTATTGAATTTATCAATGATTGATAATACCTATAACTATATTAAACTAAACGAAAACTCCGGCTTAACAGCACACGACACATCAGGCAACGGCAACGATGGAATAATCTTGGGAGCAACATGGAACAACGATGCAATAACTGTTGCTCTAACAAACATAGTTGATTACACAATCAGTGGAGCTACATTCACTTTAGTAAATTCAGTTTATGCTTGGGATCAGATTGTTGGAAGTTATGATTACTATTCTGTTTCTGGAAGTTCTTCAACAACTGTTTTAAGATTAGTAGGAATATTTATTGTATTAGCAATAATAATATTTCTTTTAATTCCTTTTAAACTTTTTAGTGAGAGGTTTTCAAAATGAATAACAAAGGACAAAGTTTATTGATAGGGTCTTCATTACTGATAGTTCTATTCCTTTTAATTGTTACAGCTTTCGCATTCATAGAACCGCTTAAAGAATCATTAGATAATATTCGTGGAAGTACAGCCCTAAACTGCCCAGGAACCCCTAACCATAACTCAACTGCCTATGTTGAAGACACTAGTTTCCAAAAACTAGTTAGAAGGCCAACATGTGCAGTAACGGGTTTTAGTATGGTTTGGTTTATCGGAGCATTTCTAGTTGCAGCATTTGTTTGGGTTTCTAGAAATTGGAGGAGAACAAAGTGAATAAAATAATTATATCAATTATGTTTGTATTTTTATTAGTTGGAACTGTTTCTGCATTTGAATTTGACAATGTTGTAAACTATGAAAAAAGTAATCAGGTTGCAAGAATAGATAATGCTTTTAACTTGCCTTTCATTGGTGATACTCTTGCAAGAGTAACTTTGGAATCTCAAGTAGTTGGAGAAGTTAAAGGAGTTTTCCCAGGAAAGAATAGAAGAGTTATGGAGTTTACAATTGAAAACTTTGCAGAAGATTATGGTGGGTGGATGGATGGATTAGAATTTATTGATCAGAAAACAGGTAAAGAAATAGATAGAGAATACCATTGGGTTTATGTTGAAAGTATAACTGAAAGAGAAATAGAAAAGAAAGAGAACTATGATTGTTCTGCAGATAAAGATGAAAGATTGATTGTTGATTGTAAAACAAGAATATATGAAACTGTTTACGAGTACACAAATAACTGGGCAGATTTTGATGAAACAGTTAAACTTCCAAAAGGAAATATTACATTAGGTTTAGTTACAGATGTTCTTCCAGGAGACCATATTGATGGTATTCCAATTCTATTCGGGAAGAAAATAGTTAAGTGGGCAGCATGGGCCGATAGTTTAGAAGATGGAATTATTGCATGGTATTCTTTTAATTCAACAAATATTACTGGAGATTTTATCCTTGATGAAGTTAATGGAACAAATAATGGAACTTTTGAAAATAATAATCAATTTGATTGGGTTCAAGGAATTGCTGGAAATGGTACAAGTTTAAACAATGAAAGTGGGGAAATAATAACTCTTGCTAATACTACCTTACTTCAGGATGCTTTTGGAGGTTCATCTGGAGAATCTTGGTCATATAGTTTTTGGTTAAATTATTCTAATCTTACTAGCTTTGGTGGTTACAATTGTGTATTAAGTCAAGGATTTCAAAGTTCTGGATTAGTTGGTACGTTCTGTGTTGGGTTCGGTCCTGGAGGTAACTTCCAATTTTCATCTTATGGGTCAACTAATAGTTTGGGAGTTCAACAGTTTTGGCCAGATGTAAATCTAAGTATTGACAACAACTTTACCCATTTTGTATTGGTTGCTTCTGGAGATGGTTCAGTAATAAAAGCTTCGGGATTAGATTTATATGTTAATAATCAAAAAATGGTCAAAGGAACACTGGTGGAAGATACTCGGGATGCGACATTTAATCCAACTTCTGGACCAGCAATTGGAAAGAATACTGCTCCGGGAAGTGGTTATAATGGGACAATAGATGAGGTGGGTATTTGGAGAAGAAATTTAACTCTAAGTGAAATTGAAAACTTATATAACAATGGAACTTCAAACACATTTCCAGGAACAATTTTTAAAGGAACTTCTTTGATTGTTAGATTAGTTTCTCCTGCAAACTCATTTGTATCAAATAATCAATTTATAAATTTTTCAGGTAATTTCTCAGCAAACAATGCAAATCTTACCAACTCAACTTTATATGTTTGGAACCCAGATAATTCTTTACTTGGAACAAACACAACAGATATTACTGGAATATTTAATACAACTAATCTAAGTATGGCTGGAATAGTTTTTGGAAGTGGTTACCAATGGAACTATGAAGTATGTATTAACGATTCTTTAGGCGTAAGTTTCTGTGGTTTTTCAGCACAGAATAGAACATTTAGTTTCCAATTAGTTACAGAAAATAACGTAACCTGGAATGGTTCTTCTGTTGAAAGTGCAAGAGAACATTTTACTTTAAACATAACTTCTCCAGTAGAACCAACAGAAATATTTTTGAATTATAATGGAACTAGGCACGTGACAACATTTGTAAATGTAACTGGTGATGATTGGATCGCTCAAGCAGAATTAGATATTTCCTTAAATTCTTTTAATGTTCAACACAACAACTCATTCTTTTTTGAAATTAGTTTTAGCGGGGCATTTGAGAATACTACCATGTATAATCAAACGGTGAATCCTTTGAACTTAACAATTTGTGATACAACAAATATAAATCCCTATGTTAACTTTTCATTCAAGAATGAAACCGTTGCACAAGAAAGTGTTAATGCAACAATCAGTTCTGTATGGAGTTTTTGGATTGCAGATAAAACAATAAATAGGACGTTAAGTTTTTCAACTTCAGTTGAAAACAAAAGTTATGCTTTCTGTTTCGACCAACCAGATAGAACCATCGCTGTTGATTTAGGAATGAATTATAATAATGCTGAAAGTCAGCAAAGAAGTTTTAGCTTTAGTTCTCAATCTCTTAGTAACAACACATTGAATCAAACACTATACTTGCTCCCAACAAGCCAAGGAATATTTAACCCATTCCAAACTGTCAACACCGTTGGAGATCCAGTAATATTGGTTGGGGTTTCAATAACAAGAGTAATTTCTGGTGAAACTGTTACTGTTGCGACCGGGACAACAGATGGTTCTGGTTTTGCAACATTCTTCCTTAATCCAGATGCAACCCACACAGGAGTTTTTACCAAAACAGGTTTACCTCCAGTTACTTTAGTTTTTACTCCAACAACTGATTTACGATCAATTATTATGGGTGGGTCCACAACTGCTGGAAACACAACAACAATCGTACAAGGGACCGTATATTTTATTACTCCATCCAATGGAAGCCTACAAAATGAAACAGATTATACTTTTGGTTTTGATGTTTCAAGCAATCAAACAATTACTTTTATTAGTATGAATATTACTTTAGAAAATGGTACACAAGTGGTTTACCAAGAGAACTCTGGACAAGGATTTATTTCAGAAGTATTTAACACAGGAAATAATACAAGATTAATCGGAAAATATCTAATGCAAACTTCAACAGAACTAATTTCGGTAACAAAAATATGGACGGTTGGTAATTTTTACGCAGGGAGTTATTCAATATTTAGGCAGGGAGTTTTGTATTTGGAGTATGGTTTTAGTGATTTTATAAGATTATTAATAGTAATGATAAGCATCATGTCGATAATAATCTTCCTAAGTGCTGGAGAAATAACAGATACCTCTGAAAGTAAGGTAGTTGTTGGAGTGTTAATGTTATGGATATTTAGTGTAATTGGATGGTTAAACACTGGGTTAATTGTTAATTCAGATACAGAAAATATAACTAGGTTAGGAAGACTTAGTTCCCAGTATGGAATTGCAATAATTTGTACGATTCCTTCATTTTTCTTTATCTTTAGGAGGATCTTCATAAGAAGAATATAAAATGGGCAAAGTAATAACATTCTTAACATTCTTGATTTTCTTAGACTTGTTCTTCATAATAACGGGGCAGATAGGAGATTTGAGCTTAACTTCCATATTCTTTAATGCATTGATAGATTTACAGGGGTCAGCATCTTCTGAGTTCATGGCATCACTATTAGGGAATATGCTTACTTGGGCACTTTCAACGACGGGGGTTGCTTCCATACTTGGAGGAGTTGCTGTTGTTGCAATTGGTGTTACTACGGGTAGATCGGACTTGATATTATTTATTCCTATTGGATTAACTCTTGCTCTTATTGGGGGAGATTTGGTTTTAATATTTGGATACTTACTAAGTTTAAATGTAATTGTAGGAACATTAATAGGGGGCCCAATATTGTTAGTATATGTATTAACAATTTTAGATTGGTTAAAAGGTAAAGATTAAAATGGCATGTGATTTAATAGATTTTCAATGTATTTTTGTGAACGAAATAGCTGGGAGCTTGGTAATTGCAGCACTAATTGGATTAATACTCTATTTTATTGTTGCTGGGAAACTTAAATTTGGTTTTGATACAACCATAGCATTACTAATTCCAATTGTTCTTATAGGTTCACTTATGACTACTGGATTTTCTTTAGTGTATGCGGTAGTGACAATTGTTTTAGTTTGGATGGCCACCTGGGTATTCCAAGAAATAATTAGAAATAGGTAAATATTTTGTTAATAGTTTAAAAAGAATGTTTTACTAGTAAAAGTAAGGAGTTTAATCTATATAATGGCAAGTTTTAATGGAGATGGAAAAGCTATATTCATAGTTTTCGTTGGAGCCATAATTGCAGCAACCTTAATTGTAGGGATTGCTAATCAAGTAACTGGAGTTACAACATTATTTCAAGCAAATAATGTTACCTATACTGCACCAACTTTGAATTTTTCAGAGGGGGGTTTTACTGCACTAGAAGGTAGGCAACATACCAATGGAACACAAATTGTATCAAATGCTACTGGAGCTATTACGTCTGGACCTGTTCAGAACTTTACTTTAGTTTCGGAAAGAAGTCCGACATCAGGATTACAAACAGTAATGTTGATTATGAATACCTCAACGCATGCAAACGGAACAGATGTTAATGTTACATACGAATATCAGCCTGATGGTTACATAAGAGAATCTGGTGGAAGAAGTATCACTTTGTTGATAGTTATTTTCTCAGCGTTAGCTGTTCTAATATTCGTGATAGTGGTTTTCGTCAAAGAAGGGTCAATGGGTAAGTTAATACGGGGGTCTTGATTGAATGGGTTTTTTTGATTCAATAAAAGAAAAGGTACAGGAACACTTTGAGCAGAAGAGAGCAGATCAGAGAAGAATAGATGAGATGCGTAAGGAAGCTCAGATGAACGCCCAAGTAACCTTTGAACAAGAATACAAAGAACAAGCACGTTTAGTCGCTATCGCTAAAGCAAAGAGAGATGCTGCAAAGTTATCTGGAAGGCAAGGTATGGTTGCTAAGAATCGTGCTATGAGACTACAAGAGCAGGGAAATGGCCCTGGAACCTTTTTTGATAAGATGAGAGATTTTACTCAGAAAAACCTAGCACGGCGAGAAGAGAACATGAAAAGAACCGAAGAGATGAGAAAACAAGCATCCCAGATTCAAGAACAACGAAAAGGCAATATTGCTCAGAGACAGAACCAATCACCAATGAATAGACCAAAAGCTTTCGGTCAGAGTTCATGGAGAATGTAAAATGAGGGAAGGTTCGAAAAGAAAAGATTATGTTAAACGAGCAATGAGAAAAGCATCAACCGGATTAAAACTTATAAGAATGGGCCCGAAATGGCTCAGAGATGAACTTGCTATGAAAAGAAAAAACAAATAAAATGACACTAAAATCGTACAGATTAAAAGATTCGTTCAAAAAAAGAGCGAAGAAAGTAAAGAGAAGTATTGGATCTGGAACTAAAGATGTAATTACTGGTGGAGTTACTGCTTTAGTTGGAATCGGATTACTATCTGAAACATCTAACCTTGTTGCAGGAATATCATAATGGTTAACAAAATATTTATTAACCCCCACACTAGGAGGGAATTAGAAAAATGACAAATAAAATTAAAGCATCTAAGCCACCACAGCTAAGAGAAATTTCTTTTGAAGGAAATATGCCAAGCACATATGAGAAAAGATTAAGAGAACAATTAAAGAAAAGGCAAATGCAAAAGAGGAAATAACATCATGCTCAGGAGGGTAGTTAAATGGCACTAACAAAAGCAGGTAAAAAAATGCTTATTAGATCAATTGTGTTGCGAAGAAATGCAGTAAAATTGGCTAAAAAAGCAAGAAAGTTAATATTGAAAAAAGCAATTAAAAGAAGGAGATAATAGTATGAAGAATGAAAGTATATTATCTTTATTTATAATTTTTAGTATTTTTTCACTTTCCATAGTTAGCTCTCAAATAGATGTGGGCCAAGCTAACTTAACAAATTTAATAGAGGTGGAGGGAGTTGTAATTGAATTGCCAACAATTATTACTACTGGTGGCGGTGGTTCAATTAATGTTTCTGTCAATTTCACAAATATTTCTCAGATGTTGGACACAACAATCAGTGATCCCTCAACTCCCAACAATGCAATTCTTTCATGGTCAAGGGCAGCAGCATCATGGGTTGTCTCAACTTTCTTCGGTTGGACCATCAACACTGATTCGGGTTATCTTTTTAATGATTCTTCAAATGATGTTTTCTTTAATGCAAGTTTATTGAATGTTACAATTGGGCAACTTGCTGGAAGTGGTGGAGGAGGAAATGTTTCTTGGAATCAATCTCATGCAAATGATTTATACTGGAACATTGACGGAGATAACGCAACAGGAGATTATAATGTAATTGGAAGTTTTAACATTTCAGATAACATGACTATTGGAGATTCAATTAAACAAGGAAATTATACAATCCATACCCTGAGTACAAATGGGAAAACTATTGATGATGTGTTTTGTCTGGAAATGTTTAGTCCAGATGGAGATAGACATTGTAAATTAGTTATTCAGCCAGGAGGAGATGGTCAAGCTTCAATAATAAGAAGAAGTTTTGCAATAGTTAATGATGAAGCATGTACTGGAGATAATGTAACAAACATGCAATGTTATGCAGATGTTGGAAACTTCACATGGAATATTGATTTTAACACTTCTGTTTCGGGAGCAGATATGGGAATAGCAGATGACTTAGAAGTTATTGGAGAAATTTGGTTAAGAAATTCAGCAGGACAATCTCGTTTCTTTACAAGAATTTTAGATTTAGATGATGAATTACATGAAAACATTTTTTACAATGATGCAAATTTATCTATTGTTGGAGGGAATTTAATTATAAACGATACTTTGAATGAGACGTTAGTAGTAAATATAGATAGAAGTGAAACAATATTTGACACTAAAAGTGATTCAATAACCTTGAATTCTGGGACGGCTATTTCTCCTTCAATTAATCATATAACTTATCAAGGTTCATCTAACCCAACCTTAACGATAGATACAACAGAACCATCAGTACCACACGCAGAAGTTGCAATAATTTATGTTGGAGAGAATACAAATAATATTTATTTATTTGAAAATACTATCTCTCATAACGAGAAATTTATTGACCAGGTTTATGATACATTTGCAGATTTGGGTGGGATATATAAGAGCGGCTTATTTACAAATGTATCTGCGACTCAGTTAAATATTTCTAATGGAATAGTAAGATTAAGAATGAACCTACAAGAATATCCAAACGAAGTTTCATCAACCCAAGATTTTTTTTACATAAACAGCACAGGAAACTTTGTGCAATGTGTTGATAATACTTGCTTAACTAAATATATTGATGATACAGATATTGGTAATAATAGATATTATTCATTAGTTTGGGGAGTAGTGCCAATAGATGACAATGAACAAAGATTGATGGTTATTCTTCAAGGAAATCCGGGTTCAGGAAGAGAATATATCTCTGCATTAAAAGCTGAAGAAGACCCCCTGTCTCAAGTAAACTTCTTCCCAAGCAATACAGATTTTAAAGGAGCATTTATTCCAGTAGCAAGAACAATTCATCGAAGAACAGGAAATAATGATTTTGTAACTTTCCCAACAACCTCAGAATTATTTCAAGATTTAAGAGGGAAAGCAACTGTTGCAAGTGGAGGAGTGCCAAGCCCACCAATAACTGACCATGATATGCTAGATAATCTTGCATGGAATGTTTCGGGACATGAAGGAACAAGCAATTTAACTAATACTGGATTTGATATTGTTGCAGATAAATTTTATGGTTTATTTAATTGGACAATAAATACAATTAGTTCGGTTTGGTTACAGTTTGACGGTACATCTTTAACCTTTAATGAATCACAACTAAATTTTACTGTTGGGAGAAATTTTCAAGATTCATTCACTTTGAATATTTCACAAATAATAAACGCAAGTTTCTTTGATGGTAACTTTAGTTTCACAGATTTTCAGGCTTCTTTCGACCTGAACATATCAACAGTACACACGGCAATAAACGCCAATACAAGCCTCCTAAGAGCAGAACTAGATTCAAACATAACTTTAATGCGTGGGGAAAGAAATGCAAATATTACTTTAGTTCGGGGAGAGATAGAAGCAAACATTTCATTAACAGTTTTAAAAACTGATTTTGAAACATCTTTTGATAATAATCTGACAGATAGTTTTGACATAGTTCAGAACTTTACGCCATCGGGCCAGACGGAATGGAATGGTGGTTGGACTGTTGGAGGGTTAAGTATTATTGGCGGAGATATATTTGCACAGACAGGTTATTTCTATAACATAACTGGATTGAATGTTGAAACGCTTTTAGTTAATGGAAGTTTGATCCCTCCACCTGGTTTTGATATTCAATTTGATGTTGGAAACTCAACCGAAAGGTGGGGTGAGGGTTGGTTTGGAG
>SDBT01016449.1_pt1 | contig 11703 bp, 15 predicted proteins | sample 2277101 | NCBI WGS metagenome assembly SDBT01 (sample SAMN10404973, study PRJNA504765) | marine sediment metagenome | isolation source: marine sediment core GS10_PC15, 103 cmbsf | place: Arctic Ocean: Southern Knipovich Ridge | collected 2010
CAATTCATTTGTTTCAAAAGTTTTTATAACAGGTCAACAAAACTTTGGTGCTGCTGAAAACCTTTATACTGGTCTTAGTGATGAGTTAACTTATTGGAATAAAGAGTTAACTGCTGGCGAAGTTACTGAGTTATATGCTTCTGGTTTTGTAATTGATATAACCACTCATAGTGCGGCAGCAAACAATATAGCTGCTTGGATTGCTGATGGCGATAGTATGCCAACGTTTACAGATATAATTAACTCTCTAGATGGTAACGATGCGACAGGAAATGCAGCAACATCTACAACAGTAAATCCGGGAGCAGCGGGAAGTCCTGCTCTTACTTTTGATAACGACTTCTTTTTAGAGGTTGCTGGGCTTAATTATTCAGACAATACGATACCATCGAGTGAGAGTCCGATTGCTTTAGTCAGCGATGAAGATGTTGCTTATGTAATACCTAACACGGCTCCGGCTGGCGGTGACTTATCTATTGTGATTGATACATTAGATAATGTTCCTGCAACTGCTGTAGTTATTGCAAGGCAGTTAGACAGTGAGGTTATTGTTGGTGATACATTAAAATTAAAAGACGGTGAGTCTTCTGAGTTATACGAAATACAACCGGCAGCTAAAATCCCATATACGCCAACTAATCCTGGTGATTGGCCAGTAGTTCCAGACACAACTGGAATAGCATTAGATGAGTTAGCTACTGGTGCAGGTAGTGCAAATGATACTTTAAGTAATCTAGGCACGGTCGCAGTGAATACTAATATTGATCCTGACTCTGATAATGCTCATAGCTTAGGTAATGGAGGGGCTAGATGGGCAGGGATAAGTGCAGCTTCTGCTGTTTTAAATGCCCTTGCATTTGTTGATGGTTTTGAAGGGAGCTCAGGCGACGTTCTCACATCAAATGATGGATTTGGAACAGTTGTATGGCAGACACCTGCTACAGGTGGTGACTTATGGTCTGACCCACTTGATTCAGATATTATCCCAGATACTAATAATACATATGACCTTGGTAGTGCATCATTTAGATTTGTTGAGGCACACATCAATAGTGTTCAAGCAACTAGTACTGTTCATATTAATTCAAACGCTTTAAGGCTTGATGGTACTGGTGGAGTAAGCACGCCGAGTGGAGTTACTGCAGAGGCTGCGGTGTTTTCAAACACAGGTGGAGCTACTAGAAACATCGGTATGTGGACGGCAAACGGTTCTGCTACTGGTGATTTAGATTATGAAACTGGTAATGCATCAGCCGGTGATTCAGGTGATATGAATTTCAGAATTGGTACAGCATCTGGAACAAGAGGTAGATTTAAAGTCTTTGGCGAACTTGATGATAATCAAAATTTATCACATCAGGTTGTTTGGCCGAGTGGTGTTACAGGTTCACGACCTGGTTCTCCAGTACTTGGCGAGAGATGGTTTGATACTACTCTAGGTCATCCAATTTGGTTTGATAGCACTAACTGGGTTGATGCTACTGGGTCTACTGTATAGGTGATTAGTTATGTTGAAACTATTAGCATGGATATTAGATAAGAAAGCTGGTGCTGCAAAGATAGGTGCAGGCCTTGGTGGTGCAGGCGGTATTCTAATTCTAGTAATGTTTTTACATGACGACGTTAGCTTAAAGATAGACCGGGCTGAGGCAAGGTCTAGGTCATATGTCGAAGAGAGAGAGAAAGTAGTTGTTGAAAAAATAAACGTTAACAATGAACACTTGCTTCGAGGGCAAAGTGAGATGAAGGGCACTTTAAAAATAATAGAGAAAAGAGTTTACGAACTAAAGGGGAAATAGAATGGAGAAGGTTTTAGTAGAGTTTATGGTTCCAAAAGAATCAAAAGAAGTGGTTGATGCGCTAATGGAAGTGTATGACTTTGTAAAAGCAGGCAAAGAGTTGACTCAAATTGGAGAACTGTTTGATGATTTATCAATAGCAGTAAGCGGTTTCGACCAGATTAAAGGCGAGATGAACAGCGAGCTAAGAGATGAGCTAGCTGGCTATCTAGTTAGAGAACTTTTATCTAGGTTAATGCCATATGAGCCACCGGCTGAAGCTTAAATTGAATAAGCTTTTAATTGGGCTGGCGTTTCTCTTTACCGGATGCGCCAGTCTCGACAATGCAGTAGAGCTAAATCCAAAGATTTTCTATAAGCCTGATATAAAGCTTGAGTATAAGGACTATCGTTTCGGTGGTTGGGGAGTGCTCCCTTATGACAAAGAGCATTTCTATGAAGTAAAGATAAAGACAGTAGGTGATATTGATTTAATAAGAATATCAACTAATGCAAGGCTCGATACTGATGAGCCTGATGGTCACATATTTAGATCTAACAAAGAGTACAAATACAGATATTTCCCTGATTATGAATTAGAGGTATTAAGAAACTCCCTTATTACAATAGAGGCCTTTGAGGCCGGGCTCCCTGGTAGACATAGTGTAGGATTTTATATGGTAGACTATGGCATGCGGGGCGCAGACAGACTTAGTGCGATTACAAAGTGTAACGGCAGGATAAAGAGTGAGGCGGGCATAAGCATGTGTGTAACTATGCAGGGTCTTTACCAACAAATTGAATTTAAAAATGAAGTGTTATTAATGAGTAATAGTGAGAAGAAAGCTCACTGTAGGCTACCTAAAGTAAAGTCTAAAAAGAAGTGGTTATTTAAAACAAGAAATAGAATATGTGAATACACTTTCTTAGATTTATCCACTGGCCTAACTCACGCACATGTAGCAATTGGATATGAGGATGTAGCAGTTAGGAGATACAAATGACAATGTTATTAATTAACATGGCGTCAGCGATAGTTCCTTTTTTCTTGAAGATGTTTTTTAGAAGTAAAGAAGATAGAAACAAAGCATTGATTCGCTTTCAAGAGTTTATACAAAAGAGAAAAGAGTATACTTTAATTGCAAGAGATTCTAGTGATGAGTTTATTTTACAGCGTGCCGAGACTAAGCGGAAGATGGCTGAGGCAAAGCGGAAGATGGCCGGGGCAAAGAAGACTATGGCGGAGAAAAAGGGTAAGTAATGGCGTTTGAAACTACTCTTGCTGCTCAGACTCAGGCCCAAAAAGGCAACAAGCAGACAAACATAGTTTTAGAAATAGATGGTGTAGACACTGTCTTATCCACTTTAGGTATCAAGCAAATATTAAAAATAGGTGACCCGGCCTTTATCTTAGGTCCTGAAATATCAATTGGCGGTTTAGTTGAGCTGGGCACTGTAATTCAGCAAGACCCAGTTTTCATTGGTGAGGCTACTCTTTTAATTGGGCCTGACTTTACTATTGGTGGAGTAAAGGAGTTTGAGGGTCAACTGCAATTAGTCTCTTATGATGCGGGGACTACTACAACACTCTCTCAAACTATTAAACAAGATACAGGTGAGGGCTCTACCGTTTCACGTTACCAAATAGCAGTAGTAGATAAGGACGGAGTGATAACGGAATTAATCTCACCGGGCAAAGTAGTAACTGACGTTTTGGGTAAGAAGTGTAGGGTGTGGTTTGGCTTTGTAGAGAGTGCGTGGAAGGAAGATTATATAATAATGCATAGGGGGTTTATTCGCTCTATTAAGTCAAAGGCTGGTGTAATTAAGTTTGACATAGCTCACGCTGACTTAAAGAAGAAGAATGATATATTTGTAACGGGGGAGACTGCACTCAGTGCTCCTTTAACAGATGTTGAAACTACTACTATGAATGTAGATGACTCGACTAATTTCTTAGAGAAGATAACTGGTCCTAACGGATTAATAGATGACACCTTTAATACTTATGTGAGAATTGATGATGAAGTTATTGAATATGAAACCAAAGGCGCGGGTGTATTTACTACGCTTACGCGGGGTGCGTTTGGAACTACTGCCGCATCTCATAGTGTGGACGCTTCTATTGCAAGTGTTTATCAGCTTGGCGTAACGGATGCGATGGACATTGCTCTTAAGGTTTTACTCTCGGGTAAAGAGGGTCCTTATAAGACAGATGTTAACGCTGCAAACTTTGTTAGAGTAGATAACTCGACCTTAGTCTCTAATGCTATTTTATTTAAACAAGATATTGTTTTAAATTACAATGTTCAAATAGGTGACTTTTTATCAGCAGTTGGGGCGCTTAACGGTGCAAACAATGTAGTTAACGCTGAGATCGTTGCAATTACTGAAAATAGTGCGGGCACGTATGTAACCTTAGCTGATACTGTTAGTTTAGTTGAGGAGGTATCTACGGATGCTGAAGTTTCTTTTAGAAGTCAATTCGATGTTTGGCCTACTGGTGCCGGGCTTGCTCTTGATAATGATTTTGTTGATATAGATGAGCACAAGAGGATACAGCGTTTATTCTTATCGAGTTTTGAGTATGACTTTAGATTAACTGAAACAACTGAGGCTAAAGAGTTCTTACAGGCTCAGCTGTACAACCCAGCAAGTTGCTTTGAACTTCCGCGTAAGGCTCAAGCAAGTGTTGGAATTCACACGCCACCACTTCCAGGCTCTAGAATAAAAGACATTAGTAAAAATACTGTTTTAAATGCAGACAAACTAGAGCTTAGTCGCTCTACTACTGAAGAATTCTTTAACACTATAAATTATAAGTTTGAAGAGGACCTTGAAAATGAGTTTAGAAGGGGAGAGATTTTCATATCTGCCGATAGTATAGCAAGGCTACCTGATGTGGGAAATAAGTCTTTAACTATTGAAGCCAAGGGGATGCGCGAAATATTATCTGCTAAAAACTTGGCGGACCAAGCCGCTACTAGAAGGCTTAATAAGTATAAGTTTGGCGCAGAGTTTGTAAATGGAATTAACTTAGACCTGAGTACTGGATGGGATGTTGAAGGTGGAGATGCCGTAGTTTTAGACATTCCAAGTTTAGAGATGAGCGACACAGTTAACGCAACTCGTGGAACCGGGGACAGTAGGGTATTTGACATTAAGAATAAGAAGTTTAACACTAAGACAGGTGTAGTTACTATAGATGTTGTTGATTCTAATGCGGATAAGGATGCAAGATACGGTTTAATAAGTGGTTGTAGTTTTATTAAGTCTGGCATTAATAATATCTCTTGGATAATTCAACCATCTTTTAATACGGATAGGTTTGGTAATGATGAGTGGAGAAAATGGACTGACTTTGTTGGAGCGTCAGTACTTATTAGAAGTAGTGATTTTACAACTACTGGTACTGGTACTTTATCCTCAATTGCCGGAAATACTATCACAGTTTCATCCACTATTGGGTTTGTGCCTGCGGCTGGGTTTGTTATGGAGTTAGATAAGTATAGTAACCAGCCTGATAGTGTGAAACTTCTTTTTGCATTTATGAGTGATGATAGTAATGACTTTGCAGATGGCGGGAAGCCGTATGTACTATATTAATTGTAAATAATTTAACTTTGGCAGACATGTCAAGTAAAGGATTAAGATGGCTGATATCGATTCCAACATTGATAAGATGAATGATCTTGAGATAGCTTTTGAGTCACCAGTTAGTGAATCTCTACTTAATAAAGTAGGTGCAAATATAAATGCATTGATTGACGCAAACGACGTCCAGATATTCTCATCAGCTGGAGTTTTTAATTACACTACTCCTGAGAATATTTCTCAGCTTTTAGTTCTCGGCGCAGGTGCAGCTGGTGGTGCAGGCGGTGGTGCAACTAATCTTGCTGCTGGATCTAATGTGGCCAGTGGTGCAGGTGGCGGTGGTGTTTTCTTAATGTCCAAAAACTTATTCGACATAACTCCGTCAGATACATTTATTGTTAGTATCGGTGCAGGCGGCGCTGGCGGTGCAGGCGCACCAATAGGTAATAATGACGGTGTAATTGGTGCTGACGGTGTTAAATCTACTTTTGTCAGTAATTCTGATTCTGAATTAAGATTAGAATTTAATAATATCGGCCTAGGTGGTGGTCCTGGATTAACTGCAGGTGACGGCGGCGACCCTGGTATTGGCGCATTAAACACTGCTTATCTTTTTGGTGGTGATGGTGGGTTTGGTGGGGACCGAATTCCTGGTCAAAATCAAACTGCTGGGTCAACTAATAGCGAGGGCAACACTGCAGGCGCAGCTGGTAGTGACGGAACCGGAGCTACTCAAGGTGGTGGTGGCGGCGGTGCAGGCTGGGGAGCTAATATTACAGGTGACGGCGGCGACGGGGACACAAATATGGATGGCGGCGACGGTGAAAATGGCGGCGGCGGAGGTGGTGGCGGAGGTCGTCTATCTTCTGGTTCTGCTGCAGGTACTGGCGGCGACGGTAGTGACGGCATTATAATAATCGTAGCTATTAGTTAATGTCAGTCAAATTAGCATTAGATAGATATTACAGAAAACAAATGGGTGACAACTCAAGGTCGCCTAAAAGAAAGAATGAAAAGCCCGAGAAAATAGTAGAGCGAGCAGTGATGGCGTGGTGTAAAAAGCATGGCCTAGACTTATCTATTGTCGAGTGCAAGGGCGTCTATAATGCAAAAACTAATACATATCTTCATGGAATGACTGAGCCTGGTTATAGTGATTTAAGTGGGAATAATAAGCTTGGTATGGCTGCATATGTAGAGCTTAAAGCAAAGGGCAAGCGGTCTACTCTAAGACTGAGGCAAGAAGAGTTTCTAGTTAGAAAAATTAAGGCAGGTTGTTTTGCAGTAGTAGTTGATAGTGAAATGCTACTGCATGAATACTATTATAGATGGTTGCAGTTAAGAAATGAAAATAAGCTAGTGGAGGCGCAAAGGTATCTGCTTGAAATACTACCTAAGAAGCGCCAAAAGGTAGACCGTCCCCTTTTCGATTAGCAAGTTCTGCTTGCATGAGTCCTCTTAAGACTTCCCCTGGAATATTAGGGCATGTCTTGTTTTCATTAACCTCATAGTGACTCTTTAAGTTTGTGGTATGAATGTCATACTTAACCATTAGGTCGTAGAGCAGGTCGACTAAAGATTTAATTTGAGCGCGGTTAAAGTCATACAATCCCACTAGGCATATTGCTAATGAGTCTCTGTTGTGGCCGTAGGCATGTGCTCCCATTAGTGAAACGTCTCTGCCCTCTTGAACAGTGCCGTCCTTTAGGATTACAAAGTGATAGCCGATGCTTACAAAGCCTCTTTCGATATGCCATTCATTAATATCATTAGCAGTTATGTTGTCATTATCATCAGGAGTAGCTGAACAATGCACATATATTTCCTTAGGGTTGTTCAAAGCCACTCGTCTCCCGGCGGAAGAATCTTTTCACTTAGATCAGAATTGAATCTCCATTTAGAGACATCTTTATCAGTATAAGAAGTAATTTCTTTTAAGCTCTTGCCTGCATTTAACATATCAATGGCGGTTACTAATCCATGATGAAAACCCCTACGATAGCTACCGTCATTGTATGGCGTAGAATCTTTCATCAGCTCTTCTAATGAAACTAGTTTTACTTCTTCTTTATCCATTGACTTTTTCCTCTGCGCCAGTCGGCGCTTCTTTCACAGGCAGAGTAAAAGAGCTAAGCATGACCCTTTTATAGAAATCAATCTTATCTTCCAACACTGCGTTGTGTTTTTTTAAAATATCGTTTTCAGAGATCTTTGCAAGCAAAAGACCCCTGATTAATTCTAATTCTTTTTCTGGTCCCATTAATACGGTATTTCTTCATGTGCGTCCATACCTGGTGCATGGTTTTCTACGCCTGGATTAACTTGAGACTCACTCTTTGGTGACAAGAACTCTACTCTTGAAGCTTTAACGGTGTAAGACCTACGCTTGTTGCCATCTTTATCTTCATAGCTTCTTACGTTTAGTTCTCCACTAATACCAGCAAGTTTTCCTTTATCTAAATACTGAGCCGCAGTTTCAGCCTGCTTGCCCCACACCTCAACATTATGCCAGTCTGTGTGATCCTTATAGCCTTTAGTAGCTAAGCTAAAAGTAGTTACTGTAGTGTCGTTTATTTGCTTGCTTTCCGGGGCCGCTGCGAGGCGACCTACTAAATTAATTACGTTCATTCTTCTCCCCCTATTGTTATGTTTATTTGAAAAACTTTATCGTCTTCATAAGTAGACGCAACAATCTTGCCAGCCATTTCTTTTTTAATGCTCGGCAAAATTTTATATTTAAAATATGACATTAAATCTTTTTCAATCCTATCCTCTAAAATCTTCTTCGCCTGAAGCCTAAGCTTTTCAGTTAGGAGAATACCTTCTGCTGAATCACTCATAACTTTCTATGTCCTATCTTTGGTGGAAGCCAATAGTGATACTTATTATCTTTATCTTTATACATCTTTGATTCTTTTACTCGCGGTCCGAATTGTGCAAATGAAGTCTCAAGACTGTAGAGGTATCTGCCGATTCCAATCTTGACTGCTGCTCTAACAAGAGCTTTTGAATATCCGCCCTTGAAGGCTTCAACTGCCGTCTCCGGCGACCCGTCAGTCTTAAATAACCACTCATTACCAATCTTATAATGTAACCTACACTCGACACCGCCCGCCTTATGAACGTACTCGTCTTGCCAACACTCCCCACCTAACACCTCATCTAACCTATCCATAACCGCACGCGCATCTACATAACAAAGTATTAAAGCCCAAGGCTTAGAGTTCTTAACACCACCTTGCTGAACCCGCCAGTCCAAATCCTTATCCTTAAATGGAGCACGTAACTTACTAAATATTTCTTTGCTCATGCTCACCCGCCCTATCTATGTAACTATTAAAAGCCCTAATATCTAATTCCATAGTCCAAAGTATTTCATCTATTTCAGACTTAACTTTTATCAAATTAAACGGATCATCACGAGCATCAGTAATCATAATCTCTAACCGCTTAGAAATACGCTTTAACTTATCTAACTTGTCGAAAAGATTACTCAAAATATCGCCCCATTGCATTTGAATACTTGTTGTAACATGTTTTGTTTTTGAGTCAACTCGTGAGATAAAAAAAATGCCCCGTCTTAAAGTTTAAGCAATGGGCGCTTAGATATATTAAGAGGGGGCACTAAGAACAACTTGATTACAACCGGAGTCTATCTTAGTATAACCGCACTGTTAGACACAGTCATACATGTTAGAGCCAGCTCCTTTATAGCAATTTGGTAAGGCTCTGGCAAACAAATTTTAGGGGGCTAAAGTGGGTTTTTTATCAACCGGGGTATTCGCATCGCATTCACAAACTTATCATGACCAAGGCTTCTCAGTAATACCAGTTGAGGCAAAGTCTAAAAAACCTCTACTTATGAACTGGAGCCAGTACTCACTAAGACTTCCAAGCGATGAAGAGATGAGCTCATGGCAAGACAACTACCCACACTCAAACATAGGATTAGTAACTGGACCGGCAAGTGGAGTATGCGCCTTCGATTATGATTATGAGTACAATGAACACAAAAGTAAACAAGAAGACGAAAGAGCTTTTAAGAAAGATAAAAGACAAATAGATGTAAACGTCTTACCCCTTATGCTTCCAAAGAGCCCGCTTAGTAAAGTAGGACTTAAAGGCTTCACTAATATATATAGAATAAAACATAGTGATAAAATAAAAAATACTGCCTGTGATAGACACGGAGTTAGATGCTTCGACTTTAAATACATTGGTCAACAAATAGTAGTGCCGCCTTCAATTCACCCAGATAATAACAAACCATACGTATGGACGGGGGACTGCGTAGAAAACGTAAGTGTCGAAGATCTACCATACTTAAACTTTGAGGCTATAATTGAATTAGAACTTCTACTAAAAACCGGCAGAAAAGACACGCTCGGGGGCAGGCATGGTAAAATATTCAAATACGCACTCGATATTATAAACATTGCAAAGTCTGATGAAGAACTTGTATCTCGCATGATTGCATTTGATAAAAAAATAAATGAAGTCCCCTACCTTGAGGACAAAAAATACTTTAGAACATCTGACCCTGTAATTAATGCAAATAGTTGGATACCAAGAATTAATTCCTTTAGTGAAAATAATAAAAAAATGAATAAAGAAATTGGCGCTAAAAGTCCTTATCACGCTTTTGAAATCTTCTTTGATAAACAACTAAAAACCCCTGTTAAAGAAAAACTATCTAAAGTACTGAAGTTTGAGCACCAAGGTAAGTGGGTCCCCGTTGAAAATGAAATTAGAGCTATAAAATCTTACGCTGCTGAAGCCGGACTAAAAAAGCATGACGTTGAGGACAATCTGGCCAGATACACGCATGAGAAGGAAGGCAAACTCTTAGTCGAATTCCAAGAGTGGGACGGTAAAGATAGAATTCACGCACTCAGGGACTACATCAAACTAAAAGGCCAAGAATGGGAAATGGTAGAAGACCTATTTAAAGACTGGGGCATGCGATGCTTTAATCGAATAAAAGACTGTAATGAGCAAAATCGGTGCATCATAATAAAAGGCAATCAAGGTATTGGTAAAGATAGATTTATTAAAAACCACGTCTCTGCATTTGGTATCTATTACAAAACACTAGCACCGCAGACCTCTTATAAAGATTACCTGGCAACCTTTTCAAGAACACTTGTAATGCATATAGAAGAGTTTGATCAGACAAATAAAAGCTTTAGCCTAAATCAACTAAAAAACATGATTACGCAATCTGATGCCGAATTCAGAGAGCCGTACGCAAGGCAAGACTCTGAGCATGAAATGCACTGCTCTTTCATATCATCGGTAAACTTTGATGATGTATTAAAAGACCCCACCGGTAATAGACGCTTTATCATTTTTGATGTTGAATCTATAAACTGGGGATATGAAAAGAACTCACCACAGATACTCGCACAGTTTAGAGCGATGCATCAATCTGGCTGGACGTGCAAACAAGAATACAATGAGGAAATGACAAGACAGCTGAAAAAATATGAAGTGCTCAGAGTAGAGGAACATTTACTGCCCCAATGGGATAATGAAGTTGAGAATCTTTTTCGTCACCGCCCACATGATGATCGATTACGCAGGTCTGACATGGAACATGTGGTTAAAGAACTTGCAATAGCATACAAAACCTTCCGAGGAGCCGGTGGTGTTTACGCTATTTTGAAAGAGAACGGTCGGTCAAGAAAAGATATGCACGGGATCTATTTCCTCAGAGATGACTATAAAAACAGCAAAAGAACGTAATATTGGCTTTATGATAGCAGTATGACGGCATAATGATGGCAGATAAAAAAGTGCCGTCAGCAAAAAATCTAATGATAGTAAAGGGTTATAACTATATATATAAAATGAGGGAAGAATTGAGAAGAACATTCTATTTATTTATTTATATACTCTCTAAAAAGCGGTTATATAAAACAAAAGTCTTTCACAAGTGCCGTCATGTCATGCCGTCATAAATCCTAACGCACTTTCACCATGGTATTATTTTAATGCACTTCGTTCGCCTTGACCAAAGTCTAGGAAGTGTTAGAACTAGTTATTAGCAGTGGGTAATATCAATAAATCAGTAGAAAAGAGCAGACCTCTTGTAAGCCTCCCCAAGGGCACTAAAGGTCTAATGTATGTATTGGCATAACTTTTATATTAAAAGCTCATAGTGCGGCGCTCACAGGGCTTAGGAATTTAATAGAGGAAATCATATGAGTGAGATCTTAATAGCATTTGCGATAGTTTGTAATGTGAGTACATCAAATGCACATCCCAAGTACCTTCAGACTAGTCAGAAGCATTGCCTGGCAGGCTTAGTTAATTGCTACTTTGCAAATAC
>SDBT01016450.1_pt1 | contig 11703 bp, 13 predicted proteins | sample 2277101 | NCBI WGS metagenome assembly SDBT01 (sample SAMN10404973, study PRJNA504765) | marine sediment metagenome | isolation source: marine sediment core GS10_PC15, 103 cmbsf | place: Arctic Ocean: Southern Knipovich Ridge | collected 2010
ATTAAATTCATGATTAATGGGTCTTTCCCTAATAGATTTAAATTTTTTATTGATGGTATTTTAAAATTTGAAGGATTCTATAATTTTGGCGGCGATTTATTTAATCTATCAATTGACAGTTATGCAGTTGGAGAGCATGAAATTTTGATTTTGGCAAATGATACTTTTGGTAAGGAATCAGTATGTAGCTCATCATTTGCGGTTTATTCTCTTTCAAATACAATCGTAGAAATAGAAAGCCTTGATGATTATGAATTTATAACGATAGGACATTTATTAAAAGTTAATATTAGTTCAATGTATCCGGATTATTTTGAATTTTATATAGATAATCTCATAATATCTACGAGTAGCTATGAAAATGGAGAGTCCTTTTCATTAGCAATAGATGGGTACACTGTAGGAATTCATAATGTATTTATCTGGGCCATTGGTGAAGATGGAAAAATTGGTACTGCTTCAGGAGAATTTACTGTGTATTCCTATTCAAATACATTAATAAACATAAACGAAATTCCAAATTATTTATTCATATCAACAGGTAATCATATAAATTTTAGTGTATCTTCAAAATATTCTGGATTTTTTAATGTTTCTGTTGATGGAATTTTAATTAATGAAGGAAATTACATACCTGATGAGAATATTTGTTATTCGATAGATGGTTATAATGTAAGTATTCACAATATAGTAATATATGCAAAATGTATCGATGGAATAGAAGCAAGGTACGAAACTGTCTTTAATGTTTATACGAACTCTACAACCTTAATTGTTATTAATGCCCTTTCGGGAAGTGAATTTATGACGAAAGGAAATATTATTAATTTTACTATCTTTTCTGACTTTCCAGATTACTTTGAATTATGGATTGATGGAGGACTTGCTCTGACAGATTATTTCTTGGATGGGCGTTCTATAGAATATTCTTTAGATAATTATACTGATTCCTTGGGGGATCATTCTATTTATATATGGGCAACTGGGAAAGATTTTGTAGAAAGTACTATATATGCCATGTTTTCTGTATTTAGTGATTCAGTTACATATATTCAAATTAATAATTTACATAATTGCGAATTTATGTCAAGTGAAAATATTTTTAATTTTAGCATATATTCCAAATATCCTGATTTTTATAAGTTGTGGATAGATGGAGTTCTTGTAAGATTAGAAAATTATTCAAACGGAAATCCTATTGTTTTTTTACTTGATAATTATACAAATCAGATAGGCACATATACTATATCTATATGGGCAATCGGTCTAGATGGTAAAGTAAGCACAACTGACATTATTTTTAGAGTATTATCTACTTCTATGACAGAAATTCAAGTTAAAAAGCTTCCGAATTATGAATTTAAAACAGAAGGAAATTACTTAATTTTCTCAATTTTTTCAAATTATTCATATATTTTTAAATTAAATATTGATAATATTATGTTATATTCAGATGTCTTTTACAATGGGGAAGAATTCAATTTTTCAATAGACAGTCATTCTATTGGTATTCATAATGTTACCATTTGGGCCAATGGGACTGACGGGAAGGAAGATATATTTAGTGGTATATTTGAAGTATTTCCTCATTCTAAGAACATTTTTATCATTGAGGCAACAGAGGAAGATTCTAAAGAAAATAATATTGAATCGGGTTTGGATCTTGTATTAGTTTTAATGTATATAATTTCATCTTTAACAGGATTGTGTTTAGTTTCGTTTATCTCATATAGATTTATAAATAAGAAAAGAAAGCTAAAGAAATAGGAAAGCGATGTTTAATATTCCCTAATCTAACCACCTCTTTCTATAAGTCCTAACTCTTTCTCTTATATTAGAAGGTCTTAACGATGTAGAATCAAGTTTTAAAAGGGTTTCTATATAGATTATATTATGTTCCCCAATTAGATTAATAATATAGATTCTTGGAGTGAAATAATTTATAATAATTCAGAATGAACTTGATCTCAATTTCAAATCCTCCGGTATTATGCTGATAAAAATCGTGCTGACATAGCTTGATTATGTATAGACTTAGTTCAACGACTTTACATGTTATATTCGTTTTTTAGTATTTTTGTAATAAACATAAATCCTATGAATACAAGCGCCTACAATAGTTCTTTTAAAATTTATACTGACAAAAGAACATACTGATATTGGTTGATTATATACTGACATATATCAGCGATTTTGCACACTATTCACACTTTTAAACTAATATTTTTATAAAAAACATGTAATAATCATATATTCCAAACAAAACAAGCGTCTACTTCTCCTTCTTCTGGTTTGTATGATTATTACAACCTCTTAAAAATAAAAATCAATTTCAAAAATTAGCATCACTCTATTTGTTTTTTAAATAATAGTAGTAATTATTAATATTAAAGAAAATAAGGATAAAAAAAATGAAACAATATTGTGCATGTTCTGAATGTGGTGAGCCTTTTACTATTGAAGATGTTGACTATTCGTATAACAATCAAAACAGCTTACCTAATTTATGTAGCAAACAAATATGCAAAAATATCAGTATAATTAAATCCATGTTTATTTTCTTAAAAAAAAAGGATTAAAATAAGGTCCCTATCATGCTAAATAAGCAAAAGAATGACAATTTCAAAATGAGAACATTTCAAGAAGAAAAACCTATATTAGAAGATGCGATTGTTGGTCTACAGAATCTTTATTTAAATTTTAACTCATGTTCAAAAAGTAGAGTTAGAGATTCCATTATGAAGATCTTTAATATAAGCTGTTGGAATGCAACAGGTAAAGAAATTTTAAGTATTTTAGTGTCTGATTTATCTGACTTATTAAATAAGCTATTTAATATTTCTAACAAGAAATTCCTTCAAAAAAGAATAGTGATCCAGGAGGAAGTCCTTATAATAATTAACAAATTTTCTAAATTTATAGGTATAGAGGAAACTAGGCCAATCAAAGAACCTCCAAGCGACATTATTCTTTCAAAAGACGAGGCTCTTGGAAAAAAACCATCGGTCTGTCCAAATTGTAATAGTACCATTATTAATTATTGGGATGAGACAGAGCAAGAAATAATCTTTAGATGTGAAGACTGTGGAGGTTTCATTCCAATTCCTTTCAACTTATCTCGACTCCATTTTTATTTTTTCTTTTAAAATGTAAAAAAGGTAATAAAGGATGATTAAAAAAGACATTAAAAAAGACAAAGATAATGATGATATTTTAAAATTTAATATTGAGAAAAATCTTGAATACTCTGATTTAGATCAAAAATCTAAAGATAAGTTAATTAAAGAAATTTGTTCTCGGGTTCTGGAATTAGAGAAAAAGAAGGAGTAAAAACTCCAAAATTAAAATACTTTAGCCAAACTTTGCAATAGTGAGTATGTTGAGTTTTATTGTTGTGATTGTTTTAATTTATAAATTTTTCTCCATATCTCTCTTTTAATTATTTTTAAATATTCGATGAATATATTTAAGCTACAGAATATAATATATATTTAATATAATAACCTTTTCTGGTCGTTCGAAGAAATTACATTGAAAAATATTTAAAAAGACGTGAAAAAATGAAATTACCGAAAGAATTACTTGAAAAAAATAAAAAGAAACCTCTAAAATCAGAGGAAGAGCTATTAAAAAAGTTAGACTTGTATATAGGAAAAGAACAATATTCTAAAGCTCTTAAAGTTTGCAGAAAATTATTAAAAAGAAAGCCTGATCATATAGATTATATGTATAACACTTGTATCATTTATGGGTTTTTAGGAGAAATTAATAAAGCAGAAGCATTAAATCATAAGATTCTTAAATTAAATCAAAACGATGCTGATGCTCTAATAAACCTAGGACAAATAAAAGAAATGAGAGCAAAGAAAACAGAAGCCGAGGAATACTATTTAAAAGCAATTAAAGCGAATCCATACAAAATGTTTGAACTGCATGATTTATGGAATTTAGCACTAAAAAAATATAAAAATAATAAAAAAGAGTTAAAAAAACTTGCTGATTTATGTGTCTATGAAGGAGATTCTAATAAATTAATGAATCTTGAAGTGCATACAAAAATTCTCGGCCCAAGGAACTTTTTAATAGGTAATCAACTGTGTAAAATCATTAAAGATGTTAAATCTTCTATCTACCAAGCGACTGCTATTTTTTCAGAAATGTTTTTTGGAATTAATGAAGTTTGGAACGAGCTTCTAAAACAATTGAATATAGATATTGGGGGACCACTGTTTTCTCAAAAAAACGGAATTAATTATGAACAGATTAATCCAAAATCTATTGATAAAATTGCAGAGCTTAACAAAAAAACATTGTTAACAGCTATACTTCAAAGCTTAGATATATTAGCAATTAAAGGTGAGTATAAACCTTCAGAGAATTTATTTCAAGGAATTGAAAAATATGGAAGTCAAGGAGTTAGACCTATAGTTAGTTTTTCTAATTCTCGTCAGAAATTATTATAGATGGTATGAGATGGAGTGAAAAATGGAGGAAGACGAGAAAAAAAATACATTAAGAGACTGGGGAATAATAAAAACTTATAAGCATCTTCAAATCTATTACGACATCAAACCACTTTTGTTAAAAGATAAATTGATGTATTATGGAAATCTTTTTATCCAAGATTTTCTAACTATTATTAAATTAAAAGAAGAAAGAGCTATTATCCGGTTCATTAAAAGAGCAAGAAGCAAGAGAAATCAAATAATCATAGCAGATACATTTTTAGCAATGCGAAACGGATTCAAGCAATTTACAACATCATGTGAAGATAGATTAATTAATTTATGTACACAGAAAAACGAAGAATGTAGCCTCTTAATATGTCCTGACGCTTCCAAATATTTTCCTAAAATTTTCCTAAGCTTTAAAAATTAGGATATTAAAAATATGAAAATTTGTCAGGATTCTTTTTATTTATAGCACTAAATTAATTCAATCTTAGCTTTTAAACAAAAATATGTCTCTTTAAATAGTTCATTGTAGATTAAAATTATATCTTTCAAGAGTTTAAGTGAGTTAACTATGAGTTGGATTAATACAGATGTAAGCGATCCCGAGCCTCTCCCTATGTTTTTAAGATTCTCAAAAACCCTTAGAAACAACAGTTTATTCAAATTAAATAAGGAGATTGAAGAGTTTGAACGAACGCACCCTCAACTCAAATTAGTCCTTGTAGAAAATATCGATAAAAGAATCCCTATTCTAGGGAAATCTCTATTTTCTGACGAGAAAAATATTTACCATGAGTTAAAATACGAGTTTACCAAGTATGGAGCCGTTTTTTACTACGAGCCCGATCCAGATTTAGCAAAGTGGCTCACAATGATTGACGAATTTAAAGAGAAATGTCAAGCACATAGAGCAAAAAGAGACCCTTTAATAATTAAAAAAGTAGAATTAATCCGGTATCTTGCACACAAAAAGAAAGTACTTCAAAAGCTAAAACTTTCTTAATTAAATTACTTGCTTGCAATACAGAGCAATTTCTTATGCAATATTTTTAATTCTTTCTTATTATTTTCCTTAATATTTTTAAATTCTTGAAAATTCTGGATTATAAAGAAAAAAACTCATCAAATGGCGCAGTGCCGATGGTTTTAGGGAAAAGCCACATATCCTAACCAAAATATTTAATAACTAAAATTATCACTATTATAATAATGACTCAAATAAAACAATTATCAGTAAAAAAGGAAGAGCTTGATAAATTCTTACGAGAGTCATTTTTAGAGCTACGAGATATTGGAGTTTATAAAACTGGTTCTTATGGGATTGAGTTTACTAAATTAGATACCCAAAGAGATACTATTAATATTGAAGAAATTATATTTTATCTAACATACAAGGATGAGAATCTTGATAACTCAATATTGGATTTCTCAGTTCAGAAATGGGTAAAACATAAAAGGGATTCGGGCATTAAAGCAATAACATTCGATAATGAGTTAGCTAAAAGAAGTGTAGATGTAGCTTTTTTTTATGATTTCTTTAGTATTTGAGCCTTAGTTCTTTAACATCGTTCTTTGGATATTCAAAATTTATATAATAGAAATGGATTAGGTGTTCAAGAGTGAATTCCACAATAAGTAAAAAAACAGAATTCTCGGACGAATTTAAGAAAGCGTTTCGCTATTTTTATAATGAAGTTAAAAAATATAAGGATAAGCATTACGGTGTCAATGTTCATACTCCTAGATATGCTGATATTGGGGATTACATAACAGGCGATCTATCTACCAGCGGGGTTATAGATTTGGAGTGGGTTCTGAACGAGCGAGACGTTAGTCGCTTTTCAATACAGATTAGACAAGAAATTGTGTCGTTTTGTGAGGAAAAGATTTTCAAGGAGCAAAAAAACTACATTGATCAAGATGATAGTTTTGTATTTATAATGAAAAAGGTTTAGACGGAGATTATTTTAATAAAGTCAAAACAAATTTCAATATCACAATGGAAGAAATAAAGTTTACCAAAGTCAAAGATTCTAAGGTTGTAAAAGAGGCTTTCCAACACTTTTTTAACAAAACAAAAGAATATTACGTGAAAAGGGAGAATTCATCTCAAATAAAGGTCTCATACTTAGACATTTGTGATTATATCACAGGGCACTTATCTAATAAGGGAGATATAATCGATCTTGATTGGTATCATAATGAGCGGGATATGGGAGGATTTTCCAAGGAAATTATTAAAACAATTTATTCTTACTGTCATCACATGGTGATAGCAGAGGGGAAACGTTTTATTCTGGAAAATGAAATAGATTTATAGAATGCTGTTCAAAATATCCTCTATTTTTTAAATTACATTGTTCATAAGTTATATAAAGATTAGTTTTTATTTATATTATAGAAATAAATTAGGAGTTCAAGGGTGAATTCCACAATAAGCAAAAAAACAGAATTCTCGGAAGAGTTTAAAATTGCATTTCGCTTCTTTTATGATGAAGTTAAAAAATATAAAGATAAGCATTATGGAGTCGATGTTTATTCACCTAAGTATGCTGATATTGGCGATTATATTACTGGTTATCTATCCACCAACGGGGAAATGGATTTAGAGTGGCTTAGAAATGAACGAGAAGTTAGTCGCTTTTCTATTGAGCTCAGGAATGAAATTATAGCGTTTTGCGAGAAAAAGATTTTCGAGGAGCAGAAAGACTACATTGATGAAGATGTTAGTTTTGTATTCGTTGTAAAGTCTACTCTTTAAAGTATTATAATACTATTCCATAGGTTTTTAAAAAAATATTTATAAAAAAATATCATAAGTTAAAAAGAGGTTTCATTGTTGATTTGAAAGATACACAGATAAAAAACAATCAAAGATTATCAAGCATTTTTAAGAGCGCATTTCAGTTTTTCTTTGAAGCTATTAGAGAATACTTTAAAGGATACAATTTAGATTTCAAAATTTCTTATTCAAATATAATTGAGTATATAATGGGTTATCTTTCTACTGATGGCGATTTTGATGTTGAATGGCGCAAGAGTAAATGGACCTTTGGGGGTTTTAGTGATGACGTTGTAGACAGTGTTTATAATTACTGTCAACATAAGGTAGAGAAAGAAGGACTCCAGTTCATTCATCATGACGAACCCGCTTTAAGTTAAATAAACTTATTCTACTCTTTAGGTTTTAAAAATTATTAAAAAAGATTTGAGGTTCTTAAGTTTTACAAATCTATTTGATGAATATTTAAAAATAACAAAATATAATTTTTATATGTATGGTAGAAGTGGATTCGAAGTAAAGACATGGTTACCCCCAAATTCTCATAATTGCAAGAACTGTGCATCAAAAAAAGAGAAGAACTCGAGAGAAAAATCTAAGTTTTTAGGAAAGTGGTTATCCGAAGAACAGGCTAAAAACTATATGAAAGTGTGTAAATTTTGTAAAAATATATACTTTTTAACACATTGCTTAGAGTATTGGAAGCACAAAAAATTCTGTAGTGAAAAATGTTATCAAAACCATAAAATGAAAAAGGGATAGCTACACTCAGGAAAGCTTTTTTTTAAAAACAGAGATAAATTGTCCTAATTCAAGGACAAAATTTGTTTTTGATGAATGTTTAAAAATAACAAAATATAATTAATTTTAGGAAAGTGATAAATAAACTCAAATAACAACATAAGCCTATGTTGCAACACGAAATAAACGACTTTCTATGCTTGAGGTTATTGGAAGGCAGAACCAAGATATTCATTAAAGATAAGGAATTTATGTTTTACTGCAAACCTATATTATTGGCAATAGATACGAATAATATACATGAATATGATGAAATCAAATCTATAGACGACACAGTTAACAGTGTCAATTATGAAGAATCAATAAAAATTGAAATACCGGCTGAGCATGAGTTTTGGGGCCATGCATCAAACTTACAAGTATGGGCAGAAAATAACTACAACTTAAACTATATTCATACAAATCTGGGTTTTCCCTTATTAAGGGCTCTGTATGACGCAGGAGACTCTAAAGCTAAGAAAGTATTCAAAGAAGAATTAGCAAAAAGATTTTGTAGCGAAAACCTTAACGTGGTGAAATATCTATTTACCCAAGGTTTTTTAGATTATTTTTCGAAAGAGGAATTCAAAACCATAATAGATTTCTACGAAGATATACCAAAAGAGAAAATCGAACCTCAAGTGATCCTTAGTTACTGTTACCAACAAATAGGAGAGTATCTAAAATCAAATGAAATTCTCGAGCACTTTATAAAATCAAAAATTAGTAACGAGGAACTTAAACCCTTTAAAAAAGAGGCAATAATTTGCCTTGCGAGTTCATACTCTTATCAGAATAATCATGAAAAAGTCGAACAATGCATAGATGACTTAATAGAACTCTATCCAAATAACACTGATACTTTGTACAGTCTGGGAATTGTTCTAAGAAGCATAAACAATCAAAAAGGCTTAATAAGTGTACTCTCAAGAATTGTAGATATAAAACCTAATAATAAAAAGGGATGGATTTCGCTAATATGGGCTCATATTGAAAATAAAAGTTTTTATTTAGCAATAATTAACTTTACTGAGGCCCTAAAACAAATTCCCAAACTAATACGAGAGATGGTCGAGTCTGAGAATCTAAATATTGTAAAACATCTCATCCAATCCTATAACTATATAAGCGATCCCATAGAAGTTGTCAAGTTATCTAAACATATTTTAAACTCTTTTCCAGAAGATGATTTCGCACTGGAAAATCTCGTAGCAGGTTATTATGACCAATCCAAAATCGATAAGGCAGAAAAAAACCTTAAATTATTATTACAGATTTATCCAAAAAATATAACGGGTTTAATTTTATTAAGTCATATTTGCAAAGAGAGAAAGGAATACAACAAGGCAATCAAAGCAGGATTAGAAGCATTAAATTTAATTCAAAATATTGAGCATAAATTCAGTGGCAAGTTACAATTATTTCATCATGTAGCAAGTGTCTACTTAAAACTGGAAAAATATAATTCAGCAATTAATCTGCTTGAGATCGCCTTAAAATTCGCCTACAATACCGAAGGCTATAATCTTATTAAAACAACGATAACTAAGAGTCTTATTACCACTTACCAAGAATATACCAATATTTTATTTAGCGAAGAGAAATATCAAGAGTCGATTGATTTAAACTTAAAAGCATTAAAGCTAGTGCAAGAAAGTATACTACACCTTAAAAAAAATATAATTCTTGAAGAATATGAAATAATTCTTAAACAATATGAACCAAAGATACTTAGAGAATTAGGGAGAACTTATGTAGTAATAAAAGAGTACGACCTAGCAATAAAATCATTTAATTCTGCTTTAGTTATCGAACCAAATGATCTTGCAATAATAAATGATCTTGCTTTCACATTTCATGCGAAAAAGGATTTTAACAACGCTTTTAAAATGTGTAAGAAAGCTTTAGATAATTCTCCTTATGACCTTGAGATTAAATTCCACATGGCTTCTTTAGAAGCACATAGACAAAATATTAAGAATTCCGTAAATTTATTAAAAAATATTATAGAAATCGACTATGATTATATAAAAAAAGCGAAAGATACCGATTGTTTTGATAATCTAAGAGAATTAAAGCAATTTCAATATTTAATTACTTCTAAAACAATTGAATTCAAGAATTTTATGTCAGGAATGGAATCTTCTGACCTAATGTTTTTGAAAAATCTTATTGAATTCTACCAGAAAAAAGAAGATTATAAAAGAGTATGTAAATTATGTAATCATGTTTTAAGTTTCTCTCCAAAAGAGAAATCCACATTAGAAAATCTTGCATCAGCTTATGTAAAGCTAGATAATTACGATGCAGCAAAAAATATCGCTCTCAAGTTATTATCCCTTTATCCAGAAAATATAGTAAGTCTAACTACTTTTAGTGATATTTGTTATTTGAGAGGAAAGTACATCAAAGGAATCGAAGTTGGCTTAAAAGCATTAAAATTAATTCAAGATACTGAGCCTGATTTTAAGGGTAAAGTACGTTTATACAATAATATTTCTTACTGTTACATCGAAGAAGGAGAGTATGAAAAAGCTATCCATTTTTTAGAATCAGCTTTAAATATTGAATACAAAGAAGAAGTCAAATTAAAGATTATTGATGCTCTTTATTATTGCTATGTAATGAATGGTGAGTTTTTTTTTGAAAAACAAGAGTATCACCAATCAATTAAACCATACTTAAACGCATTAAGCTTGGGTCAGAAAAACTACTTAGATGTTATGTATTCAATAACAATATATACACATTTAGGGGATGCTTACATAGAAGTAGGGAAAAATGACTTAGCGATACAAATGTATGAAGATGCTTTAAAGATTCAGCCAAATAATATAACAACAATAAATAAACTTGCGATTGCCTTTCACATGAAAAAAGATTACGATACGGCATTTAAGATATGTAAAAGAGTTTTAGATATTGATCCCGATAATAATCGAATCTTAATTCATATGGCTGGCTTGGAATCACACAAACAAAACACTAAAAATTCTTTAGATTTATTAAAAAAATTCATAGAAAATAGTGGAGAATTATATTCTTATAGTCCAGAATTTAATAACTGCTTTAATCATCTCAAAGATTTAAAACAATATCAAAATCTTCTTGCGTCCAAACCAAATTTTAAATGGGATTTTTTTCCTTTCCAAAGATCACTACATAAATAAAATTTTTTTTAAAGAATTAATATTAAACTAAGTAAAACTATGTTACAACATAAAATAAACGATTTTCTGAGTTTAAAGTTCTTAGAAGGAAAAACCAAGATTTTCATCAAAGATAAGGAATTTAGATTCTACTGCAAACCTATATTATTAACAATAGATACTGACAAAATTAAGGATTATGATGAAATCAAATCTATAGACGACACAGTTAATAATGTTAATTATGAAGAATCTAGGAAAATTGAAATACCGGCTGAAGAGGAATTCTGGGGCCATGCGTCAAACTTACAAATGTGGGAAGAGAAGGGTTACAACTTAAATTATATCCACACTAATTTAGGCTTTCCCTTGCTGAGAGCTTTATATGACGCAGGGGACCCAAAAGCCAAGAAAGTGTTCAAGGATGAATTAGCAGAAAGGTTTTGTAGCAAAGACTTGACCGTAGTCAAATATCTATTTATTCAAAATTATTTACACTATTTCAATAAAGAAGAATTCAAGACCATAATAGATTTTT
>SDBT01016451.1_pt1 | contig 11702 bp, 6 predicted proteins | sample 2277101 | NCBI WGS metagenome assembly SDBT01 (sample SAMN10404973, study PRJNA504765) | marine sediment metagenome | isolation source: marine sediment core GS10_PC15, 103 cmbsf | place: Arctic Ocean: Southern Knipovich Ridge | collected 2010
TTCACCTTATGTTCCTCACAGAACCACACAGTCTTTGAAGCAATCACCCGGGCAACCTCGCGGTCTAGACGACGAACTTTTCTCCACAGGGCAGTGATGTGTCTCTCTTTCTTGAGAATGTGCCCTGGATATGACAGTCCTTTCCGCTTTCGTTCCCAGTTGCGCTTCTTTTTATCGATAACTGATTGTAGTCTGTAAACCTGTTTTCGCAAACACTCTCTCTTTCTAATGAGATGCTCCACCTTGAGCATGAGCTCGAAATACTCTTCTTCCCTCTGAACTGAGAGGACCACAGGAACTCTGAGTCCCCTGTCCACTCCAGCCTTGGTAGAATACTTCCTTGCTCCAAGAATCTTTGAGCTGACCGTTCCATTCGGTGAGAGGAAAGGTATCTGTATGATGACCCTTCCATCCCTCAAGAGAAGTCTTGGTGGTGCGCTCCTTCTTGCTTGTTTCAATTCCTTGACCTTCTGCTCAAGTGAGATGATTTCTTCCTCATCACTCTCTTTCTTCCCACGAAGCCTTGATAGTCTATGAGTGAGATGTTGTATCTCAATAGTATTCTTCAGTTGCTGGTGCATGTCCTCAAACTTTGCTGCTCGAAAACGCAGATGTTCAGCTCGTGAAAAATCCCCAATATCTTCTGCTCGTTTCATCTTCTCAGAGTCCTCACATGCAGCCCTTGGAAGCCAGTCAAGGAACCGAAAGGTGAGGGTCTTTGATCTGTATGGTGAAGCATCAGGATGTGTATTATCAATACCGGGTGGAAGTTTGAGATGCAAGAGTACCTCGTTCTCTTTTGCTGAATCAAGAGTGAACCAGTATCCCTGACCGGGAGAGTTTTCGGTAGATGCCGAGAAGTCAAGACTATATTTTCTAAGCTGGGGGACAGTGAAGGGATACCCCCTACTCTTCCACTTGTGAAGCTCCTTCTCCACCAAGGTCTTGACTCTCCGATAGTCAGGAGAATTATCCTTCAAGAGGGAGGCAACCTTCTTTCGTTGTCTGCCCCGCCATGTAATCTTCAATCCCATTTTATCAAGAATGAAACTGTCGAGTGCAAGACGCACCTGTCGAAGCACACCGAGAGTATAGTGATACCCAGACCCGTTGTTCTTCACAGCATCACAAGAGTCACGAACTCTTCGGATGAGGTCCGCAGGAATCCTCTTCCTTCTCAGAAGTTTCAATACATCCTCAGATGAGTTAGCTAATAGATTGGTCGCAGTAGTGAAGAGGGCTCTTCGAGAATAATCCGCAAGAAGAGTCCTTCCAGCATGTTCAAGGGCGTTCCTGTGAAGTCGCTCATAGACCAAGTCTTTGAAATCATCATTATGCTGGTAACAGAGATCCCTCTCCTTACGAAGGAGAGAATTTGCACGGCCTCGATACTCGGATAATGCCTTCCCCAAGGAATGAGCTCGCTTGTCCGTATTGTACATTCTTGATAGAAGGAGATTGACTACCTTCACATAGTTCTCAAAATGATTGGTAAGTAAGTTAAGATCAATATCCCTCACCTTCCTACCTGATTGTTCTGATAGTAAAGAGAGTTGTTTGATAGAGTCATTATTTCTTTTGAAGGAAGGGTCAGGAGTTCTTCCTCTCCCTTTCTTAGACACTTCTCTATCCTCTGAATTAAGAACAAACGACTCGACAAGATAGGATTTCGATGCAGAGAATATAAAGTTGCCATCCATTGTCTTTTGCTTCTGCTTGCGCTTCTGCGTCCAGGGACGGCGCTGGATTCCTTGCTTCATTGTTCGTTCCTGAGTCATTGTTCTTCACAGTCTATATTAACACAGATGAATATAAAGTTATCAAGCAGGCACCGTTATTAGAGGTTAATTTCAATAATAGAGATATAATAACTCTTTATTTCATAAAAACGGTATTTCTTTTCGACATCTTATTCCTTATAAGTAATTATGCAATATTAAGCAGGATGATGGAAAATGGGTCGCAGACCAAGGATATTCCAACCAAATGCAGTCCTTCAGACAGCGATTTATTCTGGACTTGCATCACTTGCACGTTTCGCACAAGGAAGAGTCCGTAGCAAGACTAAGAAACACTACAAGAGCATAGATACTAACTGGAGACAGGCATGGACTGAATGGGAAGAGTCTTTGAAGACAGATCCTTATGACTACTCACCCATCCAGAATGCAGAACCAAACCTTCGTAGAATATTCTTCAAGATACTATGGCAGACAACAAAGCGCTATGGCAATACTGAAACCAAACGAGTCTATAGCTGGCAAGAAGGAACTGTAGGTCCGCTCAACGCCCTGCTCAATTATGCTGGTGCACGACTAAGAGACCTTGCTCTTACATACTATACTTTTCCCCAACCTGTGGAATATGAAATCCGTGTCTATCCTGATAAGACCACCAAGGTCTTTCCAAAGAGTATAGCAAAGAAATATCCCGAATCCAAATCCAAGGCAGACAAGACATACACTAAAGCAGGATATCCCGGGAACCAATATGGGCCAAGGATTCTCCTTGCACATCCAACCCTTCCCGGACTCGACTTTGTGGATATGATCCGAGCTCACCTCATCGAACTATGCAAACACTGTTTCATCTATAATGTTCCACGGACTGAGGCACACAGATACATCCGATTTCTCATCCACAGACTCCAACCCTATCTTGACTTAGTATACACGCAGGGAAAGACAGGAAAGAAGAACTTCAATCCTGAGAGCGATAAGGAACTCCGAGAGGTCGTTCAAGAGATACAGGCACTCTATGGGAAGCATGTAGGTAGACGCAAGTCAGTCACCAGAAAGATCGAAGGCGACCAATTACCAGACACTACCAAGAAAGTGAAGAAGCAGATAGTTCGACAGCTCAATAAAACGAAAGATCCGGGTGAGCGAAAACGTATCCAGAATATCCTAGACCACATCGATCAGGGGACTCTCAAGGATAAAGATATAGAAAAGCTCAATGATCAAGTACTGAGTCTGAGTCAACGAGAGGGAAATGAATGGCACAGGATTCTACTCTCTGACCTTCATCATCCAGCATCACTCAAGCAGGTGGTCTTTGCTGGGGATAAGATGCTGGAAGAACCATCACCTGTATTGGTTGTTGGGGAGCTTCCAGTAGGAAAGCGCGCTGGACAGGTCGATATCACCTTCTTTCTCAGAAGAGAGATTCCCGGAAGAACCATCAGAACCCCTGTACTGATCCTGGAGATAAAGAGCAAGACAGGATTCAACTATAACCTCTACAGTGTCCGCACACGGAATAAGAAGAAGAAGGACTATGGACCGAGGTTTCACGCCTCAAAGAGAAGACTCTCTGATAGTGAATGGAAGAGGATGATCAACTCAAAACCTGCAAAGAACACCACTACCCAGCTTGATGCCTATGAGAAACTCCTTGTTCAAGAGTACAAGAAACTGGTGCCATCCGACCCCACACCACCAGAAAACCTGTGGAAGGGCGTTGTTGTTCTGGATTCCGATCAGGACGCACTGGAAGTCTTTGAGGCATTCCAAGACCTGCTGGCTAATCTCTCTTTGGGACTGGTCAATGACTTGATCGACTCCACTAACCTCACTTCCTATGTTCCTGACTCCGATAATCCAAATCGTACTCTACGATTGGCCCTACTACTCACTGCGTCAAATGGACCCTCTGAATTAATCCGTGAAATGAGACCCCCTGAAACTGTTATAGAGGAAGACCCCTTCAGAGAACGAATCAAAGATGATAGGATAGTCACCCTCTATGTTTCTATTCCTTCCTCAACCTCTTCTGGAAATGCTGCCGCGTGGATATCTAGGAACTGGCATCTGCTCCATCACCTCCGAGAATGTAAAGTGACCTCCACAAAGAAGACTGAGATACTTTGGTTGGACCTGATGGGTGTGTTCAAGAACCTTGAGCCTGATGAACGCAAGAAGTATCTGATCAAGAAAAGGTTTGGTCCAGATGGGCTTCTTGAATACAAGAAATATCTGATCAAGAGAAGGTTTGGGCTTGATGAACTTCTTGAAGAGGGACACATCACCAAGAGGTCTCACAAGCACCTTACTAGGCTTCTGGACAGTATCAAATTCGTGGACCTGAGTCATGAGATAGACAGGTTGCTCTCGAACAACAGTTCTGAATCTTCAGACATCATTGACATTATTAAATCCAAGACCAATGAAGATGTTGATTCTGAGAAGGTCATAGTTCTTGATGGATGGGCTGAGTTCGTGAATTTAGTACCCAGAGAGCAGAAACAACTTGTGAGGTCTCTTGAACGAACTCTTCTTGACATCTTTCCAGAGAAGAACACCAACATCATCTGGCTCGACAGTGGAGTTCCACACACACGGATGAACCCGCGGTATCAGCGAAAGTGTATCAAGCCGCTTCCACATGATTCTCACAGAAGGACCCATCTTGACGAGATAATCTACAATGCTCCCTCCACTCCGCGACTCTTTGGCTGGCAGATTCCCAGACGAGAGGATGCCCGTGTCATCATCCAGGACACACCAACGTCAGCCAAGCCCTGGGCACGAACAATCAACGTTCCTCTCCTTAAGGACTTTGCAAAGAAGGTCCGAGGAGTATCAAAACGAGATGGACTTGTGCCAGAAGACGACCAGGTCCAAACAACACGCCTAAGCTCGATGTATGGTCGTGGGGTGACCCTGTCCAGTGTTGTAGCGAACATGTCCCCTCTGCTTGATGAAACAATAAGGCAGTTAGAACAGGACTCGATGACCCTTGTTCCCAGTGTTCTCAGACAGAGGGGGAATGAGCCTGAGGAAGAAGAAGAGGAGAAAGACACAGAAGAGAAGGATGAAGAGACTCCAAGACGTATAGAGGTTGAAACAGTCACATCCCCAATGAAAACAGTCTCCCTCACTGAACGTATAGTCCTATGTCCAGAACTACCAACACCAGATCATCCGAGAGCAAAGGAGCAGTATCAGAAAGCATCGAAGATAACCAGGGGATGGTGCTATGATAGCTTTCCAAAAAAGGAAGATGAAGATCCTGGTCCTGTTTCGAGACCGCCCCTTAGAAAGGTAACACCAAGTGCGGACATAGAAACAGCAGAGTCGAGAGAATTGGAACTGAGACGATTATTGTATACAGCACAGTTCCTGAAGAGGATAGTACCAGACAATGAGAACTTGTACAACTGTTGTAAGAGGATAGCGAAACTCTGTACTAAAGTTCTGAAGAAAGAGAAGGGTAAACAGAACCATCTCACCACCCTGAGAGAAATGAAGAAGATCATTTTCAGAGAGTCAGGGATGCGACAGGTCTGGGATAAGCTAGTTGAAGTGAGGAGCGAGCTCATCAATCTCCTGAATTCTGATAACAGGAAAGCACTGGAAGAAACCCTTGAGCAGACATCAGATGTCTTGGAGCTATATGGTAACAATCTGTTCCTTACGATATGTGCGGTATTGATCGAACTTGTACCCCAAGAACAGCAGCTCCCAATGGCAACCCAGCTATGGTCTGCTGTGGCGGAATGGATCCCCTACCAGCTAGGATTCCAGGCTCAGAAGACCGAGGTCAAGACCAAGTACGACCTACAGGCTATACACTCAAACCTCAGACAAAGAACCAAGTTTCTCATTGACAAAACACCTTCAGTCCAGAAACCTGTTGCTCAGGAGTACGGCCAGATACTATGGTCTGAGGATGAGGAGATATTTGAAGCATGGGTCATCTTTCAAGATGAAGAGGAGATGGTGGGTGGTCTCATTAGAACACTTCCAGAACCATTGTTACGCTCAAAGTGGTATGGTTGTGTCAAGGATATAAATGAACAAAGAAAGTCCGCAAGGCAAGCACTAAGCTGTATCACTCGCACACCCTTGATCTGCCATCAACATGGGGATAAGACCATTCTCTGGATACTGACTGAATTTGATGAAGAGGAAACAGCATGGGTGCCCGTTCATATGGAATATCCAGTGCCTCCGTATAGAAAGAGTTCACTCCTTCCCTGGCTCAAACTCTCTGAAGTCCCAATAGAGATCCTCTCGGAGTTACAACCCCCTGCCCATATAGAACTTCCACCCCATGCTGAGAAAAATGTTGACAGGTTCCTACAGTCAGTCACTGGAAAAATTGGCGAACCTATCAATGTGACTATTCATGTTTCCGCAAATACAGAACAAGAGGTCTATGGGGTCAAGTTCTTTGAGAAAAATATTCTCTGTGAAACTCTGCAGTTCGCGGAAACTAAGAAGCTTGTTAGGACCCTTAGACATCCTATCAGACTTGGCACAGGGCTGGAAACCTCAAAAGGACAATTGTTGATGTGGGATCATAGGGCTGATATTGATTTCATCAATGCCGAGGTGGAAAGGGGAGAGGAGATGGAAATAGTTTCCCTCAGCTTTCTCAAGCCTCTGGTCCATCGTAGCAGGTTCTTCCCTAACGAGTTCTATGTTCCAGCGACCTGTAGTGAACTCCTGTCTACACCGAAGGGGGATAGACTGACTCTTACAATAAAGTCTGAGGACTCTACGTTCAAGAGTTTGAGTATAAAGCTTGATGATGATGAAGTTCCTGCTGGCTCTTCTCTAAGAGCGCTTGAAACCTTGGAATTGAATATCTTTGACATAGCCTTGTTGACCGAATGTGCGCAGTTGATAGACCGTAAAACAAAGACCCGGCACAGTATAGATATTGATGCAAAGGCTCTGTTTGGTTTGAGGTTCTCATATATTGACGAGTATCCCCGATTGAATGACGCGATTTCTAAACTGACAGTGAGTGATTTTGATTGGTCACAGGGGTCGTGGAATCTCAGTCTTGAATTCCTGGGACCGATCAAGACAGAGTTCACCTGGAACATCTTCTCTTCAACAACTGGGAAACCTTGGTTAAATAGGACTTTTACTTTTGAACTAGACTACATCCATACTCTTGAAGAAATTCTGACTGAGTTCAAAAGAAGAGTGAGTCAGATAATCCCACTGGAGCACCTTAGTGGTCTTGAAGAACAACTTGAGCGACTGGAGGGAGAATTACAGGGTCGTGGTTGGAGCAATGCCCCCTATGCAAGGACTGCACAATTAGAAGTAACAGAAACGGGCGTCTGCGTGGTGATCAGTCAATTGACCGAGGTTGACACTCAGCTGGAAGTGGACCGATTGTACATTGCACGGGATGAGGTCGAGGATTTCGTAAGCGGTATTGGTGAAGAATATGATCCCCTTGCACAGTACAATGTGGAGAACAAAGATGACCTCAGAGTAGCTATCTCACTGTACCTTGAAGGAAACTATGATGATGAGAGGGATGATGATGAAGACGATGAGGAGTCAGAAGAAGCCTCGTTATTGCAAGTGATCCAGGAACTGAGAGAAGAAGATACTCAGCACACAAGAAGATACATCGGGAAAAATCTTGTGTATCTGGCTTTATTACGCTTGTCGCAAGAAAGAACGGGAGAGATCAGAGAGATTATCCAAGAGGGTCTGGATTTGCTCAGAGTGTGTGACCCGCAGAACCGTCTTGTACGGTTGGACTTGGCAAGAGGGCTAACTGTGAAAGCCGAGTTACTCTTGAGAGAAAAGGATGAGAAGAAGTTAGCGGATGGATTATTGCGGGAAGCATATGACCTTGTGAACACACTGATAGAACCTGGAAAAACGGACATAAGTGTGCAAGCGGTCAAGAAGCGAGTGGAGAAATTACTTCAGGAGAACGATGCATGAACCGCGTCTGAGATTTTCCGTTTGCTCATTAGCTGACATTCTCCTCAAGTTATAATATCCGTACATTCACTATTAAAGTCCGAGTTACAGATTATCCGTAGAAACGGACTCAAGAGAAGTTAGTTGTCTGAAGAAAGTGTCCAACCTTACACGGTCATAGTCAGCGGGAAGTTCAACCTGATTCCAGTTCTCATGAGCTTTTCCGAGATACGAATCCTTCACACCATCGGGGATAGGAATCTTCTTACCAAGTTCTCCTAGTGTAATGATTACTTTAACAGTCCCTGTCTTCACCTTAATTGATGAAGGTAGATCAAACGTGAAGAAATACGGTCCGTAGAACGTCCTCTCCTTCTCAACAATATATTCAGTATCGTATTTCATCCTGATCTCATTCTTCTTCAACTCGATATTCTTTACTCTGTCTAACCGGATAAAGTCCACAGTAGACAGGTAAGGCTCTCTTAAGTCACTGTAGAAGAGCTTGTGTTTCTTACTTGACAGACCTGATGCAAAACCACCTGCACCTATGATTCTTCTGTCAGTCAGAATGAGCACACCCGATCTTCCTACTCCCTTTTTCTTTATTCCGATAGTTCCTTCATCAAAGTAACGAATCGTTTCATCAGTTTCAAAAACGCCAGCACTCATCAATATTTCAATAGCAATTTCAAAAGGGTTAGGATAACCTTCCTTCAAATCTGGATAATGCGTAAGAGCAGTTTCATACGCGTTTCCTTCACTTATAGTTCCAGTATAAGCAAGGATTGAACAGAGGTCTAGAAATTTACTCTTTATTCCCATCTTAAGATGCTCAAGGGCAGCCTTGTGTACAAAAGACTCTTGTTCTTGGTTGAAAGAGATTTCCTTTTGATGAGCCTCAAACTTGAGGTCAAACATAGAAACTGAGTACCCCCAGTACTTGTCATCATCATAAAGACACCTCTCTAACCCATCCAAAGTACTCTTGAGCCGCTCAAAATAGGGTTGTTCAGTCATTAGTACATCGCTCCATATGCACGTGCCGCAACAGTTGCAACCTGTAGACCTATCGATGCTAGATTCAGAGCCATAAGCATTCTGGTTGATTGCTGTAATCCTGTGTCACCAAACTGTTGAATGATGGACTATGATTCTCTGAGTTGTGCTATCTTTCTACCGATAAATCCACGATGTGTTCCAACTTCATTCTCGACAAAATCCATTGCACTCTCGTATAGATACGCACCAGCTCTAGTGTGACTCCACTCTGTTCATTCACCACCGTGGTCCACACCTCCTGCTGCACAGACACATAGGATATTATCAGACCTTTTCTTAGTCATAGTTGCCGTGTGATTGTATATTGCTCTTCAGGTTTCGATTTCAACCTTAATTGCAGTACAAACGAGAAAATTGGCTACTACTGTCATAGGTGGTATTGGTTTTTGGTTTGTGGTCATGTCACTTCTAGGCCTAGAAGGAGTCCCTTCACTGGCAATAGTTATCCTGAATCCATTGACGGCAGCAACTGAGTTTATAACACAAGGACTTGGAGCTCCTGTAATAGAGGATCTCCTATTAGGTCTGGTTGTTTCGCTCATGATTGTATTTGTTTTGTTTATCCTGAGCTTTGTAATATTCGAGCGAACCGAGGTTTGATGAGGTGATACTATGCGACTAGGAAGAATCGTATTCGTTGTTGGTGTTGTTATAATTGCATCTGCCTTGATGTTTGGAATGTATCCTTTGACAGATTCCATTAGAGTGCGAGATGATGTGTCCTCTGGGTTTATCTTCAGTGCATACAGTGATATCCATGTTGAAGTCACCCCAAACGTTGGTAGCGGCGTATTCTCTATGTACCTCCTAGAAGGGATCGATGCTAACAATACTGTAGTACAGAACAAATCAATTACCTTGGCTACCCCACTTGCACACTTTGAGAACATCACATCATTCGATGATACACTAACGCTACCGGGGCTTGGAGTTTATGCTCTCTACTTCACTTCTCCAGAAAGTGAAATGCTGTTATTATTCGTCCATGTCCGTCCGCTTCATGCTAATCTTCGTTTGCTCAATGGGGGAATTGTGATAGCGTCCCTTGGTCTCATTGTTATTAGCGGCTCGTGGGGTCTAAAGAAGAAAAGAAAATGATGCAATCACCAAGCATGGGATTTACAGGGTGCTAACCATTCGTCAAAGAGCCTCTTGGATAATACGTAGCTCAGCTTCGATATAGCTATTCTCTGAGGGGTTTGCATCTGATACAATCTTAATAACACAGATATATGCGCCATAGGATTCTTCTAGATTTGTACCTATCCCGAACGACGCAGAACCTGAAGTTCGATTCAACCGACTGCGAACCAATTCGAGACGATTCGTTTCGTCAAGCAAGTTAAACTCAGTTGAGCTCATCTCAAGAATATGAAAATAGAAACTCAAACTATCTGAGGCATTACCCCAAGTCACGACATGGCAACGGAAAGACAGTATATTGAAGAGACCTGGGTACGGAGGGAGAACATCAACCTCAAATATGAGCCAAGAGCCTACTGGAAAGTTCTCTGAAGTGCCTTGAGTTTCATAATGAATGAATGTCGTGGTATTTGTAATGTATAAGCTGTACATAGACACACCACTAACCATCGAAATAAGAAGAACACCAACAACCAAAGTTGTCAAACCTCTTTGAAGTCTTAAACCACGTCTGACGCGATTGATAGTTTGAAGTTCTTCCGCAGAAACTGAAGCATCTCATTTTTCATCTATTGGAATTATCATTCTTTTTAGAACCGGCCAGCGGGTGGAATTTTTAGATAAAGCTCTTTGTCCCGTAAGTAATAGCACGATTGAGATTGAGCTTAGGATCAGGAGGGCAACAGCAATACCTTCTGCTGAAACAGCGAATCCCAAGTATCCCACCATATCGTCGGTGGACTCGAATTGATATCCACTAAATTGAACCGCTAACGCTCTAACAATATTATGGGGGCTCAGAAGGGCTATGTTCCGAGTGAGTGAATAACTGAAAGAGATGTCTTCTGGAATCCCGCCTGCAACAGTCGCAATCAAAAAAGTTGATGCACTACCAAGCACTACGCATAATCGCGAATCATCTGTAACGCTAGCTAAAGCAGTAGCTACAGAAGCTAAACAAATAGATACTATCAATGAAGCACCTAGAACTGAGGGAAGGAAAGCAAAGTAATTGGTGCTTACTGGGTAATAATTTGGTGTTAGGAATGTAATGATTGTAATGGTAAGTGAAAATACACTAGTGATGACAAAAGTATGAAGAGTGCGAACCAAATACGCTCGCTTTACTCCAACCTGTTCAATTCTTCTCAAGAGATAGGACCGTGATGCACGACTACTGAAAAGAAGACCCGCAGTCAAAAACGAAAACAGACCTGTAGCGAAAGTCATAGACACAATATATACTGAGTTGAGCAGAGGAGCGAGTTCAAAGATTGAACTCACAGGATTTGCAAGGAATAGTCCCAAGGATGCTGATATTATGCCTACTACAAAGATTATGACTAGATCTCGTCGAGAGATTGATGGTGTATCTACATCACCTTTTGCGAAACCATTATTTTCGGACAACCACTCTTCCATGACAATTATTCCTGAATATTGTTTGATATGAGTTTTTCTAAGGAATAGAATATTACTCATCTTCAGGATCAAGTGAAGCATTATTATCCTGCGTGTCCAATGTTTCCAAATCAATACTCAGGCCAATCAATTGGTTGAGTAATGTAGTCCTACAGGAAGTGATAGGATGAGTTCTTACCAGAACTTACGAGATTTTGGCAAGATACTGGTTTCTTAGGACTAGGATATTACTCTCTATGGGTATGAAAGAGTCCCAACTACCAACTTTCTTTCCCAGTGATGACTCATTGATTGCATCCGAAGAGTGTTTCCTTCTACATTGAGGACATTCAAGATGAGATATGTGAGAAATCAACGGTTGCACCTCTAACCTAGACAATATGTTATTCCGCA
>SDBT01016452.1_pt1 | contig 11702 bp, 8 predicted proteins | sample 2277101 | NCBI WGS metagenome assembly SDBT01 (sample SAMN10404973, study PRJNA504765) | marine sediment metagenome | isolation source: marine sediment core GS10_PC15, 103 cmbsf | place: Arctic Ocean: Southern Knipovich Ridge | collected 2010
ATGCTCCATATACATCTTCTTTACTTGCCATTACAAAGGATAGTAAATATCTTTAAGGATGTCAAGAATATTCTTGACATAAGATAATAATGAATATCGAGCTAGCTATTACTGATCTCACCACTTTCCCCACAGAAGATCTAGTTACTATGGCCAAATATTATAACTTGCCATTAGCGCCTACAAAATATCAATTGGCTCGGAGTATAGCCACACAACTGTACGCTGCTCCGGTGCGTAGTCACAAAATTGGGAATATGCCCAATGAAGATTTAATAAAAGCAGTAAAATCAAACAATTTGGAATTGGTGGAAAAGTTATTGGTTGAGGGTGCCAATGTAGATATCCAAAATACACGTGGAGAGACAGCGCTGATGTTGGCCGCCCATAGCGGTCATGCTCCTATTGTAGAGCTGCTACTAAATAAAAATGCCAAAGTAGATATCAAAGATACAGGTGGAATTACAGCGCTGATGTACGCAGCCAACAACGGTCATGCTCCCATTGTAAAGCTGTTATTAAATAAAAATGCCCAAGTAGATATCAAAGATACAAATAAAATGACAGCGCTGATGTACGCAGCCAACAACCGTAATACTCTTATTGTAAAGCTGTTATTAAATAAAAATGCCCAAGTAGATATCAAAGATACAAATAAAATGACAGCGCTGATGTACGCCGCCCAGAGCGGTAATACTCGTATTGTAAAGCTGTTATTAAATAAAAATGCCCAAGTAGATATCCAAAATACAAGTGGATGGACTGCTCTTGATCTGGCTAAACAGTATAATTATACTAATATTATTAAATTACTAAAACCTAAACTACCATTTAACCCTCAGTGGTACCAAACCTGTTCGGAAGATCTTGATATTATTACTCAAGAATCCTGGACAGATCTCGCAAAAGAACAAGAACCTGACGATCCAGTTACGATTCGCTTTCCCGCTGATCCTGGGATACCAGAACGGGTTGAATGTGGAGCAAGAGAGAATTTTATTCAAATGTGGAAAACAGCTCCTATAATGGTACCGTGGATCCCTAATCCCAAAACTGTGGAACACCGTCTTTTATCCGGTGAACCTCTAGTAGATGATTCCGGTTATGGAGCAATACCAGCATCAGGACCAAAATTCTGGAAAATAACTCAATATCACTACGTAATGAACCCAGAGCTGCTAGAAGAAGGAGACAGTAATTATATAGCCGAGAAATTGGTAAATGAAAAAATACGTTATGGGAAAAAGAAGGGAACATTTGGGGAATCAGAGGCGCATGGACAACACTCAACATACATATACAAATTAAAAGTAGTGAAGTGAACTATATATTAATGGTTGCCATTAATATATGTTATTACAAGTAAACCTAGTCCTGACGCTAGGGTTTTAGGGAGCGCCGCTTACCGAAGCGCACCGTCTCTTTTGATCTACTTTTGTTAAAAGTAGGTAGCTCCCTAAGGTACTAAAATAGCAGCGTAAAAATCTTCCCCAAATTTCCAAATCTTGATAGGACTGGTTCCATCTTTCATTAATACCCCATATTCAAAGAAATACACTGTATGGTTTATCTCCTTGATAGCTGGAGAGTCGTGACCAACATTTATATTGTCTTTAGCGTATTTAGCTGCTACAGACAAAGCACGTCCGTAATTGCCGTTCTTTACGTTTTGAAAAATTACTGGTTTGCCAGCATTTAGAGCCCAGTGTGAAAAAAAGAATGGTTCAGCTAGGTATGGATGTGGTATGGCATGAATTTGATTACTAACTCCATGTTCTTGGGTTTCTATCCAATTACTGACACTAAGTCCTCCTACAAAAATAAGTTGTCCTTTGCGTTCTTGAAAGTCATCGGCATAGGTATAGTAATTATTGAGGTAGGTACGTTCTGAATAACGTTGTACTAATATTTTATTCTTGGAAATCATAAAGCGAAGATAATAACCTAATCTATTATATGTTTCCTCTGAATCTGTAACTAATAAACTATTTTGAAAGAAACTATTATTAATAGTCAAACGACGTGGCAAATCCTCTACATTATAGTTGTGCTTAGATATAATAATTAGTTTCTTATTTAGATATTGATCTACCAACCCTAAAAGTAATACTTTTTCACTAACCTGCTGGTTAGCCAATGGTAATTGGTCAATCTCCTCTTGCTTCCGCACATTTTTAGGATTTTTTATTTGATCTGCATACCATACAGAAAAACCATACAATATTAGCTGCATCAAATAATCAGCAATCTTTCTGTTATGTAATGTTTTCTTTAGAATATCCTTTTTGGTAGGTATTGAAAAACCTAGATGCTCTGCTTTAGGAATTCCCTGTAGTACTGACGTTGGCTTAAAGGGTAGGTACGAATAGGGGATACCATGAATATTGACCGATATTCCTATAGCCTTTCCTTCTGATATATCCTGCTGTGTAACTTTCAATCTGTTAGATTTAGAAAAAGCTAATATCTTCTGGAATGTGGGACGCACTGTAGGTGCGTCCACTACATCAATATCGTCTGCAGGCATCAGAGGAGAAACTACCATATACACATTGTCTTTAAATGTATAGCCTCGCGTCTTTCCATAGCGATCAATAACTTGTCCGATGGCGTTAGCTAGTGGTGGAACAGTAATAGGAGCATATCGACCTATCCCGATCAAATACAACTTGTAACTTTGAAGAAAGTAACTATATAGCTTTCGAATTAATATATCATTTTCAAAATACCAGGTAGTAATCTTGTTACATTTTTTGACAATTAATTCATAATGTGGATTCTCCAAATTATCACTACGCATACCCATATGTTTATATACTAACACTGTTTTCTTTTCAAGGCTGAGCTTATTATATAGATATCCCTGGGTATAGCGGGGTATCTCGAATTCTCCATTCGGCTGATGGTCCGAGCGAGTGAAAACTACTATTTGACAACCATAATAAGCTTCTAGCAGTCCTATAAAGAGTTTGCTGTCAAATATTACCTCTGGGTCCAAAATATCTTTGATGAACTTTTCTTGATCAATATCATATAGTTCTTGAATGATTGAAGATATTTTTATTGAGGCCAAATTGACTCGAAAGTCTTTGATGTAGGAAGGTTTGTTAGGAGTCTTTTCATAAATGGGATCCAATGCTAATAATACTACTTCTATGAAACTGTTATTACTAACAGCTACACCTTGTCGCCGAAATTTTTCACCTTTTCCAGCTGATTGATGTAGGATATGATGGATATTACGTGGAAGATATCCTAATTTACCTTCCTCTACAGCTTTCTTAATCACAATATTAGTTGTTTTTGAATGAGAAACTTTTGTTAGATCTTTTAGATATACGTTTAGGGTTTTCCTGCCAGTTTTCTGATTGTTAGGATAACAGCATGGTAAATATGGATATTCTTCACTATTATTGAGTTTATTTTTCATTAATCCAGGAAATATGTATTTATTCTCAGTAGAGCAAATAAAAAAATTCCTACTATTTTTGGGATAATTCATTATTTGTTGTCTATTGTTTGTAAACTTTTTTTGGTCTTTGTTTAATATAGGTATCGGCTGACGTTTACGTTCACAACTAGTAGGATAACCATGAATAAACAATTCAGAATCCTGCGCCTGTAGAGCTTTAATGCGCTTATTTGTACCAGCACTCCGTTTATGTACAAGTGTATTTGCATTCTTAAATCCTGGTATTACTGCTTCATAAGATTTGGCTATACTATCAAAATTCTTCTTATACACATTTAATATTACTGCAAACGCCTGCTTAAAGTTTTCGATTTGGTCTAGGTTCATAGCGCGAGCTACGCGAACATTTAGATATGGAGTAAATAACAGTAACTCTTTGCTAGTATAAAAGATATCACTACGAGATGCTGTACGTTCTGATAAGAATACTGTTATTATTTGCGATTCAGAATCTCCAGGAGAATAATATAAATATAATACACCTTTCTTCGAACTTAGATCACGTGTTTCGTCAACATACAGGTAATGAGATACCATTGGATTATTGGTTATTAGATCGAGGAATACATCACGAGAAATACTCATTTCTGGTATTGCAAATACACCCTTTACCCCTTTTTCTTCTCGGTTAGTAATTTTAATATCTGCACCAGTAAAAATATTAATGATGCTATTCCTGATTTCCTCTTCACTAGTCTTTTTTTCTCCTTTATTGGAACCAACTGTTGATTCGATCACCATAATTGCTTGGTAGGGTTCAGTATCTCCAATATAGTCTATTGTAGCTGTACCCCAACTTTCCTTCTCTTCTTTACGATAAATTTTAAAGACCAGTGTGGAGTCTCCTTCTAACCATTCATTTGGCGGAACAAGTGTCTTTAATAATTTATAGTATGTTTGATCAGCAGTTTTAAGACGAACATAGGAAATATTAGAGTTGAGATTTATACTGTCAAATGCTTCGAGGGGGTCCAATGTAATCGTTATTCGGTACTCTATAATTACAGAGTCTTGTAAAAACTTTGTTGTAGTTAATGGTTCATATTTGGAGTAGTCGGTACGAAATTGCTGCTCCTGGTTCACTAATACAGCTAGTTTCTCTAATGCCTCAGTCTTTTTGGAGTTATACGCTTTATAGGCAACTCCAATAGCATCAGCTCCCCAAAAATTAACACTGTTAATTTTTTGAAAAACCTTATGTAATTCCAAATCAAAATTTTCAACCTTTCCACTTCTATTGAGAAATAACCATTCTAAAGCAATATCAGATTCTGGTATATCCCAAGAATGTAATTCATCAATTATCTGAGGTAACTCGTTAAGCTCTACTCCGACAAGATGATTACTCAATATGTCAAGTTGGATATTGTTCGATTTGGGTTTGTATACAGTATATTTTATAAAATTAGTAAATATTCTTTCACGTAATGCTATCATGTTTTTAATAGTATCCATAGTATCGATAAAAGATATATCGTAATCCTTATCATTAATCTTGATGGTTTTCATTATATTAGTTCAAGATTTATATTGCCATATTTTCATGGTATCGAAGCACTGTAGTTTAAAAAGATACCTTGACAAACATTTAAAGATGTCTGTTATCAAAGCGATCTTATTTTATAGCAAACGGGACAACAAAAGTTTTCGGATGAAAAAGGTTATTGATAGTGTAGGAGCTGATATTGAAGCTATATCAGTTGATGTCCTTGAAATACGTGAACGGCTTCAGGAGGATGAAAATTTTGGAATAGAACAAGTACCTACTATTTTAATATTATATTCGTCAGGTCAACACAAGACTTTGACAACTGGTGGTCTTGACCAATGGTTCGAACAACTTCTCCAAAACATGCAGCAAGTCCAACAACCCTCTACAGCTCTGCAACCCTCTTCATCTAGCCACGGAGTGGCGCGCGGTCAAGAACCGCTACAACCTCCTACACAAATAGATAGAGGTATTCCTAAAACTCTACGCATTAAACCGGGTAGTACTGAAGATATCCCAATATCATTACCAAGTCCTGGTAAACCTATGCAAGAACGTGATAATGAAGGTTTTAGTGCTATTAGTGGTGGTGGAAGTGGTATGTCAGGATCTACACAAATTAGCGGTCTAGGTGAAATAAGTTCTGCCCAAGCAGCGATAGTTAGCGAACACATCCGTGAAGCAGATCCGCTAATACCTATCACTAGTGAAGAAATTCAACCTGGACGTAAGGAAGTTGTAAAAGAAGGTTTGTCAGCTGCCGAACTTGCAAAGCAAATGGCTGAACAACGAGAAACTTTTGATGAGAACCTAGAACAAAATAGACCTTTTTAAAAAATGAATTTGGACGAATTATCATTACATACAACTACCCTATGTCAAAAGATCCCGAAACTATCAAGAAGTTTGTACTAGTATCGAACGTATAGAAAAATTTGAAAAAAACACACCCCTGTATGGTTGCTTATATTTTATATGATTATTGTAAAAATCACAATACAAATCTATGTAAACATTTTAACCAAATAGCAGATGAAATGTTTGCAACTCCTTCTTGTTCAAAATCAATATGGAAAATAAGATTTGATAGAGAAAAATCTGAAAATTGATATATTTAAGTACTTTTGCTAACGCAAAAGTACGGTTTAAAGATATCAATATTTACTATCAATGGCCTATCAAAATGTTATTAACAAGGTTTTAGGACAACTCCGTGATCAAGTACTAAATCTTTTAGATGATCTGCTTAGCATCTGTCCTAACGAACCGGACGTCCTTTTAGCAAGATTATTTTTTGAAAATCAGGTAAATCCTGAAACATTAATGTTAGGATTTGTAAAATGGGTATATCCTTGGAAGGGTTATATCAAAGAACATAATGAAATGTACTTTGAAGAAAATGAACATATTTTTGGACCACTACCAGTTGATAAAGTTCAGTATTTTAAAGATAAAATAAAAGATGGTACCTTTGACGATGATGATAAAGAAATTATATGGCAATATTTTGAAGTATTTATTAGTCTAATTGAACAATATAATAAGACTAAATAAATGAATATATAATTTGTTTAAAAAGATAAACAAATTATTTACATCTTATAATGAATCAATACTGTTATGATATAATTACTGATTTGAGCCAAATCGACGCTATAAAACTCAAACAGTATGTACTAAAATTGTATCAAAAGAAAAAATTCAAAGATCTTGCGTTCTCCGCTGATGAAAAGTTACCTTATATTGTCTTATACTCTGAGAAGGACAAGCAAGTATGTGTTAAAATGACTAGCAAGGCAAAGAAGAACGTTGAGCGCATAGAGGGCATTCATTCTAAACTTAAAGCAGCCGATCTAAAATTTACTGAGGACATTATTTTGGACAAACCACATCTATTTGAACTAGAACAATGCGCATGGTGGGATGAAGACTGTAAAATTGCTAAAGGTCAAAAATGGAGTACACTTATCCACAACGGTCCATATTTTACTCATCTTTTAGAACCCTACCAACCGATTGATGCTCCGATTATCTATGACGGTGTAGAATACGATTTAACGCCAGAGGAGGAACGGATTGCTAATTTTTATGCACGAAGAATCATTAGTGAAATGAGTGGTAATGTCGCACAAATATGGACTAAAGACAAGATTTTTAATAAGAATTTTTGGACTGATTTCAAAAAATATCTGACTACCGAACACAAGAAGATTTTTAAAGATTTCAACAAACTGGATTTTTCACAAATTGTGGAACGACTTGAAGAACTCAAGGAAATTGACAAACAGCTGACCCAGAAAGAGAAAAATGCAAAAAAGATCCAAGCTGCTGAAAGAAAGCAAGATTATGGTTATGCGATTATTAATGGTATAAAGGAACCAGTTAGCAACTTTACTATCGAACCAGCGGCCATATTCTACGGTCGTGGTAATAATCCTAAACGCGGAAAAATAAAACGAGATATTGATCCTGAAGAGGTTATTATCAATATTAGTGAGAAAGCCAAAGTACCAGCAGCACCTGCTGGACATAAATGGAAACAAGTAATCCACGATCACAACGCTTCCTGGATCGCTAGTTGGAAGGATCCAATCAGTAATGAAAGTAAGTACGTCTACCTTGGTGCTGAAGGTCAGCTTAAAGGAAAGAGTGATTTGGTAAAATACGAAAAAGCACGCAAGCTCAACAAGTACATAGATAAAATTCGTAATCAGTACACTGCTGATATTACTAGTCATCTAAATAAACATCGCCAACTTGGTACGGCATTATATCTTATTGATCGACATGGTATTCGTGTAGGTAATGAAAAAGACGAAACTGAAACTGATACTGTTGGTGCTAGTACTCTACGTGTAGAACATGTAAAGCTACAAGAGCCAAGTACTGTCATCTTTGATTTTCTTGGAAAGGATTCTATTCGTTACTACAAAGAAATTCCCGTTGAAAAAGATATTTATGATAATTTTGTTGAATTCCTTGGATCCAAGAAACCATCGGATCCAGTTTTTGATCTGATCAGTGCAAATGACATTAATAGTTATCTTAAAACATTTGACAAGGAGTTTAGTGCCAAGGTTTTTCGTACCAGATTAGCTAGTACAGTTATGGATGCTGCTCTGAAAAAGAGCAAGGTCAAGAAGAATGCCACACAAGATGATAAGAAAAAGATATTCACAAAGGCAAATATTCAAGTTGCTAAAATCCTCAACCATCAGCGTACAGTTTCAGCTAAAGCTAGGGAAACCATCAAAAAATATCAAGCCGAACTCAAAGAACTACGCACACAAGTAAAAAAAGTCGAAGAAGAAGGTAAATCTACCAAAAGTTTAGAAACACGGGTACAAAAAAAGAAGGATCTGATCGCTGCAAAAAAGGATACTCTAAATATTGCTATTTCTACTAGTTTGACCAATTATATTGACCCACGCATTGTTGTTAGCTGGTCCAAGTCTAATGATATGAATATTCCTAAAGCATATACTGCTACTCTGCAGAGGAAGTTTAAATGGGCTATTGATATGACTGAAGCTGATTGGGATTATGCAAGTACAAAGTTATTACCAGAGATGGAAAAATTACAACCTTTAGATGCAGCAGCAAAGAAACCAACAGCAGTAAAGAAACCAACAGCAGTAAAGAAACCCGCAGCAGTAAAGAAACCCGCAGCAGTAAAGAAACCCGCAGCAGTAAAGAAACCAGCGGAAGACATTGCTATTCTGGAGTATTCTGATAAGAGTATGGTTGTTATTGGCAATACAAAACCATATAAAGACATGCTGTTGTCTTTGGGTGGTAAGTTTAACCCAGGATTGACTGTCGCTGGACAAAAAGTACATGGTTGGATTTTTTCAAAGACAAAACTGGTACGTGTCGAAAATGCACTCCAACTTACTATGACAAAGTTTACTTCACCTATAAAAAAATCAACAACATACGAGAAGCGGATACTTGTATCACCAATTTCAAATGTGAGTATTATTGATTATTCAGCTAAAAGTATTGCTGTTATTGGAGATACCAAAGATCTCAGAGAATATCTTAAAGAGGCTGGTGGAAAATTTAATAAAGGGTTAACAGTAGACAATGTTAATGTTTCAGGGTGGATTTTTTCAAAGGAGAAATTAAAAAAAGTCCAGGATGTTCTGAGTGAAGCTGTACAAGTACTTGAACTAGGTCGAGAAACCCAAGAACTGTTAGAGGAAATTACTAGTGAACAAGAACCAACTTGGGATAGTGTAATGTCTGATTGCGGAATAACACAAAAAGAGAAAAATATCATAATGTGTTTCGGACGTGATACTAATGTAGTAGCGTTTTTAAAGAATGAACTTTCTGGATTAAAGGTAAACAAAGAAATTTATAACATTGACTTTTTAGCTCAATTTTTAACATGTCTAGATACCTATGACAAACCTAACAAAATACAGCAGAGTACGTATAAAAAATATCAGACAAAATCTTTTGAATCTCTAGCTGCTGATATTGTTTTTAGGTTACAACCAAGTTCTGTTCCTACATTTATGTTCTTAATATTTATTCTCTACAAGGTTTCCAGCCAAATGAGAGAACAATATCTACAACAACTCCTTAATCATCTAACTGACATTACTACTATCCAAGAGTGTTTATGTAATAACTCTGACCAAGATACTATTCTTACAGACAAACCAATTAAGGACATACCGATGAAAAAGTTGTATTTATTGCCTTCAGGACGTTGTGTACATCTGGATGATCTTATTATACATCTAAAAAGTTCCGGGAACAAAATGTTAGATCCAACTTTTGACAAGTTCCAGCATGGACCCAAAGCTAGTACTGTTTGGACAAATGGATGGGAATTACGAGCTATGCTCGATCGCATTAAAAAGTATAACTATTCTGAAGGCAACGCGATTAAAACAGAATTTCAAAAAGTACTTGAGGAAGTTTCTACAAAAATACCTGACGAAACGAAAAAGTTTATAAGTGATGTATACCCACTATTTTATTTTCCAGAAGCAAGTAATAAGAAATATTTAGTGGATATGCTTGTAAAATATGGTTATCCTACCGGTAATACTAATACTCCAGGAGACAAGATTTCTGCTGGACTCATTAGTAAACAAGGTAGTGGAGATGAGCTAGATGAATTCCGTGTCTCGCTCGGATTTAAACTTGGTCATCACATTAACGAATTGTCCGATGAAGAACGTGAAGCATTTTTGTTTGCAGGAGAATTTACTGGTATGGCTAAGGAAGCCTGGGGTAAACTCAGCATGGGTGAATTTTGCACTAAAACGTTTGGTTCAACGTTACACCGTCTGTCTGACTTATTCGATGGAAAATGGAATCTCTAAAATAAGTTGGATTTATAATTTTATAGTCATATAAAATTATAAATCTAAACACATACTTCGCCATTTTGTTGTCTTTCAGAATATCGGGTTTTCCAACCGCACTTCTCACATATCATTATTTCTGTCGGTGACAATGGTACTAATTCTATACCATCAAGCTTACCAAGTATAACCCTATCCTTTGGAGACTTTATTACAAGATTAGTCCATCTCACAACCCAAGTTTTGAAGGGTACATCACTACAATTCACAACAAGATCCAGTCCATTCATGACTTTACGGTCAATAAATGAATAGTTGAGGCAATATTGTAAGCCTATTTTGTACATGTGGTATTCATGTTTCCAACACGACGGAACAAAAGGCAAATATTCCTTTGTACCAAAATCTTGTATATACCTACATTTCCAATAGTAGTCACATCCAAATAGTGCATTATTTTGTTTCCTTGTGCAGGAATATGCAGAAACAGCGGATAGAGGCAAGAACAGTCCTATGACTGTGAGTATTTCATTAGGTAAATCAATAATTGATACAGCCATGGTCTAGGACGATATACTGTTTTTTGGTTCAACAGTCAATGGGAGTATCAGTTTTGTACTTTTGCCAGCTTCTAAAGATCATCCAAATCAATATCCGTCTCGGAATCACTCGGTCCTTCAAGCTGAGTATCGTCCACTCCGTGGATGCCGTCCGGTTCAGGTTCATCTGGGGCAGCAAATATAAACCCGCAGCCCTGTTCTTCCTCTTCATCTATAAGTCCAGCGAGCTCTCCCCTGCGGCGAAGACGTTTGGTATCACGATCATCATAGATATAGATAATATCTGCTTTATCATTTTGATAGTCGCGGATGTTTAATAGTAGTAACATACCAACGGATATCCAATTGCGACGTCCTTTTAATTTGCCAGGTATAATACCTAGTCGCTCTGTACCGTCAGCACACTTTACTTTCAAACGTCGGTTACCTAACATTTTAGTGGCAAAAGCATACATCTCTCCATCTTCTGAAGTGACTAGACGGCGGGTAGTCTCGTCAGGAGCAGGATTCTTTTTAGTACGTTTGCATTTTTTTCCGCCTTTCTTGGGTGGCATAGTGAAGTTTTATTCTTAATAAATATAGTAAGAATAATTCAATTTTGTACTTTTTATATCATTATATATTTTTTGTACACTTTATTATACCATGGTCCATGTACCCTATAAAAACGATCGATATACGCTCGTTGTATTATTACTGCAGCATTATTTCTTTTTTCATTGTGACGACGATAAGTTTTTTGTATTTTACATGCGTAGCGATTTCGGATCTTTTTCTTATTCTTTAGTGAGAAAAATAAATCATTCTCATATCCATACTGACATTTATCACATAAATTATCATCAACAAACAATATT
>SDBT01016453.1_pt1 | contig 11702 bp, 12 predicted proteins | sample 2277101 | NCBI WGS metagenome assembly SDBT01 (sample SAMN10404973, study PRJNA504765) | marine sediment metagenome | isolation source: marine sediment core GS10_PC15, 103 cmbsf | place: Arctic Ocean: Southern Knipovich Ridge | collected 2010
TCGAGACACACTCAAACGTCTCTTTGCCCCTTCACTGAAGCGAGGTGAAGAGCAATCTCTGCAAAAGTTTCAACAGCTCATCGGATATCAGTTTCGTGATGAGTCGCTTCTGAGGACGAGTTTGACTCACCGATCTTATTCCCATTCCAAGGGCATTGATGAACCGTGCAACGAACGCCTTGAGTTTCTGGGCGACTCCGTTCTGGGACTGCTGATTGCGGAACAGCTTTATCGCGATCACCCTGAGATGCAGGAGGGGCAACTCACTCAGACTAAAGCATTGCTGGTTAACGAGTCGACGCTGGCCGACATCGGCCGGAACATAAAGCTCAACAACTTTGTGCGTTTGGCGTCGGAAGAGGAACGGTCGGGAGGACGCGACCGCCCTTCAATTATTGCTGACGCCTTTGAATCGGTTATCGGCGCTGTTTTCCTCGATGGTAGGTTGGATGCAGTTCGCGATGTGGTGCTGCGGCTCATCTACACCCATCGGGAAGAGATTATTTCGGACGCCTCGCGGCGAAACTTCAAGGGCGAGCTGCTGGAGCTGATTCAAGGGCGTGGGGACGGGCTTCCCCGCTACGACGTCGTATCGGAAGATGGACCCGACCATGAAAAGGTGTTTCGTGTCGAGGTATATATCGGCGGCGCCAAGTTTGGGGATGGTTCCGGTTTGAGCAAGAAAGAAGCTGAACAAAAAGCAGCCGCCATGGCGCTTGAGCGTTATATGAATTTCCCCGAATAACCTCGCTATCGCTCTTTTAGACAGCGGATCTATCCCATCCCGCAATCAATCCGACTAGCAAGAGAGAAGGTTTACCGTGTAATTGGTGTCGGTCAACCCAGCTCGACACGTGTTAGTGACGATGGATGTATGCAACCGGTTACCGTCAATTATTTATTTATAGTTCCACGCCTTTTTTTATTGACAAAAATCTTAAAACATCCTTACTGTGGGTCGATGCAAAGAAAATATGGATGATGCATCTGTAACGAGTAGGTCAAGAACAAAGGATACTTGATTGGCATGTAACCATTAACCCTTCTTTCAGGAGTGTTGAACAATGCGGAGAGCAAAAAGGAAAACGACACGGAAAAAACCGGTGAAGAAGCCAAGAGTGCGTAAGGGCGCAAAGGCCTGGATGGCTGCCGAAACAGCTACATTAAAAAAGGCCTATAAGACACAATCGGCGACGCAAATTGCCAAAACGCTTCGGCGGTCCGTCTCCTCGGTGAAGGCAAAGGCGCGCACCCTTGGTTTGAAAAAGCGGAGACCGAAAAGAGTTGCCGCCAAGAAAACTACAGCAAGAAGAAAGGTTGCTGTGCGCAAAACTGTAACCAGAAGAAAACCGGCAAGGAAGCTTACCGCCAGAAAGAAGACCACGGCAAGGAAGCGGACTACGGCCAAGCGGAGAACGACTAAGAGGAAATAGCTCCTTGGTTGCAGTTGTTCCAAAAGCCCGCCACAAGGCGGGCTTTTTGGTGTCCGAGAGATCCGGAATCGATATGGCAGGGGTGGGGCAGATGTGGAGAGGCTGTCCCACAAGTCGATTACATCCGCATTAATCACTGTAACAAAATAATCTTAACCTACAAACACCGCGTAGCGGGGGGCTTTACGTCCGCCGTCTACAGGCGGGAGACAAGCCCCCGCCCTACGCGAGTAAAAATGGTCGCCTTTTGAGACAACCTCTGGACATCTGCCGCCCACCGAACGCTGCATCTAAGATGGCGTCGGCGAACGAGGAGGGGCTGACTCAAAAGGCAATATTTGTCGTCTCAACGCATCAGCGCCGAAAAAAACCAAGAGTATTGCATCTGTTAAAGGGTGGTACTGCCCGCCGAACTGTCGAGAACGATGCTCAATGATTTCCCACCTGTTAGGTGAGCTATAAATTGCCCTGATGATGCCAACATCCGTCAACCTGAATGGAGTAAAACCATGATCGGCACTCTTTGATTGCGCTCAGGGTAATAAGGCGGCCCATCTGGCGTAGGGTCGAGCTTTCTATCACTCCGTAAATGTGCCCCGATGTAGGTACTAATGCCGTTTGGTATGGCTATAACTCAACCAGGGATTTCAGCCTGCTGACCTCGGCTTTGGTAAGATGCCGCCAGGCGCCGGACTGAAGGCCTCTTGCTGTAATACGACCGAACTCCACCCGGCGCAACTGTCGGACAGGGTAGCCGACAACTTTACACAACTGCTTGACTTCCCGCTTGCGTCCCTCGGTTAAGGTCAGTCTTAGCCGGGTAGAGTTACTGCTGTATCCCAGGATGTCAACCCGCGCCCGGCCGATGGCTCCATCCTCCAGTTCGACACCCCGCTTGATTCTCATCCCTTCCGTCCGCTTGAAGTGACCGGTCACAATGGCTTCGTATATCTTTTCCACCTGATACTTAGGATGCGTCAGCCGAAAAGTAAGGTCGCCGTCGTTGCACAAAAGCAAGACCCCCTCGGTGTCATAATCAAGCCGCCCGACCGGATAGACGCGGTGCGGCAGGTTCTTCAAATAATGCCGAACCGTTTTGCGCTTGAAGGGGTCATGCAGCGTCGTCATGACTCGCCGTGGTTTGTTCATGACAATGTAGACGTTCTCTGCGACGGGAACAACGACCGTACCATCTACTTTCACCACGTCGGAGGCTTCGTCAACTATCGTTCCAATCTTCTCGACGGTGGTGTCGTTGAGAGTGACGCGCCTCCTGGAAACCAAAGCTTCCGCCCCCCGGCGGGAGGTGACTCCACACAGGGAGAGGTATTTGCTGAGTCTGATCAACGGCTTATCTCTTCCGGGCAATAACCTTCGGGAAACATAGGACCACCCCGGCAAGGTTCAAGGAGCAGCTTCGAAATAATAAAGCGGAAGTAAGATCGCCACCCCAACCCGTCTCTGGCAGGGAATCGCGATGACGAACGGAACAAGACGGTGCTACGAACTTTCTCGCACGGCATCATGGTCGATAATCAAACCTGTCCGTTCTTGCTCTGCCTCGTCAGGGTCGGTTTCGTCTTCACTGTCATCGGCCGAATCGGTATCGGAGTTTGCCGGCGAAGGTTCAGAGAACAGCGGTTCGCCGGTGATCTCGTCAATCTCTATCGTCCGATCGGGGTCGTAGGTCCCGTCGGCGATATTCAGTTTCACCCCAGCCTGGTCGTCTTTCCTGCCGTTTTCCAGCTCCAACTCGGTTTGTGGTTGCGGTTCTCGGGATGAAATGAGATCTTCGATCTCAGACATCTTGGGAAGGTCCTCCAGGCTATTGAGGCCGAAAAATTTCAGGAATTCATCGGTGGTGCCGTACTGCAAAGGTTTGCCGACGGTAGCGGCACGCCCCCTGATCGTAATCACTTTCTTTTCCAAAAGGTTGCGTATCACGCCGTCGGAGGCAACGCCGCGGATATGTTCTATCTCCACCCTGGTCACGGGCTGACGATAAGCGACGATAGCCAGCGTCTCCAGAGCCGCTTGGGTCAGACGAACCTTGCGCCGCCGCGTGAATAACTCCTCCACGTAGCCGGTGAATTCGGGAACAATGTAAAACTGGTATCCGCCGGCCAGCTCCCGTATCCGGTAGGCCGTAGCGGCCTGCATGTAACGGTTATTCAACTCAGCCACGGTCTGACCGACTTTGCGGGGCGTCATATCATCGATCACCTCGACGATTTTCCGAGCGGCCAGCGGTTCCGGCGAGGCCAGAATCAGGGCCTCAACAATTGAACTTTTAGTCCCGTTATGCATCGTTTATGCTATCACCTCGTTTTCAATTTCAGAATAATCCATCAAGTTGACCTCCTCTTGTCCGGTCTTAAACGCTTTTCCCCGGTAGATGCGCAACTCAGCAAAGGGCTGGGATTGATCGATAGCCACCCGTCGGATGCGAGCCAACTCCAGCAGAGCAATGAACGTAACCACAGCCACAACTTTGACCGGAAGGTCGGCAAACAACTCGTTAAACGTCGAAAACTCCTTCTCCTGCAACTGGTGCATAATATGGCGTATTCGGTCCTGTACCGATACCTCCTCTGCGCTAACCTCGTGGAAGGTTTCATCCCGCTGGGCCGTTGTCACCTCTTTGAAAGCAGTTAGCAGATCAAACAAAGTCGTGTCCGGGCGCCAATCAACTTTGCCGTCGGTTTTCCCCACCGGCGACGGTGGGATGTAGTTTCTTTCCTCCAGAAGAGCCTTTTCCCGCAAGATTTCTCCTGCCTCCTTGTACTTTTTGTACTCGATCAGCGCCCAAATGAGCTCCTCGCGGGGATCGGGCTCATCGGCGTCACTTTCACCTCGCGGCAAAAGCATTCTGGTTTTGATACGGATCAGGGTTGCCGCCATCAGGATGAATTCACCCGCCATCTCGAGGTTAAGGGTGGTCATCAGTTCAATATACTTCAGGTACTGTCTGGTAATCTTAGCAATCGGAATATCATATATGTCCACTTCCTCTTTTCTGATCAGGTAGAGCAGCAGATCAAGCGGCCCATGAAAGACGGCCAGATCAACCCGGTTGTCATCGGCAGGCGGATTTATTGTTGCCGTCGTCATGGTTAATTTCCTCTGTAATTCATCTTCATGGCCGCGCGGACTTTTTCCATAACCGCCCGGGCGCAGCTGCGGGCGCGAGCGCCTCCGGTCTTCAGCGCGTCCCAGACGTCGTCCGGTCTCTTGAGCAGTTCCGCCCGTTTGTTGCGGATCGGCTCAAGCGCCTGGTTGAGATTACGACTCAAGCGCATCTTGCAGTCGACACAACCCAGTTCGCCCGTCCGGCACGGAGGTGCTATTTCAGTCTGGGCCTCAGGCGTGTACACCTGGTGGAGGAGAAACACGGGACAGCCCTCCGGATGACCGGGATCACCCTTGCGGATTTTCTTCGGATCGGTATAGAAGCTCTTGATCCGCTCTTTCGTCTGCTTTTCAGTGTAATCGATAGGGATGTGGTTGTCGTATGATTTGGACATCTTGCGGTTATCGGCGCCTAAAATCAAAGGAGTCTCGGTAAACAGAGCCACCGGCTCATTGAAGACTTTCTTGTATAGATTGTTAAACCGCGTCGCCAGGTCGTTGGTCAGCCAAATATGCTTTTCCTGATCCTTACCGACCGGCACCTTGTGAGCATTGTAGATGCAAATATCGGCCGCCTGCAAAACCGGATAGCCCAAAAAACCATATGAATCGAGTTCATCTTTCTTCTCAAGGTAGGTCGGAAGGCGGGTCAGGGTGGGGACGGTAATCAGCATGGAAAAGATCAGGTGCAGCTCGGCATGTTCCTTGACTTCGGACTGAATGAAGATGGCGCATTTGTCGGGGTCCAGTCCGGCCGCCAGAAAATCGACGGCCATCTGGAAGATGTTCTCTTTTATACAGCCGGAGTTTTTGTAGTCAGCCGTGAGGGCGTGCCAGTCGACCAAGCAGAGGTACATGTGGTACTCATGTTGAAGGCGGACCCAGTTGCGCAGCGCCCCTTCGAGGTTGCCCACGTGCAGCGACCCGGTCGGCTGCATGCCGGAAAGAATTGTCTCCTTGCCGTTCGAGGCACCGGCTTGCGAAGTGTTACCTGTATCTGTATTACCAACCATAATGCACCAGCACTTACTATGTTAAACGACTTTCATAACTCTCGAGCTCAACTAAATCAATTAAAACTTTTGATAAAAAGACGCCTGGTATCGTCTTTTGGTTCCGTGGTCTGCGTACGTTCTGAGGCCGTCCAGGTCCGGCCCTGACGGGCTGTCTTATAAGTCGATTACAGCCTCATTAGTCATTGTAACACGAAAAGCCTTAATCTACAAACTCCGCGTAGCGGCGGGCTTTATGTCCGCCGGTGGCGTCGCCAGTGACAAGTCACCTCTTGTGGCGGGAGACAAGCCCCCGCCCTACGCGAGTCAAAATGGTCGCCTTTTGAGACAACCTCTCATCGTGCACCGACTAAGTCGAGGATGGGGCAGATGTGGACATCTGCCGCCCAAAAAAACTTGTGGGACAGCCTCTCCTCGTGCGCCGACTCCATCTGAGACGTGACGTCCGCCTGAGGCGGATGCCGCCCGCGAGAACACACCCCCCTCTCCAGAATAAAGATAGCTTAATGAATCAACTTTTAAGTTGTTAGGTGGTGGCGCCGCCGATGCTGGAATCAAGAAAGAGGTAGGGTCGCCACTGCTGGGCGATACCATAATTGCGCTGGATAAAGGTGATATAAGTCGGCCGGGTCGGTCTCCTTATCAATTTCATCCCTGCTTCCTCCGGGGTATGGTCGCCCTTTCTGTTGTTGCATTTGGAGCAAGCGCAGACCAGGTTCTCCCATGCTTCCTGCCCCCCTAACCTTTTGGGGATGACATGGTCAACGGTCATTGAGCCCCTGGAGCCGCCGCAGTACTGGCAGTGGTGGTTGTCGCGCGTAAGGATATTCTTGCGCGTCAGCATGATTCGCTTGTGGGGAACGTTCCGATACTGCCACAGCCGGACTACTGAGGGAAGCGAGTAGCTTCGTGACACGGTGCGGATCATCAGCCCGTCGGCCTTTTCGATCATCTCGGCCTTGCCCTGAAACATAAGCACAATAGCCCGTTTAGCCGAACAGATTGTGAGCGGCTCGTAGTTCTGATTGAGCATCAAAACTCTTCTGTTGACGACTAATCCTTGCATACCCACTTCATAAACATGTGCAGCACCGGCTTGATTGCAGTTACTGCCGCTCCCGGACACCAGCAGACGGGAGGACCAAGGCCGAAGTAGTATATCATTATATCGGAATCAGCCGACGTGTCAACAGGTTTCTGTCCTGCCCGGTATCCTTTAATTTTAGATCAAGTATCCACAGCTTTTCTGTAATCGAGCCTGGATAATTGGAGTGAGATAAGTTCGCACTCTTTCCTTAGAAACCAGCAGCAGGCAGGGGGCTACCCTGAAACCGGATAATACATAAAAAAATGACGCACTGACAGACTGTCATAAAGTAAGCTTGAGTTTATGAATAATGCGGGTTGGGCGAACCTTCTTTTCTTGACTTGCATTAAATGAACCTTGAAGTACTTAACGAATCGAGGTCTACACGATATCGTTCGCTTCCACTTACCCTAAAAACAGAAGCTGACAGAAGTTGCGAATCTTTGTGTGTCCGCGCGGTCTTGGTCGGCTTTTTTCCCGTAGACGTAAAATTTCTTTTTAGTCCCGGCTCCCTGTTTACGTCAGGTGTGCCGGATAACTGACTATAATCTTTCCGGGCTGTTATCCGACAAGCTGTGAAAAATCTTCGTATGGGATCACGGGCCAGGTTTCCGTCTCGAGAATCCCTTTGGTGTTGATTTCGGAAGCCACCTTGAAGGCCACTGTTTGATCGGGGGCATCAAACATCGCCAAAAGATCGTATCTCCCCAGGGTTGCATAGAGATTGAACACCTTCACGCTGTTTTTTGTAAAGACGTCAAGAGAGTCATTGATCTGGTGAGTCAGATCGTGATGCAGCTTCTTGGCGTTGGGGTTGATGGTCATGGCCATAATAAACGACGCCATAGTCGCTCCTTTTCCTTAGAGGTTGCACCGACACAATAGCAGACTATCGCGTGACAAGCAATCGATTTATCGCTTTATCCCGGAGACAACAAAGGTTCAGCGGCGCGATCGGAGGTTGCCCTGTTCCAAACGAATGTCAGGAAAAAGTAGGGCAGGCTCCCTGCCTGTCCTGGGCTCGTCGAAGGGTGATCATGCCATTCATGCGTCTGGCAAAAGGGGGGGTAAGCAGGAGACCCTGGCTCCTGTCCGCTTTCGGCGGATGGCAAGTCTCGGAGAGACCTGCCATCCGGAACTTGTCTCCAACGGCGCAAAAAAACCTCCCGTCGGGTGACGGAAGGTTTTTTACATCCATGGCTGCAATCACTACATGCTGTCTTGAGGCTCTTCTGTAGTATCCACAGCAGTCGTTTCCACCATGGTCGATTCCATCAGGGACGAATCCATCCGGGTGGTGTCCATTACTTCGGCCTTTTTGACCTCCACGGGTACCTTGCCGGCAGGTTCCTCGCTTTCTTTCTTACCACAGCCGAAGCTGACGGCCAGGGTAAAGGCAATCAGCAAGAAAACGATCAGTACTTTCCTCATGTACTCTCCTTTCTACGAGTTCATACACGTTCATTAACAGGTAGAAAATCATAACCTTTAATACTCAAGTCAACAATAAAAGTAAGCCTGTCTCGTCCCCTCTCAATTTCAGCCTCTTTTAGTTGACTGATACCCAGGGGCCGCCTATTTTCCAAGCCGCGATATGAGTTGCTCCTATTTTGATTTGCTCGTGAGGAGCGCAAACTATTGAATATGTAGAGTGTACAAACGGGTATGGATCACATGATAGTACTGAGTATATTTTCCGGCTCCATCTGGCAGATCATTGGTCAGACATCGGCGTTTGGTGTGTTCATTCTGCTGACTCTGGCGTGTATGTCTTTTGTGTCATGGGTAATAATCTTTCACAAGTGGCGCCAATTCAAGTCCGTGGAACGGGACAACCAGGCCTTCCTTCATTCTTTTCGCCGTTCGCGGCAGCTTTCGGAGTCGGTCGGCCAGGCCAAATCACATTCCGGCTCCCCCCTGGCCAATATCTATATAGCCGGCCATAATGAGCTCCGTCAGTTACACGAACTAAAAAACGAGGGGGGCGCCCTGCAGGAAAGCAGCCGCCCCTTGGATGATAGGGACTTTGAGATTGTCGAGATGACGATGGAAAAGACACTTACCGAACAGATGGGCCGGCTGGAACGGAAAGTCATCTTCCTTGCCACGACGGCGAATTCGGCTCCGTTTATGGGACTGCTGGGCACTGTCGTCGGAATCATGGACTCCTTCTGGGCGATAGGCGAGCGCGGTTCGGCCTCTCTGGCGGTGGTGGCTCCGGGGATTGCCGAAGCGCTGCTGGCAACGATCGCTGGTCTCGGAGCTGCGATACCGGCCGTCATTGCCTTTAACTGGGCCAACAACAAAATGAAATTTTTCAACGATTTTTCCGGCAACTTCATTTTAGAGTTTCTAACCCGGGCCAAAAAGGAATCCCTCTGATGCGCCGCCGCAAGCGACGACAGTATCGGGCTATGGCGGACATTAATATCGTCAATCTGGTCGATGTTGTTCTGGTGTTGTTAATCATCTTCATGATATCCGCACCCCTTCTGCAGTCAGGAATCGAGGTTAACCTGCCGAAAACAAAAGCGGCGGCCCTTGAGGAAGAAACCGAAGGGATAGTAGTATCGATCGATGCCAAGGGAGGAATTTACGTCAACGATGTTTGGGCCAGGCTGGACAACTTCGAAGATGCCTTAAAAAAAGAAATGCGCGCTAAAAATACCTCGAACGTCTATTTGCGGGGTGACTCGGCGGTCGTCTACGGAATCGCCATTGAGGTCATCGGACGGCTCAAGGAAATGGGGATTGAATCGATCGGCCTGGTTACCGCTCAACATGAGGAACGCAAGTCAAAGAAGACCCGGCGGTGATTCTATGACACGGGAGATTCTCTTCTCACTGGCGCTGCATCTGGCTATTGTTGCTGCCACCGTTGTGTCAGCACCCTTTGAAATTAAAAAAAGTAGGACCTACGATGAGATAATCCGCGTTTCACTTACCTCTCTCCCACCAACGATTCCCTCTCAAACACCCGAACCGATTGCGATCCCCCAGGCGCTTTCAGATGTATTGCCGGAGATCTCCATCGACGACCCTACTACGGCCAAAGAGGCGATCGTCAAGCCGAAGAAGGAGAAAGACAAGAAGCCCCAGCCCAGGACGACCGGTCAGGTAGCTTTACAAGGGAACGGGAAAGAAATTGAGTCTCCAGCCACCGGCAGCGGCTCACCATTTCAGGGAGCGACCATCGATAACGTCTCCTTTGACTATCCTTACTGGTTTACCCAGGCCTTCAACAAAATTGCCGGTAACTGGCGAAATCCGGTGCTCTATGAAGGCACCCTCGTGTGCGCCGTATATTTTCAGGTCATTCGGTCGGGGAGAGTCGTTGAGTTACGCGTGGAGACGTCATCCGCCATCCCGGCTTTCGATAATGCCTGCCTGCTGGCCATAGAACGGTCGGCTCCCTTTCCTCCGCTTCCTCGGGAGTTTAGAGATGAGATTATAGGAATAACCGTTCCCTTTAAGAATAGATAGCCGATGCAGTAATATGAAGTTGAACTCCTTTTTTCTTACAATTGTCGTTTTGCTCCTTTCTCTTTCAAGCGCCTTGGCTCAAGGGGATAAGGTACGAAACATCTTCTTCGATACCATCACCAGCGTTTTCGAACCAACCCTGATTGGTGTCGACGAGATGCGCTATATCGGCAATCAGTACATCGACGCCAAGGACTCCACGCTGATGCAATACACGACACGGATCGTCCAGAACGACCTCGACTTCTATGCCGACTTCGAGCTGGTGCCGCTGGATACCTTTTACCTGCAAGTCTATGAAATCATCGAGCTGGACCTTTTGGGCTGGCAGCGGCTCGGCGCCACCTACCTGGTCAAACTTGAGGCGGAATTCCCCGGCCCCAACCTGCGTGTCCGCTGGCGGTTGTATGACACCGCCCGCAAACAACAATTCGCCAAAGGGACCCTTGAACAACACAAATCCCTGTGGCGAGAGTTGGGGCATGACGTCGCCAACGAGGTCGTCCACACCCTGACCGGAGAAGAAGGCATTTTCCAGACCAAAATTGTCTATGCCAAAAAGGTCGACGAGGCGAAGGAGTTGTTCCTCTCCGATTACGACGGCGCCAATGAACGACAGTTGACCAAGACCGGCTCGATAAACATCTCTCCTTTCTTCTCACCCAAGAGCGAGGAGGTCTATTTCACCAGCTACATGGATGGAGACCCGCAACTGTACAAGGTAAATGTATACAGCAGTAAAGTGTCCCGCGTAGCCAGCTTCCCTGGCATTGTCGCCGCGCCGGCAATCTCCCCCGACGGCAACAAGATCGCCTGTGTCCTGACCAGAGATGGAAATTCCGAAATATATGTCCTTGATCTCAAGGGGAGGATTATCAAACGGTTGACCTACCACTGGGCGATTGACACCTCCCCGACCTGGTCGCCCGACGGACGGCTGATTGCCTTTGCCTCGGACCGTTCCGGTCGTCCCCAGGTCTATATCATGGACTCCGACGGGCTTAAGGTCAGGCGTCTGACGTACGAGGGGAGGTACAACGATTCGCCGGTCTGGTCTCAGCGAAGTGACCGCATCACGTTTGTCAGCCGTACCAAGGCGGGACGGTTTGACATCGCCTCAATCGATACCTCCGGAACCGATTACCGCATTCTGACTGAGGTGGGCACGAACGAAAACCCCCACTTCTCGCCCGACGGGAAGCATATCATTTTTTCATCAACGCGCCTGGGGCCGCGCGACATCTACACCATGGATATTACCGGTCGTGACCAGCGACGACTGACCAAAAGCGGCGGCTGCTCCAACCCCGTCTGGGGTCCGCTGAAGTGAACCAACAGCTTCCTGTAGACTTTGGCCGGTAACAATTGCTTTCAAACGGTCGACCTTTGGCAGACCGAACAAACTTGCTCAGCCTGCCTTCGAGGGCATGACAGCACTCCAGAATACAGTTGGATTATTCGGGCTTTTCATTATATTTAGAGGTTGTGAATTTGTTCACAATAGAAGAGTGATTGTAGTACTATGTCTGTTATTTGTCCCTTCAAAGGTCTAAGGCC
>SDBT01016454.1_pt1 | contig 11702 bp, 6 predicted proteins | sample 2277101 | NCBI WGS metagenome assembly SDBT01 (sample SAMN10404973, study PRJNA504765) | marine sediment metagenome | isolation source: marine sediment core GS10_PC15, 103 cmbsf | place: Arctic Ocean: Southern Knipovich Ridge | collected 2010
AAGAGCGCCGGAACAAAGGTATTTGCATTAAGCGGCCGGGTCAGGAATATAGGTCTTATCGAAGTACCCATGGGTACCCCGTTACGATCCATTATCTATGACATCGGCGGCGGCATCCCCGACGGCAAGAAATTCAAGGCAGTCCAGTTGGGCGGACCTTCAGGCGGATGCATACCCGCGAACCTGCTTGAAACCCCTGTGGATTACGAAAATATCGCCAAAACAGGGGCCATAGTCGGCTCCGGCGGGATGGTGGTCATGGATGAAACATCCTGTATGGTGGATGTTGCCCGATTTTTCGTCGATTTCACCACAGACGAATCGTGCGGGAAATGTACCCCTTGCCGTGAAGGAAGCAGACAGCTCCTCTGGATACTCGAAAGGATCTGCGGGGGGGAAGGTGTTCCGGAAGATTTTGAGCGTCTTGAACGACTGGCCAAGGTCCTCCAGTCAGCCTCCCTCTGCGGGTTGGGACAGACCGTACCCAATCCGGTCCTCAGCACCCTCAGATATTTCCGGCATGAGTATGAGGCCCACATATATGACAAGCATTGCCCCACGGGCACATGCAAACGGTTGAGCGCCCCACCGTGCCAGTCCACATGCCCCACAGGTCAGGATGTCTCAACCTATGTGGCCCTCATCGGCCAGGGCGAGTTCGAGAAGGCCTGGGAGATCATTAGAAAGGAGAACCCTCTGCCTATGGTCCTTGGCCGTATCTGTCTGCATCCATGCGAGACCAACTGCAAGCGAGGTGAAACAGATGAGCCTATTGCCATCTGCTCCCTGAAGCGATTTGCAGCCGACAGAATGCGCGAGAAACTGAAAGAAATCGAACCCGCACCGGTCTTCTTCCCCGATGATAAAGTCGCTGTTATCGGCTCCGGGCCGGCAGGCCTCACTGTGGCCTACGACCTGGCCCAGAAAGGTTATGCGGTCACTATATTTGAGCAACTCTCGGTGGCGGGAGGAATGCTTCAGGTGGGGATTCCAGAAGATCGACTTCCCAGAGACGTCGTTAATGACGAAATCGATGCAATTAAGCGCCTTGGCGTAGAAATCCGCTTGGGTGTCCGCGTTGGAAGCGACATTACTTTCGATCAACTCAAGGAACAGGGATACAAATCTTTTTTCTTAGGTGTTGGGGCTCACAAGGGTCTGGCAGTCCGAATTCCCGGAGGGACAAAGATAGGATGGTCTGGTAGGCGTCCTAACGGTCTTCCTTATGGAAACAACCTGTCAGAAAACAATGCACTGGGAAAGAGTATATGTATCCTCGGTGGTGGAAAATCGGCCCTCAACGCAGCGCATAAATTTAAAGACTCTGGAGCAGAACAGGTCCATATGGTCTACAGATACGAGCGGGAAGATATGCCCGCCGACTTGGCAGAAATAGACGGGGCCCTGGAAAAGGGTGTCCAGATCCACTTCCTGACCTCCCCGGTGGGCATCGTCGGTGAGGAGGACAAGGTAGAGGGTCTTGAATGTATCAGGAATAAACCCGGCAAATCTGATTTCAGCGGTCTTCAGAAGCCTGTTGCAATCGAGGGCTCGAAGTTTGTAATCGATTGTACCCTCATTGCCCCGTCAAACAGCCAGGATCCTGACATTTCCTTTGTTTACGAAGATACCGAGTTCGAGATAGGCAGAAAGAATCACTTGGTAGTGGACGAAGAGACACTTGAAACGAACATACCTGGTTTTTTTACAGGCGGTGACGCGGTGACAGGTCCGGCCACTGTTGTGAAAGCGATCGGAGCGGGACACAGGGCGGCGGTTTCAATGGACTGCTACCTCAGGGGGAAACCCTACAAGGGCTACTGGCATCCCAAACCCCATTTGGTGTTGGATAGACTGGAACTGACTGAAGAGGACGAGAGGCTTATACGTCCCAAGATGCTCAATCTGGGGCTTGACGAACTTACAGCAATGGCTGAGACGCGACGTTGCCTCCGGTGTGATCTCTGATCTGTTTTTAGCCACCGGGACCGACCAAGATTGGGCTGACCTAACTCCATTATACGACTTATTCTTGATGAATTCGTAAAACATCGAATTTTTCAGATTTTGGGTGTTAAGTTTTGTAAGTAGTTTTTTTGACTTCTTAAGAGACTATCTTTCTTGATATTTATAGGGAGCAAGTATGAACTCTGAAAATACAATCATAATAGATGATCTTGAGTTTTCCTTCACCCCGGGTGAAACTATTCTCAAGGTGGCGGAGCGGAACGGGATCCTTATTCCCACCCTCTGCTACCTGAAAAGGGCGGCGCCTACGGGTGCGTGTAGGATTTGTCTGGTGGAAGTGGAAGGGGCCGGGAACCTTGTGGCATCATGTGCCACACCTGCAGAACCCAAAACGGTTGTAAAGACGGACTCTCCTCGGGTTATACGGGCGAGACGGATGCATTTAGAACTATTGCTTGCTTCGGGGCAGCACAATTGTCTCCTTCAGGATATGGACAGGGATTCCTGGGCCGATTTTCAACTCAAGGTAATGGACTCGGAGGAGCACCATGACGTCTGTCCCGCTTACGGAACATGCCGTCTCCAAGAACTGGCAATTAAATGCCAGGCAAAACTGGATCGTTACACGCCTGCGATCACTCCATATCCCATTGAGAGCGTAAATCCCTTTATTGTTCGCGATTTTTCCCGCTGCATCCTTTGCGGCCGCTGTGTTCAGGCATGCAATGAAATACAGGTGAACAATGCCATCACTCACGGTTTTCGCGGGACAAAGGCCAAGATCGTTGCCATGGGCGACAATTCTTTAGAGCGTTCTCAATGCGTATTCTGTGGTGAATGTCTCCAGGCCTGCCCCGTGGGCGCCCTCATTCCCAAGGAGGATATTCTTGGGGGTTGCCTGCCTGCCGAAGCAAAAAAGGTTCGCACCACCTGCCACTATTGTGGCGTGGGCTGCCAGTTGAACCTGCACATCAAGGATGACAAAATCATGAAAGTCACCGGTGTGGAGGATGCCTTCCCCAACCTCGGTAGACTGTGTGTCAAGGGCCGCTTCGGGTATGATTTTCTTGAGAGCCCGGAACGATTGACCCGGCCAATGATCCGGAAGGGTGATGAACTGCGCGAAGCTTCCTGGGATGAGGCATTGGATCTAGTAGCAACTAAGATAAATGAAACAAAAGAAAAAGACAGCGCCCAAGCAATTGCGGGCATCTGCTCGGCCAAATCTACCAACGAGGCCCTTTACCTGATGCAGAAGCTCTTTCGGGGGGTCATCGGCAGCAACCATCTTGCTTCACCTTACGCTGCTAACGGCCTGAACAATCCTATCGGTGATCTCGGGGAAGCGAAGCGCATCATCCTGATCGGTTGCGACATCACCGAAGAAAACCCCGTGGCGGGCACCTTTATCAAACGTGCGGCAAATAACGGCTGCGAATTGATTGTGGTAGACTCGCGTCCAACCAAGATAGCAGAGTTTGCCACAATACATCTCTTGGTAAAGGAGGGCGCGGAATCGGTTCTTGTCAACGGGATCATTCAGCAATTGCTTGAGCGTGGCCGCGACTGCTCCGATGAAATAAGGCGCATGGCTGCGAGTTTCCCGATCAACGGTGTTACCGAAACCACCGGGGTTTCAGCAGAGGATGTGAAGGCGGCTTTGGAGGTTCTGGATACGGATGAACCCGCCATGCTGGTCTACGGCTCCCGGGTTGTCTCCTCAGCCCAGACGTTTGTGTATCTCCAAGAGGTACTTGGCAACTTGGGCAAAGCGTGCGGCGGGGTAAACTATTTAGGCGAACTGAACAATTCCCAGGGCGCCTGTGACATGGGCCTTTTGCCCGATTACCTGCCAGGCTACGCCAGAGTGGATGATGACGCAGCCCGCAAGCCCTTTGAAGAGGCATGGGGTTGCTCACTAAACAGCGAGCCTGGCCTGCCCCTGGTCGACATGGTGAGAAACATGAACGGCAACAGCGAGGCCTCAGGGAAGAAGATTCGACTGCTCTATTGTGTGGGCGAAAACCTGGCCATTACTACGCCTGCTATCCCTGATATTACCAAGGCCCTGGAATCCATAGACTTCCTCATCGTGCAGGATATTTTGAATAGTGAAACCCTTAAGTACGCAGACGTGGTTCTCCCGGCAGCCATGTGGGCCGAAGACGACGGTACATATACTAACTGTGAGCGCAGGGTCAGCCGTATGCGCCACGCCGTGGCTGCTCCAGGCGAAGCAAAACCAGAGACATGGATATTCACCCAGTTGGCCAAGCGCCTGGGCCAAAACTGGCCTGAGGCGAGCAGCCAGGAGATCTGGGAAAAGGAAATTGCCGTAATGGTTGAATCCTTTCGGGGCATCACTTATAGCCGCCTTGAGAAAGGAGGTCTTCAGTGGCCCCTGCCTGATCCGGCATCGTTGGGCACCGCATATCTCAACGGCGAAAGACCTCCCCTTTGTAGGGGATCACTCGTACCGTTCAACTACCATCACCGTACCCTGCTGGAGCAGTGTGAGGGTCTGCTGGAATCACTCCCCCTATCAGGAGGCGGCACTCGGGAACCGCCCAGCGATCCCCAAAAGGTGACCGAGAAGTTCGTTGAACTGCTGGAAGAAGAGGTGGTGGATGTGAAGGCAGTGAAGGCACAGATTGATGATATTTTGGCGACCTACAGGCCGAGAAGAGGTGGCCTAATCCCGGTACTTCAGCAGGTCCAGGAGATCCTGGGTTTCCTGCCGATCCAAGTGCAAAACTATATCGCCCTGGGCTTAGGGGTCCCACCCTCTGACGTTTTCGGCGTTATTACATTCTACTCCTTCTTCACCATGGTCCCCAGGGGCAGGCACATCATCCGAATCTGCCTGGGGACGGCCTGCTTTGTCAAAGGAGCCAGAAGGCTTCTGGAAACCGTCAAGCGGCACCTCAAGATTAATATCGGAGAAACCACGGACGACAGGGAATACTCGCTTGACATTGTCCGGTGCCTTGGTGCTTGCGGTCTGGCGCCGGTCATGGTTATTGACGATATTACACACGGGCAGGTGGAGCGAAAAGAAGTCGTGGAGCTTGTCGATAGTTTCAGAACCGCTTCAGGGGCCACCTAGTCCGTTAGTTGTGAAATCTGTGTTTTTGATTTTGTTTCGAGTTTCGAAATTCGAATTTCCTATCCCCATCTTGGTTGGATTAGTGATTCCCGAGGTCCAAAAGGGAATACATGATGTTGACAGCGCTTATGAGATCATCCAAGCACGCAAAGGAAGGAAATATATGCTCTACGCTGGAGACGTAGCAAAAAATCGTGATGGTTGAACAAGATAATATAAAGGAGCAGGACCCATTCATGACCACAGGGGCAACCCATCGCGTCGGTCTGGAATTGTAGATGTTGGAGCAGTTCGCGCGGGAGTCCGGCGGTTCTGAAATCTATCAGTGGGACCTTAAGAGAGGACCGGTGAAATTGAAACAATTTTCACACCACTGAAGAAGGCAAGAGAAATGGCAAAACTACAGGTGGAAGACCTGAAAAAAATCAAGGAATCCATGGCCGATACGGTCAATTTGAGGGCCGGTGACAAGCCTGTGAAGATTAACGTTCATATGAGAACATGCGGGATCGCGGCCGGGGTCCGAAAAATCATGACTGCGCTCCTTCAGGAGCTCGAAGAGAGTGGAGCGACAGATGTTATTCTTACTTCTTCGGGTTGCGCAGGGCTCTGCAATCACGAACCTATGATCACCGTGGAAGTCGGGGAATCCGCCCCGGTAAAATATGTGAAACTTGACCCTGAAAAGGCTGCCAGAATCTTTGACGACCACATCATTAAAGGAAACCCTGTGGCAGAACATGCATTATCCATGGGCAGTGAAACCACTTATTAGAATTGAATATTGAATGATTGTTGATTGAGGGATTGAAGGATCGTTCGCTTAAATTTTCAATTTTCATTATTCAATAGAAAAAAAACAGGCGGTTTTTATGGAAAAGAAATATCGTGCTCACCTTCTAATCTGTGCGGGAACCAGTTGCGTATCGAGCGGTTCCCTTGACGTGAGAGATGCACTCGTGGAAGAGATCGAGAAGAACAATCTCCAGGACGAAATCTTTATTGCCACAACCGGTTGCAATGGCTTTTGCGCCGCAGGCCCTTTGATGATTGCCTATCCCGACGAGATATTTTACCAGAAGCTGGCAGTAGAGGACGTTCCTTTTTTCGTGGAAGAGTATCTCCTCAAAGGCCGCGTGGTAAAAAAGCACCTCTTTGAAAGCCCCGAAGCCGCCGAAGTCATCCCCAAGATCAAGGATATTGGCTTCTTTAGTCAACAGATACTTGTGGCCCTTAAGAATCGCGGCCTCATTGATCCGGACAAAATAGATGAGTACATTGCAAGGGACGGTTACTTAGGCACGGCAAAGGCGCTTCTTGAAATGACGCCCGAGCAGATTGTGGAAGAGATGAAGGCCTCAGGCCTCAGAGGTCGTGGCGGGGCTGGCTTTCCAACAGGTCTGAAGTGGCAGTTTTGTGCTGCTGCCGAGGGAAGCCCCAAGTATATGCTGTGTAATGCTGATGAGGGAGACCCCGGTGCGTTCATGGACCGTTCTATCTTAGAGAGCGATCCGCACTCGGTTTTGGAGGGATTGATCATAGGCGCAAAAGCGATCGGGGCCCACAAGGGATATATATATGTGCGCGCAGAGTATCCCCTTGCCATCCAGAGACTGAAAACCGCAATAGGCCAGGCCAAAGATTATGGTCTTTTAGGCCAGGACATCCTGGGTTCCGGTTTCGATATGGACATAGAGCTGTACTATGGCGCCGGAGCCTTCGTGTGCGGTGAGGAAACCGCACTCATGCGCTCCATTGAAGGCAAGCGGGGCATGCCCAGGCCAAGACCTCCGTTTCCTGCCCACAAAGGGCTTTGGGATAAGCCCTCTGTCCTCAACAATGTCGAGAGCCTTGCCAATATCCCGCAGATCATCTACCGCGGTGCAGATTGGTTCAGCAGTTTAGGAACCGAAAAGTGCAAGGGGACAAAGGTCTTTGCCCTTTCCGGATGCGTCAAAAACATCGGACTCATTGAGGTTCCAATGGGCACTCCGCTTCGCTCTATTATCTACGACATCGGTGGAGGTATTCCCGATGGTAAGAGATTAAAAGCAGCCCAGCTTGGCGGACCATCAGGAGGCTGCGTCCCCGAGAGCCTAATTGAAACGCCCGTGGATTATGAGTCAATCGTCGAGATAGGGGCGATAATGGGTTCAGGCGGCATGGTGGTGATGGATGAGACCAGCTGCATGGTGGATATGGCCCGGTTCTTTATCGATTTTTGCTATGAGGAGTCTTGTGGAAAGTGTACCACCTGCCGGGAAGGTACCAGACGCATGCTGGAAATTTTGGATAAAATCATCCGGGGCGATGGGGAGCCAAAAGATCTTGATGACCTGGAGGTGTTGAGTGATTTCATTAAGGACGCGGCCCTCTGCGGTTTGGGACAAACCTCTCCCAACCCGGTGTTAAGTACCCTTCGCTACTTCCGCCACGAGTATGAGGCCCACATCTTTGACAAATATTGTCCCTCAAAAGTGTGCAAGCGACTCAGCCCCCCGCCCTGTCAGTCCACATGCCCTACGGGGCAGGATGTTTCCACATACATCGCCCTCATCGGCCAGGGCGAGTTCGAGAAGGCCTGGGAAATCATCCGCAAGGAGAATCCGCTGCCCATGGTCCTCGGACGCGTCTGCCCCCATCCATGTGAGAGTAACTGCAGGCGTAGCGAGACCGATAAACCTATCAGCATCTGCGCGCTCAAACGGTTTGCGGCCGACGCAAATAGTGAAAAGCTGAAAGAGATACAACCGGCCCTCGTACACTACCGCCAGGACAAGGTGGCGGTGATAGGGGCCGGTCCTGCAGGCCTTACCGCAGCCCATGATCTCGCCCTTAAGGGCTATCCCGTTACCATATTTGAGGAACTCCCCGTGAGCGGAGGGATGCTCCACGTGGGCATACCCGAATACAGACTTCCCCGCGACGTATTGAAGGATGAGGTAGATGCTATTAAACGTCTTGGGGTAGAGATTCAGCACGGTGTGCGAGTGGGAAGAGATAAGGGGATTGACGAACTTAAAGAGGAGGGTTATAAGGCCTTTTTCTTCGGCGTCGGCGCCCATAATGGCCTGAAACTTCGTATACCAGGAGAGGATGACTTCGAGGGATTTATTGACGCCACCACCTTCTTGAGAAACGTCAATTTAGGTGAAAAAAAGGCCCCCGGTAGAAAGGTATGCGTCATTGGAGCCGGAAACTCGGCCATTGATGCGGCTCGTACATCCCTCCGTCTCGGGGCCGAAGAAGTACATATTGTTTACCGCCGCCAGCGGGAACAGATGCCCGCAAACCCGGCAGAAGTGGACGCAGCTGACGAGGAAGGCATCCATATTGATCTCTTGACCTCTCCTGTTCGCATCCTCGGTAAAGACGGTAAGGTGGTCGGCATGGAGTGTCTTCGGAATGAACTTGGAGAGCCGGACGAGAGCGGCCGCCGCAGACCGGTCCCCGTTGAAGGCTCGGAATTCATCATTGAAACCGACGTGATCATACCCGCCATCAGCCAGCAGCCAGACCTTTCTTTCCTCGCTGAAGACCATAAATTCCATATCAGCCGCCGGAACTCCTTTGAAGTGGATGAAGAGACCTTGGCAACAAATATTCCAGGGTTCTTTGCCGGGGGAGATGCAGTTACAGGCCCCGCTACTGTAGTCGAAGCAGTGGGCGCAGGCCATAAGGCGGCAATATCCATAGACTGCTACCTCCGCGGGAAACCGTTCAAAGGGTACTGGTATCCCAAGCCCCACCTTATGGTGGACCGGCTTGAATTGACGGAGGAAGACGAAAAGCTTGTCCGGCCCACCATGAATGAACTGCCGGCAAAAGAGCGAATAACTAACTTCACGGAAGTGGAATTAGGGCTTGACGAACAGACCGCGCTTCTCGAGGCACGTCGCTGCCTCCGCTGTGATCTCTAACTGCTATTATTGCAATTTTGGCATGTTTTGCTACCCGATTTCATATGCCAAAATCTCAGAATGTGGGGATTGACAAATGAATGATATAAAAACAAAAATCTTGAGTTTAGCTGATATTAAAGATCTATTGCGTGCCCGGGTCTACGTGGGAGAGGACAATCTGGATATGCCTGTCAAGACCGGCGCCGCAAGCGATCTTATGAGCGACATGCTCACGGGACGAAATAGCGACGCGGTCTTACTGACCGGGCTTTGCAATGTTCAAGTGATACGCACATCTATCATTGCCGGAGTTGTGGCGGTGGTACTGGTTAGAGGAAAGCAACCTACTCAGGATATAATCACACAGGCCCGGGAACATGGGTTGCCACTACTCTCGACACCTTTTACCATGTTTACATCATGCGGGAGATTGTTTTCTAAAGGACTTCGAGGGGTTGAGGAAAAGGTTCCTGCCGCGACTCATTCCCGCTAACGAATCCTGATAGACAGAATCTGTTTCTCAAACCCGGACTTCCCTCCAAACAGGGAAAATTATTTGGTCCTTTTTATATGCCTGCTTTAACAAAGGCCTTCACTATCAAAGCCAGAGACTTCGCAAGAGCGGGAGAAGGTTCCCTACAAATCCAGAGCATACTTAAATCGATCGGCTTTGTGTCCGATCTGATCAGACGTATTTCCATCTGTGCCTATGAGGCGGAGATGAATGTAGTAATGCATGGCGGAGACGGAGAACTATTGCTGACTGTAGACCCCCAAAATATCGTCCTTGATGTGAGCGACGATGGTCCGGGGATTGAAGATGTTGAGTTAGCGCTCCGGGAGGGATATTCCACTGCGACACCGGAATACAGGGAGATGGGTTTTGGGGCCGGAATGGGCCTACCGAACATAAAGAAGAACGCCGATTCCCTTGAAATTAATTCACATAATGGGAGAGGCGCTCACCTGAAGATAAGCTTTAGGGTGGAGGAAAGCTGATGGACAAGGCCACTCTGGATATGGAACCTGTACGTTACGTTCAAATTGACGAGTCCCTCTGCAACGGATGTGTACTCTGCATGCAGGCCTGCCCGACAAAGGCCATCCGGATAAAAGGGGGCCGGATGGCACAGATTCAAGGCTATTGTATCAACTGTGGCGAATGTATTCGGGTCTGTCCAAGGGGGGCTATTGCGGCCGTTAGGAGTGATGATTTTGACCTTTCCGAAAGTGGGGAATACATTGTCAGCCCCAGCACTACTCTCTATACCCAGTTCGGAGAAGATGTCCTCCCCAACGACATCCTTTTAGGCCTCAAGAGATTGGGGTTCTTGTACGTGCATGACCAGGCTTATACCAGCGAGATATCCAGCTTCGCTACCGAGTTGTACATCCGTGAGAACCGGGAAAAAGAGGATACCCCGTTTCCTCTAATATCACCCCTCTGCCCGGTGGTGATCGAGCTTATCGCATATCGCTTCCCGTCGTTATTGAAACACATCCTCCCATTAGCTACACCCCGCGAGTTAGTAACGAGAAAGGCCAAGAAGCGAGGTGCGGAAAAATACGGACGTAAGCCGGAGGAGATAAGGTTCCTCCACATCACTCCATGTCAGGCGATTGCTGACTACGTAATGGAAGGCCCATCCCGGGAGGGCCCCTGTCAGGACAAAGCTATCGGAATAAATTCCATTTACGAACCACTCCACAGAAGTATTCAGGAGATAGATGATGACAGTGTGCTCCATCACTCAGGGGGCATCGGGCTTGGCTGGGGAATGTCAGGTGGAGAGGTTGCCGCATTAGATAGGAATTGTCTTGCGGTATCAGGACTCCACGAAACCATCCGGTACCTCGAAAAGGTTGAAATGGGACTTCTCCAGGATGTGGATTATGTTGAATTCAGGGTATGTGGCGTAGGATGTCTCGGAGGCCCATTTGCGGTTACCGACAAATACCGGGCCAAACACATCCTTCAGAAGCTGATGTTGATATTCGGGGTGGAAAGAAGGATTAAGTACAAGTATGTGATAGACCTTTATAATAAGGGGTGGTTTTTCAGTAACAGGGCGCCCCGACCCCTGGGAAGAGAACCCTCTCAGCTCTCTTCGTCCGAGATCTCAAGGGGCATTGAAAGACAAAATCGCGTGGAAGAGATCTTCCGATTGTTGCCCAGAAAGGAGTGCGGGGCGTGCGGGGCCCCTGATTGCCGAACCTTTGCAGAGGATGTGGTCGATGGAGCTACCACGCTCGAAAACTGTGTTTTCTGGGAAAAAAAGAAAGGAGAGATGAGAATCCAAGTCTAAAAGGGGTTGGCCTAACAGCGAAAAGATCTTTATCAATCCTCTTCTCGAGGGGATCCCCCACGATGCAGGATACGGGTCATACGGGGCTGAAATTTACGACTTGCGCGAGATGACCTGTCAAAACGTTTGAGGGCATAGAAGGTAATCCCCATAACCAAGAACCCGCCAATTACAGAGGCCAAAGAGATAGGCACACGCAAAACCCCGGCAAAGGCCCCTCCCGCAAAAGCACCTGCAATGAGAGCCACTACTGGTAAGATATAAACAAGGAGGGAGAGCTTCAAGAATGCACCGGAGGGAACACTGAGTTCAACATGATCCCCCTCCCCTCCCCCGAGATCATTGGCTACCTCGACAACCATATTTTTGCCGGAATCCACTCCACAATCACCGCGGGATTCACAGGTTGCACAGGCCGAA